>Ga0209668_10001106_pt1 | contig 11406 bp, 10 predicted proteins | sample FrelakmetPLP11PL_FD_187150 | JGI IMG/M metagenome (GOLD analysis project Ga0209668, IMG submission 187150) | Freshwater lake sediment microbial communities from the University of Notre Dame, USA, for methane emissions studies - PLP11 PL (SPAdes)... | ecosystem: Environmental > Aquatic >... | reverse complement strand
GAGTCCGTCCAGGGTCGGAGCGGGATACTCGCGCAGTTGCGGAGCGTTGGCGTTCTTCGCCGAACCGGCGCGACGCGCAGGCTGCGACTGGAAGAGGCTCCATCCAAGCCAGCCGAGCACGCCCAGCGTGCCGACCAGCACCAGCGGTTCCTTGCGGATCTCCATGATTTCAGCTTCCGCTGTTCTCCTCGCTGCGCTCGTGCAGCGTCACCAAAAGGAACACGACCTCGAGGCTGGCCTCGTCCTGCTTGCTGCGTGCGGGACTGATTTCGGCCTTTTCGATCGGCAGCGGCAGCACGGCTTGCGCCTGGCCCTCCAGCTTGACTTCGCGCGCCTCCTGCGAGGCGACGAGCAGCGCCGTGAGCGGCGCCGGATCACCCGAGATCGTGAAGGCAACGCGCGTGCGCTCGATCGCGCCCACGCCTTCGCGCGAGTTGAGCTTGGGATCGAGGCGGATCTCGATCTTGTCGATGCGCTGCACGCCGTTCTCCAGCGCGAGCCGCACGACGCGCTCAACCAGATCCAGCGCTTCGAGATGCTTGGCGATCTCGGCATCGCGCGTGGGCGACAGCGCCGGCAGGCCCAGGTCCTCCGGCAGCCTCAGGTTCGCGCGACCGGCGCTGCGCAGCAGATCCTCACGTGTCTGCGACACCACGGCGAAGTACTGATTCGCGGCCGGAGCACCGTTGGGATCGAGGCGGAAGAAAGGGCGCGGAAGGAACCGCACGCGCGCTTCCAGATCGGCGATTGACTTCGTCAGCGCCTCGTTCTGCGCCTGCGCCTTGTCGCGCTCGGCGCGCGTGTACATCGGCGTGTTGCGCAGACGGGACTCGTTCTGACCGACTTCGCGCGTCAGCTTCGCCAGATCGGCGCCGTAGAGTCCGTCGATCAGCATGATCCCGATCACGAACACGATGCCGCCGCTGGCGACACTAACGACGAAGCGCTTGTTCTGCTGCCAGAAATTGTTGAGGTCCATCGCTCAGGGCCCTTCCTTGGCCGTGCTCGCGTTCGGCGCAAACCCGCACACATCGATCGTGAACTTGGAACCGTTGGGCGTCAGTCGCTCGCGCAGCCGCGCCTCCTTGGGCAGGCCGCCGCGCACGGACCCGATGAAGCGCTCGTACAGGCTGGAAAGCGAGTTGGTGCCTTCACGAGCCTTGCCGGTCAGCGAGAGAATCGGCCGCTCGGAGCCGCGCGGCACGCCCAGCTCCGGATCGGCGCGCCAGTCGCTCGAGAGCTGGGTGAGCCAGAATTCCGGAGGCAGGTGCTGTTCCAGCAGCACCAGCGAGCGCGCGAGCTGTGCCCCAGAGCCCGCCGCCTGCTGCAGTTCGCCGGCATGGCGCGCCAGCCGCTCGTTCTGCGACAGCAATTCCTCGGTGCGTCGATGGATCGCATCCGCCTCCTTGACCTGCCGCTGCAGTGTCTGCGCGCGCTGCTCGATCTCGGCCTTGCGCTGAGATGTCTGCCAGGCATCGAGTCCCAGATACCCCAGCGCCAGCACGCCCGCCGCGATCAGCCAGACGTGCTGCTCGCGGAAGGCGCGCTGCCGCGCCAGCTTCGAGGGCAGGATCTCCAGCGACCAGGCATCGTCGAGGCTGCCCATGCTGGCGAGTCCCAGCGCGATCACCGCTTCGCTCTTGTGCGCTTCCAGCAGCGCGGCCGCCTCGGCGTCCAGCGCACTGACGTCCACCACGCGGAACGGATCGAACAGCTCGACCGGGACGCCCAGCGCCCCCGACAGGTGGCGGGGCAGCCCCTCCAGCGTCGCACCGCCGCCGCACAGCAGCACGCGATCAAGCTTGAGACTGGAGATCTTGATCTGGCTCTTCGCAAACAGCACGGTCGACTGCAGCAGGCCGGCGAGCTGACCGGCGGCGGCCTTGCATGCCTCGCGGATGCGCTCGGCGTTGGCATCGCTGAGACGCGCCGCGGGATCGAGCGTGCCGACGCGCTCCTTCCACTCGCGCGCCTTCTCCGGCGGGATCGACAGTCTCTGCGCGATGGCATCATCGAACAGCTTGCCGCCGCCCGAGAGGTTGCGCGCGAAGACCAGATCCGGCCCCCGCAGCAGCACCACGTCGATGTTGTCGTGGCCGATGTTCGCCAGCAGCACGGTCTCGTCCTGCACGACGCCGTAGCGCAGGAACGCGTTGTAGAGCGCGATCGAGTTGGGTGTGAAGGCCTGCGCCTTGCCGCCTGCGGCAGCCAGCCCGTCGGCATGCTCCTCCAGCAGGCTCTCGCGGGCCATCGCCAGCAGCACGACGTCCTCGCCTTCGATTTCAGGCAGTTCCGGCAGCAGATTGAAGTCCGAGGCCACGCCCGAGCCGGATTGCTCGCCGATTTCCTCGACTTCGAAGCGCATCAGGTTGCGCAGCTGCCAATCGGGCACGCGCGGCACGCGCGTGTAGCGCACGTTGACGTCGCGTCCGGTGATGCCGACACGTGAGAGTCCGGGCTTGAACGGCAATTCAAGGCCGTTCCAGCCCTCGACGATCTCGGTGCTCTCCAGTCCGACAATCGCGAAGCGGCTGAGCTTGAAGCTGTTGCCCTTGGCCTGCCCGCGCAGGAACTTCGCCGTGCGCAGTCCCAGATCGACGCCTGTGATCTCGCGTGCCATCACTGGCCTCCTTGCTGCGCGGTGATCGCGCGACGAACCTGTTCCGCCAGCCCCTTGGAGCCGGAGCCTTCCAGCGCACCGAGAATGGCCTGCAGTCGCTCAAGCTCACGGGCGCGCAGTCTGGCGCGCGATCCCGACAATTCCATCTCCATGGCCTGCATCTGCTCCTCGGTTGCCCGTTCGACCTCGCTGCCCGCGTAGCGCTGCGCAACGGCCGTCATCTGAACGCGGCACTGCTCGAACAGTTCCGGCAGCTGGAAGAAGCGCGCGCGCTCGAGCGATTGACCGAGCTCGCGCAGTTCGCCCAGTCCCTGCTGCACCAGCCGCGCGCGGGTTTCCTCGGCCTCGCGCACCAGCGGTTCTTCGAACGGATAGCCGTCGAGCAGCGCGCTCCACTGCTGGATGCAGTTGCCAAGCTCACCCTTCTTCTCGGCGGCACGCGCACCGGCGGCAAGATCCTGGGCGTTCTTGCGCTCCTCGCGGAAATCGACCTGCAGCGTCAGGGCCTTCGCCTGCGGACACTCGATGTTGAGCACGAGCGCCTTCTCCTCGCGCAGCGCGCGCACGCGCATGGGCACTCCGGCTTCCAGCGTCACCAGATCTCGCCCTGAGCCCAGCAGCACGCGCGCCACGTTTTCGCGATCAAAACCGCTGGCACCGTGCGAGCGGAAGCCCGCCTCCGCGGGTTTCGCCGCACCCGCGCCACCGGCACCGCCAGCCATGCCCGCTGCCGTCATTCCCAGCGTGGCCATGCCCCGTCCGGCGAGCGCACCGTCCACCCTCAGGCGCAGCTGTGAGAAGCTGCCGGTGCCGTTCGGCACGAGCCGGAAGCGGGTCTGTTCCGCACTCGCCTCGAGCGGCAGCGGCGGCTGCTCCGCGCCTTCGCGCAGTTCCAACGCCGAGAAGCCGAGCGTGCCTCCGCGCGCGAACAGTCCGTACGCGGCCGGCTCGCCGAGCACGAACAGACGCGCTTCGCCGAGTTCCGCGGCCGGCGCCGGCGCCTTGCCGCGCATCAGCACGCTGGCATCGTCGAACGCGGCACTGCCCGCACCCGTCTCGGCGCGCGCATCGACCACGAGGCGCGCGCGGTCGTAACCCGGCGGCACATTCGTCGACCATTCCACGCGCTCGTACGCTCCGCCCTCGATGGGCCGCGCGAAGATCGTGATCGGTTCCAGCCGTGCGCTCTCGTCCGCGAGCCCCTGGCTGAACTCCAAACCCAGGCGCACGCGCACTCCACCGCGCGCGCGCAGTTGCGCGCTCGCCACCAGTTCCTTGTCATCGCCGATCGAGACCAGCTTGGAGCGCGTGCGCGCCCACTCCTGCGTTCCCAGATCGCAGGACAGGCCGTAGTCGCCGCTGTACGCGGCCGCAACATTGCGCAGGAAGGCCTGCGGTGCTCCTTCCACACCACTCCAGCTGTCGCGCTCGCCTTCGAAGGAGTAGTCCTCGCTCAGGAGGTTTCCGATCACCGGCTCGACCGGTCGCGAGCGCTGCTCGGAACCGCCCTGCTGGCCCTGCAGCCAGTACCAGACACCCCCGCCCAACAGGGCCAGTGCGACCACGACCAGGCCGGGCCGCGAGACCTTGGCGGAGCGCGCGAGGCGCTCCGCGCTGACGCGTCCGAGCTCCGCGGGACCTTCAAGCAGCTCAGCAGCCGGCAGATAATCCGAGGGGACCTCCGAGGAAGCTACGGGTTGAGCTGCTGGACGTGCTGCGGGTTGAGCTGCTGGACGTGCTGCGGGCTGCGCGGCAGGTCGGGCCGCAGGCTGCGCGGCAGGTCGGGCCGCAGGAGCCGCGGGACGCACCGGCGCTGTCGGCTCATCCGCCGACTCCAACCGGATCTCATCACCGGAGTCCGCAGACTCCTCCGCTCCGAAAAACAGCTCGACGGTGCCGAACTGCAGGCGCTCGCCCGGCTGCAGGCGCTGTTCCTGCACGCGCTGGCCTTCCACTCGCGTTCCGTTGGTGCTGCCAAGATCCTTGAGCAGGACCTGCCCACCCGCGATGCGCAGCTCGGCATGGTTGCCGGAGACGGAGCTGTCCGTGATCTGAAGGGTGTGTCCGGGGCGGCGGCCGATGGTCAGGCCGCTGGCGGGGATGGGGATGGTCTCGCCCTTGCGCTCGCCACTCTCGAAGCGCAGGAAGTAGCGTTGGTCCATTCGGGCGTTGGTTTTGGGATGAGAGACGGTTTTGAGGTCGAACGGGGATCCCGGCGCAGCTACCCCGCTGGCGGGCAGGGGTAACGTCGGGCCGGTCGGGACGCGGTCTCGGGGGCACGCCGCGCAGGGCAGATCCTAGCGATGTCCTTCCGCCGTCCAAGCACAGATTCAGGAGTGCGCAAGCTACAATCCGCGCGACCCATGAACGCTTCGCCGACCCCGCCCCTGCGTCGCCTGCGCTTGGCGGGTCCGAGCACACCGGAGCTCGCCCCCGGGGAGGCGGAGCACGCCCAGCGCGTCCTGCGCATGCGCTCCGGCGATGCCTTCGAAGCGCTCGATGGTGCCGGCAGCTCCTGGCTCGGGCGGATCCGCACCGCCGATCGCCGCGGGGTCTCGATCGAGCTTGGCGAGCGGCTGCGGCGGGAACCGGAGCCGGGCGAGCAGGGCAGTGCGCTCCCGCGGGTCACGGTGGCGGCCGCCCTGCCCCGACTGGGCCATGCCGAAGAGCTGGTGCAGTGCCTCAGCCAACTGGGCGCGCGGCGCTGGATTCCTCTCGTGACCCGCCGCTCCCCGCCTTCGGGCCGTGAGCTCGAAGGCCATCGGCGCGAGCGCCTTGAGCGCGTCGCCGGCGAGGCTCTGAAGCAGTCCGGAGGCCTGTGGGCGCTCGAAATCGCCACTCCAACCCCCTTGGAGGCGCTGCTCGCGGCTCCTTCCGCTCGAGCGGTGCGCTGCACTCCCCGGGCGGATGTGCGTCTATGCGATTTCGTAGCATCGAGTTGTCAAATAAACACTTGGGTGCTTTATTTCGGACCGGAAGGGGGCTTTGACCCGGCCGAGGAACAGGCCTTCGAGGCCGCCGGGGTTCCCGGTGTCTGGCTGGCCCCCCAGATTCTGCGCATCGAGGTGGCGGTCTCGGCCGCTCTGGCGGTGCTCGTCAACCGGCTTGCCAGAGTGGATCCTGCCGCAAGCGCTCCCGCAGGCTGACCTGTCCGTCCTCCGCGACCACCACGTGGTCGAGCAGCGGGATGCCGAGAATCTGCCCCGCCTCTCCCAGCCGGCGGGTGACGGCGATGTCCTCCTCGCTCGGCTCGGGATCCCCGGAGGGGTGGTTGTGCACCACGATCAGCGCGGCCGCCGCCTCGCGCACCGCCGGCGTGAAGACCTCCCGGGGATGCACCAACGCACTCGTCAATGTGCCCTCACTGATGCGCTCGACCTTGCGCAGGCGGTGCTTGCCATCGAGCAGGAGCGCCAGCAGCACCTCACGCTCCAAGCCCCGCAGCAGCGGCCAGACCGCCTCCCGCACGCTCAGGGGTCCGCGCATCCAGGCCCGCGGCTGGGCGCGATGGCGTTCGACTTCCCGACCGATCTCGAAGGCAGCCGCCAGCAGGCGCGCCTGCGCAGGTTCGAGGCCCGCCTCGCAGACCAGACGATCCTCGCTCCAGCGCGACAGCTCCGGCAACTCTCGGCCCAGCGCCGGCGCCTTGGCCCCCAGCAGCAACTCCAGCAAGGCTTCCTGATGTCCCATGCACCTCAGGAGGACGCTCGGCACGGTCTGGATCGCGGGCCGAGTTTGTCTCATTTCTGAAATCGAGACTTCTTCCTGCTTTTTTCTGCCCCACGATTTCCGAGTTCTGCGGAATCGCGTGACCAGAAAGGTGACGAAGGTAAATACAGCGGAGGGAGCGAACTCCGCACCCAACTCTGTATGGACAAGATCGTAGCGATTTTGACCACCTTCGGGTGGATCCTGTTGGTGATCTGGGGTGTTCAGACGCTTCTGGCGCTGATTTCCCTGCGAGCCAGCAGGACTCCTGAGTTCTTTCGAGAGAGATGAGAGCACCCACTGCGCGCCGCACGGCAGCGATGCCATGCGGAACGCGGCGTTCCCGGCCTGAGAAACCGAGGGGTGAAGGCGGCGTATCCTCCTGAGGCGCCGTACCTGCGGAACCAGAAGGCGAGCGGCCGTGCACCTGAACACGGCTGCTCGCTCTTTTTTTGGCTTTCGCTCTTTTCTTTTCGGGCCCGAATCCGGCGGTGACGTTCAGTCACGATCCGCGAGGCCGGCAGGTTCCTGGAACCCTCCCCGGCGGAGCGTCACCACCAGCGTGTCGCGGTGTCCGGTCTGGCCCGGCTCCAGCGGCTGGATCGGCGTCGTCTCGTGGATCACGCGCGCATCATCGAGCAGCAGCGCGGACCAGGCTTCGCTCAGCGTGAAGCGCCGGCCCGCAGGCCCATCCGCGTCGAATACGCGGGTCTCCCCGCCCTTGATGCGGTGGCGATCCACCAGAATCACCGCCACGAGATCCACCCCGTCGCGGTGAGCACCCTCGGGCGTCGGCCGGCCGATGCCTTCCGCGGTGTCGATGCGGAAGGGATGCACCTCGGCGAACCAGCGCTGTGCAGTGCCTGCGGGAGCCGGCAACAAGGCCTCCGCACGCCCCGCCAGCCAGACCAGCAGCCTCGCCAGCAGCGGATCGGCCATCCACGAAGGCTCCAGCGGCTCGAACCAGCGCTCCAGACCGCCGTGCAGCGCGTTGTACTCCAGCGGCTGCCAGTGGGCGCGGTGCGTCACGGCCTGCGCCACGCCCTGCGACACGAGGAAGCTGCCGTGCCGACGACGGCGGTAGTGTCCCCCGTCGCGCAGATAGCGGTCCGGCGCGAGGCGCTCCCAGTAGTCCTGCCACGCCATCAGCGCGCCGGCGGGCAGCGCGAGGGCGCGGTGCAGGTCCGCTCCGCGGATCACGGCCCAACCCTCGCGCCGGAGCGTGGGATCGAGCACCGCGAGCTCCGTGAGCGGCAGCGCGATCGCGGCGCTCATCGCGCCTTGGCGGAGCGCTGCTTGAGCGTCGAGCGAGCAGGTTTCGTCGCGCGCGTCGGCTTGGCGCCGTGCTTGGCGCCCTCCTTGGAGCTTCGCCGCGCGAGCGAGCGCGCGGGTGCGGCAGCCGGGATCACTTCCTTGACCGGCTCGGCCGTCGCCTGCGTGAGCTGGACCCGCTGCGTGCGCGGTGCGCAGATCTTCGCCAGCAGCGCCTTGATGCGCGCACCGGGGATCGAAGAGCGCGCAAGATCCGACAACGCGATGATTCCCACCAGCCGGCCCTCGCCATCCACGACCGGCAGGCGGCGCAGCTGGTGCATCGCGAGGCGCTGCTCGGCGACCGAGAGCGCATCCTGCGCCATCACCGCGAAGACCGTGCTCGCCATGTGATTGGAGACGACCAGCTGATGCAGCGCACGACCCGAGGTGAGCGCCGCCATGCTGATGTCGCGATCCGTCAGCATGCCGCACAGGTGCCCATCCGCATCCACCACCGGCAGCGCGCCGAGATCATGCTCCCAGAGCATGCTCGCCGCCTCACTCAGCGTGGCGGCGGGGAGAACGGTGTGGACACAGGGGGACATGCATTCGGAAACCTTCATGTTCCCACAAGTCTAGAGTTCATCGAGAATGACTTGCAACTCCAGCTGAATCGCATCCCGGAATGTCGCTTCGGGACGCTTGTCCTGCGCGCAGCCCTGCACCATCTGGAAGAGCAGACGCTCGCCGTATTCCTTTTCGATGCGGTCGACGAGCAGCAGCGACTGCTGGTACGCGCGCTGGATGCGCGGCTCCTCCTTGAGATCCGCCAGGCTGCCCCCCAGCTCCGACAGCGCGATCTTCGGTCCGTCGCCGAACTGCTTGCGCGCGGCGGCCACGCGCTGAGCGCGCGTGACGAAGTCGGAACTCTCCAGCCACTGCGCCAGACCTTCGTTGAGCCAGCCCGGCACGCTGCGACCGCCGGCGTAGTGCACGAAGGCGTGCGCGATCTCGTGGCGCAGCACGCGCTCGATCTCCCGCTTGTCCTTCTTCAGATCCGTGACCGGAATGCGCACCGCGCCATCAAACACGCCGCCCGCCCAGTGACCGATGCCCGTTGCCGCGTGAAACTCCTCGCGCGTGTAGAGCACGATGCGGATTTTCTCACGACCGCGCTCCACCGGCCAGCAGTCAAAGTGCTCGCCGTACTCACCGTAGATGGACTCGAGCAGGGGCGGCAGCGTCAGCGAGTCCCACAACAGGTCGCTGCGGTTGCCGTCGAACGAGAGTTCGTAATGATCCAGGCTCTCGGTCCAGTGCCCGTCCTCCGAGGCCAGCAGGCGCTGCATCTGCTCGATGCGCTGCGCGATGTCCTCGCGCGAGGGCGCCAGCTCCAGTGCGCGGCGCATGTGCGCCAGCCCCGCTTCGCGCTTCTCCTTCGAGCCCTGCTCCCACTGCTGATTGCCCAGCCGCGCGCACGCTTCCGCGGCATTGGCGCGGAACACCGCCTCCTCCGGCACGCCGGCGACGCACTCCTCGAAGAGCTTGACAGCGGCCTCCAGCTCGCGGGCCTTGAGCTTCTCGATGCCCGCGCGGTTCTTCTCAACCCACCGCGGATCGATGCGCGTGCGCTCGGGCGCCTGCGCAAGCTCCTGCTCCTGCATCCGGAACACCGCTTCGCGCCGGCGCGGCAGCGCGCGCGCGCTTTCCTCCGGCACACCCGTCGCCGCTTCGTCGTGCGGCCTTGGCGCCTGCGGCGCGCGCGACTCGGCGTACCAGTGCCAGAATCCAAGCCCGCCCCACAGCCCCATCAGGGCGAGCAGCAGATACAGGGCGTAACGCAGCGCGCGCATGTGCCTTGTCTTACTCGCGCGAGCGCCGCAGGTCCACCCAGCGGGCGTAGCTCGCCGGATATTCCAGCTCGCGCTCGATTGCGCGCAGACGCTGCTGCCATTGCTCGGCCTCTTCGCCCGAAACGCCGCACTGCCGCAGGCGGCACGCCAGCGGCCGCGCATCGCCCAATTGGCAGCTCGACGTGCAGCTCGACGTGCCGGCACGCTGACCGGCGCCCGGCTGCAGCGCATCGGCCTCCATGCCAGTCGCCCAGAGCGCATCCGGATCCGTCTCCAGACAGCACGGCAGTCCCTGCGGGGGATGGCGCCGCTCCAGCTCGCGATACAGCTCGGACAGCCGCTCCGCGGCACGGGCGCGCAGTTCATCAGCGACGATCACCGCGATGCCCGGACAGGTCGCGCGCGCATTCTCGAATCCCTCGCGCGTATTCAGCACGCTGTCCCAGAACGGAAAGCGGCGGCAGTGCTCCGGCCGCGCTTCGTACACGACGCAGGTGTTCCGACCTTCGAGCAGCGAGCAGCGGCCCCCGCCCCCCTCCACCTCGCGCAGCGAGCGGCGCACTTCGCCGCTGCGCGGATCGGCGACCTCGCGCACATGCCGCGATTCGAAGGCGGCCACGCTCATCCCCATGCGCGCCGCCATGCGCTCGCTCTCGCCGGGTTCCAGCCAAACGTACCCCGAGCCTCCGCTGCAGCAATGTCCGCAGCGCGTGCACGCGAACCGGAAGGGAACCGTCGCCGATCCGCTCACAGCCAGTCCGACATCTGAAAGCCGATGCCCAGAGTCGTCGTCGCGCGATCGTAGTCCATCAGCGATTCGCCGTAACCGCTGAAGGCCTGCACGTACACGCGCGCACCGTTCGAGAGTGGATAGACCCAGTCCAGCTGCGCAGCGCCCTTGTTGCCGTCCAATCGCAGGTTGTTGCGCAGCGTCAGCGCCCAGTGACACGTCTCCTGCTTCCACAGCGCGACCAGATCGCCGTAACCGTAGAAGCGCTCGATCTCCGGATTGTTGTCATCGCCCTCGGGTATGCGCCACCACGGGCGCACCAGCAGAGCAAACGGGCCGTTCTCCGCTCCGAATTGGGCATAAAAGCGATTCCAGCCGCGCGAGAGCGGCTCGCTGCGGCCGTTGCTCTGATGCACGAAGCCCAGGTTCACGAAGCGCAGCTTCCAGTCGAGCACCTCGCCGTCGAGCGGCACGTTCCAGATCAGCTCCGGCTCGTAGTTGGTGTCGCGGAACGGCGCCGACTCCGAGAAGTTGAAGGCCTGCCAGTTGGACTGCTGCGTGTACGCCAGCCACAGCGAGCCGCCTTCGCCGACATCGTCCATCACCTTCGTCTTGAGGCTCAGCTGAAACTTGATCTCCGCAGCCTGCAGGTCCGGCGCGTCGAGACCGGTCGCAGCCGCCTCTTCATCGAAGAGCTTCTGGTTGGGATTGGAGGACAGCCGCGCGATGGCATAGTTGGGCTTGTGCGCCTTGGGCACGAAGCGGTCTTCCTGCGGCCCGCCCTTCGCGGGCCAGCGCTCGGCGAACAGCGAGGTTTGCGGCGCGGAAGGGTCGACGGTGGCGCAGGCCGGGCACAGCAGCAGGGCGAACGGAAGGCAGTGGCGCGCGTTCATGGCGCCGGATTGTACGAAAGTGAACGGGCGGAGGGCCTGCACGCACCCTCCGCCCGCGCGAGACGATGCCCGCTCACTCAGGGCCAGCTGACCTCCACTCCGTTGGTCACGTTCCACGTGTTCCCGACCGGAGCAGGGCAGAAGTTCGTCGTCGGGTCGCGGTAGTACACCTGGTAGCGGCGCACCGATCCCGCGGTGATGTTGTCACCCAGTTGGGCGGAGCGCGCACGGATGCCGAGCTCCGAGCCGACCGGGTAGGAAACCCCGGCGGACACGGCCGACTTCACGGCGATTCGCTTCAGGGTCCCCCCGGTGCAGCGCAGGCCGTCGCCGAACGCCACGGGAGCA
>Ga0209668_10001105_pt1 | contig 11407 bp, 2 predicted proteins | sample FrelakmetPLP11PL_FD_187150 | JGI IMG/M metagenome (GOLD analysis project Ga0209668, IMG submission 187150) | Freshwater lake sediment microbial communities from the University of Notre Dame, USA, for methane emissions studies - PLP11 PL (SPAdes)... | ecosystem: Environmental > Aquatic >... | reverse complement strand
TGAACGAGTGCAAGCTCAGATGCAAGAAGAAAAAGAAATTGCAGAATTAATTATCCCGCATCTTGAAGCCCTTGACATACAAGAAATAAAATACGGAAATACGCCGCTTCATACTGCCGTTATCCGCAGTAATAGGAATGTTGTTAAGTCTCTTTATCAAAAGGATTATCTGTTTCAGCATAGAAAGATTTTAAGTATCCAAAATAACGCGGGGAATACCGCCCTACACGAAGCAGTTCAAGTAGCCAGACGAGGACCCAAGGTTTTAAAGCTGTTATTACGCGTCGCTACAAACGATGATTTGGCTATTGTAAATAATAGAGGAAAAACCGCAAAACAAATGGCTGAGCGTCTACTGCAAGAATCATCCGTTATCAGTTCTTTAACTCGAGAAATAAAAGTTGCAGAAACCAATCTAGATACGCTACTAAACAGCCTGCCGTATCGTACTACTCAGTTACACAATTTAGACGATAAAACTGTGAAAACTATACTTGAATGGAAACCATTAAATCAATATCAATTAATGGAATTTAAAAAAGCTATCCATCATTTAAATACAGCCATTGATAACTTAGAAACTAATCCCTTTTTTGATACTGGATTATCGGACTTTGAAGAATTAGCGAGTGCTATACATAGTTTGTCTTATGACTTAAAGCACTATGAACAGATTGCTTCATCAAAAAAAGGGAATTATCATTCAGTTTTAATAGAAACTGCAGATAAATTACGCTTGCAAGCAGACAAATTAGCTGGGGATATTGGTAATGATCTTCTTCCTAAAAGCTATCTTGAGACATTAACCAGTCTAAGGCAAGAGGAATATTTTTCTTGGAAAAATCAAGTATTAGCATTGCCAAGCAATTTTCCAAATTTACGAAACCTAGAGACTAATTCGCCCGCCTATCAAGCGGATTTAGCCAAAGCGAATGAATTTTTTAACGAAGCTCAACATCAATTACATAGAGGCAATAACAATAATGCAAAGGCGTACACAGAAGAAGCTATTAGAATTTATCATCAGTTAAACGACTACCGATCTCTCGAATCGGCTTATCAATTTTTAGCGAAAACTGCGATTAACCAGGTGCCGTTATCAATCGCTCGCTATGAAGAAGTGAATCGAAACAAATTGATTTCTTTAGAATATCAGGAAAAATTACAGGGTCATTTAGCACTGGCTGGTCTTTATAAAGAACTTAAAGAACAAGCGCTTTCATCTTCATCATTTTTGCCCTCTTTTCTCACAATTGATGATCTACTAGCACGCGAATCCTTTCATTACTATGCATCTTATAAACTCACTCAAGGTCATCTGGATGGTGCAGCACATGTCGTATTACAACGTGAACTCGGAATAGCGAACAATGCTAAGTTAGGAACGTATAATATTCAACAATGTGTCGCTGTTATTGCGTTTGATCCTATCAGTAAAAAAGTGGTTTTATCTCATTTTGATAAATATTCTGGGCCTTTAAGCTTTATCGATCAATTACTCAATGAATTTCCTGGTCAATCTAAGCTACATCTCTACCTGAGTGGCGCAAGAGATCGAGTCAGTTTGGCATCAAGCACCAGTACCATATCAGATAACAACATAGAACAAGTGTTAAAACAAATATACGCAGAAAAAAATCGTTTTGTTATTAAATCATCTGACTTAGGTGATAAACCATCACCCGAAGCCATTGTTTTTGATGTAGAGTCTGAACGATTAATACATGCGGTGCCTAACTTTTCTGATAGTAGCCTTGAATCAAGAGAAGTCAATTTTCAATTGCAACGGATAAAAGGGGATTATTTACGCCCTTTAAATCCAGTTGATTTTACAAGAAATGAAGTGGATAGAAAAATAAGTTTTTCTATCGAACAACAACAACAAATAGCCTTTGAATACACTCGTTTTACTAAGACCACAAGCCAAACAGAGGCATGGAATCACCAAATATTTTATCCTTTAATGGCAGTGAATAACGAGTTGACAAGAGTAAATAAACCGGATTTTAGTCAAGGTTTGCTAGCCGCGCGCCTAAATACGGAGCAAGATAACAGCAACCTATTGATGGATATCGATGAGGATGTCAATAGCAATTTGGATATTACTCAACTCAGGTGTCTGGGAGGAAACAGACGCAAGCGTGAATCTAACTGTATACTAGATAGCCAATTACTACTTGAAGATCTGGAGGGCTTATCTGAAGCTAAGCAAGCTGAGCTTTTGCGATATGTTTCTACACGAACAGTAGGGGGAACACGGCAACGAGAAATTTCAAAGCTGATTGTTAATAACAAAATAATTAAGCATCTAGGTAAAGTGAGTAAGCTTTCCTCTCATTTAATGGGCGCTATCTTTGCTGAAGGAGCTATAACTAATTTATTGAAGGGTGACCCTACCGCAGCGATTAATCTGGCAAGTTTTACAGGGTCAAGCGCTCTACTTACAGGGGTATCTAAACTAATGGATAAAGAAGGAAAGCGCTTATTAGCGACAGGAAAAATATTTCGGGGTCGATTTTTAGGAGGAAGTGCCCCTTTTGTACGTCGTGGAGCCTCTCTATTCATTGCGTATGATCTTTATAATCAACTTAAAACATTACAAAATGATAGTAGTAATATTGATGCACGGGTAGGTGCGATAAGTGATGGAATTCTCTTAGCAACTGATGCGATAGAAATAGGGATTGAAGTGGCCGAATTCAGCTCAGAAGCCATAGCATTGATGGGAATTTCTGCTGTCACTGGTCCGATAGGCGAGATTGTGGGTGCTATTGTTATATTAGGAGTCCAAATATATGAAAGTGTTGAAGCGGTTGATCGTGAGAATCATCTCGTTCGTTTGACCGATTGGGAAAAACTAGAAGAAGGATCTCGTGCTTTTTTACATTGGGAACCAGAACCCCATATTAAAAAAATGATGGATGAAGTTATCGAATATGATCATCTCTTCGAGAAGAAACTAGAATTCTTAAAAAATTTTCCAGAAATTAAGTATCTTATTTTTCCTGCAATTAAAAAAATAGGTGAAGAGTGTCGCATCGTTCGAGAAAAATCTCGGTGTGGATTCGGCTTATCTCCATCAGCGCAGCCAATCGATTGTTTCAAGGAAAAAAAAGACTGTATTCCTGTCTTCAATGAGATTAAAGATAATACTGTCTATTTCAAAGATAAAGTCTCTGGGCTTGAATTAACCAGAGAGAAGATCATGCCACCACCTGGAACCCAGCTGCTTTGTCTCCCTACGGTAAATAGCAAAAAGTTTTCTACACGGATCGATTACCGCTGCGATGCAGCCATTGGTCTTAGTATGAATAATGACACCACTCGAAAAATAGCCTTTTATGATCTGGGTGAGGGAGAAGATCATGCAATGGGTTTCAGCAATATTTCTAATGTTTTTATAGTGAATAATGGCGCTAAAGACTATTTAGGAGGGACTCAAGAGGATATTTATATTGTAAAGGCGAGCGAAGTAGTCACTGCTTTAAATAAAGAGGAGGGGTTAGGTGGTTTAGACGGAAAAGAAGGGGTAGATATGTTACTGTTACAAGGATTTCAACCAACAGCAAACAAAATTACAGTCAACTTTAACGAAGGCGTTTTAAAATATGGTAATAAAACCATAGCTATCGCCAATATAGAAAAACTCATGGGAGGAGAGGTATCGATCTCTGTGGTTGCCGCGTGTGATACCCAAGAGATATCCACAGGCGGTGGGCCAACTTTTAAGCAGGCAGATACTATTTTTATCCCTAAAAATTCGAGTTGTGATTATGCAACAAATTTTTACTTAAAACCCCATAGTGTTTTGAATAATAAAGCACTACAAGGTCACTTTACTTACACTATTCTACCGGGTAAAGGAATGATTTTGGTCAATTTGACCACTGAAAAATCGAATGAGGAGCTAGTTTCCTCTGAGCATTTAAAGCATCAGTTTGTATTCAACACAGAAATTTCAGATTTATATGCTATTTCATCAACAACACAAACGATTACCTTTCATTTTTTAGAGCATAAAATAAGAAAGATTTTGCGCACTGTCCAAACGATTTCTATCGCTAAAGATAAAGCGACGAGCGATATAATCCTGCATTATCAACTCAAGCCTGGGGCCTTCCTTAACGAAAAATACTCATCATTGTTGCCTAAAGTGATTAAGGCAGCTCAATCGCAAAAGATATTAAAGAATTTTTTTAAAAATCATGATGTTAATGTGACACTTAGCCATCGAGATAAGATACGCCATGTGATCTTCAATCTGCTAAAAAATTCCGGCTTTATTCCGAACGATTTTAAATTAAATTTAAATTATTCCTTATTGAGTCCGCCTTTTTTTCAGTTTATAGACGGTGCTGAGCTTAAAATAGTTAATGGAAATAGCTATCTTTTTTATACAACGGATCAGAGCGTAGACGATATTATGACTCTCTATTCGCCCATGGCACGCCGTCTTAATATGATTTGTATTATACGTACGTTACAAAATCAGAGAGTTTTAATTGGTCACCACAGTCACGAAGTGATGCCTAATGATCCAAGTGCAAAAGAGACCCATTTTAACAGTAACGGGGGTGAAGGTCTTTTTGTTATCAAATCACCCTCCCCATTTATCCCATTTGTCAACGAGGTTATTCTTCACCGTGCTCACCATAGCGAACATAGGGATACTTTAGATTTTCGAGAGCTAAATGCTAAACTTCAAATTGATTTTCAATTTAGCGCTAATGCGTTTCAACTGGCATTCATATCAAAAGACAACGCTAACCAGTATAGCTTAGAGAACATACATAGACCAGAATCAGATAATGAATATAGAAAACCAGGGAATGATCTGATTCTGGTCTTAGGTCTCATAGGGGATAAAATTATCTTAGATTTTATCACGGTTCGTTTGAAAGATGCATTATTGACGCATTGGTATAAAGAGTATTTACATATTATTTTAAATATTGCCCCACAGAAGATAGTAGGACAACCCCCGAATCTATATCTAGAACCTATTCCCTTAAAACTAGACAATGTGCACCAGCTTATCAGTATAGGCGTTGAAGATATAGAAAAAAATACTGAAATTATTATTCCGAGAGCCTATCATCAATTTAACTTTTATCACCATAATAAGGTAAATTTAATAGGGACCAATATACTCAGTCTTACTTCAGAAACAGAGGAGCCTTTGAGTATTATTTTAAAAAATTTTTATAAAGAGCCTAAATTAGCAACTTTATCATTCAAATTTTCTAATAAAAAAATGGTTCTGGCAGAGAAATTAACAGAATTGAATTCAGCACCCATCTTCGAAGATGAAAAAGAAGCGCGAGAAAAAGCCTTAAAAAAAGAATCAATGGTGATTATTACTTCTAAGTCAATTCCATTCTCTCAAGCAAATCAAACTAACCATTTTAATACGAGTAACCTTATTAGGCGACGTCGTTCCGTTAAGCCAGATAATGTAATTAATTCTTTTACTCAGAATACAGATTCGATACAAGAAAGAGCGGATGCTTACTATGATCGCTACGACCAAAGGAAAGAAAAATATCGCCTTAAGAAGTTTAGTCATAAATCCAGGAAGGGTTTAGCGGCTTACTCAACGCATCCGACTAATGACCCAACTAAACAACCCATTTCAACCACTCATCAACTAAACGAGATCACTTTCAATAGGCCCTCCATAAAAAAGTCGGCACCTGTTTCGCGTAAGGCGTATTCTAAAGCGGCCCAGCGAACGGACGTACACCCGCCCACATCAGAACAACCCATTATTATTCAAAAAAATACGAATTTTTATAAACGCAGCCTATTTATAAAAAAAAATCCAATGAAAGTCAGGCAATCTACCGGTAAAGCAAATCGCTTTAAAGAAATAGCAAGCGCACCAGAAAGCTCTCCGTATACGCAGCGAATAGCAGCAACTAAATTGAGTAGCCGCCATCAATCACATCAGCAACAAACTCAATCAGAAGGAATATCACGTGTCACGGCATCTATTGATATACAGAGTACATTATTTGCTCTTTCTTATGCTGCGAAATGTTTAACGGGGAAAAATAATCGACCTATTGTTAATCCCAAAATACGTCGTATTCAGCAACAACTCGAAAGACGGAAACAGTCAAGCCTACCAGGAAGCAACCCTTTATTGCTGAGACCTACTATGAAGTGAAACATCCCTAAAGACACACAGACAGTCACGTAAACACCTCCTCACCCGCTGCTAAAGCTTATAATCGATTGTTAAAGGGGCATGATCTGAAAAACGCTGATCCTTATAAATCTCAACCGATTTAATTTTGTCTTTTAGCCCAGGAGTAATTATCTGATAATCAATCCGCCATCCCACATTATTATCCCAAGCACGACCACGATTTGACCACCAGGTATATTGTTCAGCGTGTTGATTCACCTCTCGAAAAGCATCCACGTAACCAACAGGTCCTAATACTTGATCCAACCAAGCACGTTCTTCAGGTAAAAAGCCAGAATTTTTTTGATTGCACCGCCAATTTTTTAAATCTATCGGCTTATGTGCAATATTCCAATCCCCACAAATAATAAAGTCGTGTTTTTGCTGACGTTGTTTTTTCAAAATAGGTAGATAGTGATCCAAAAATTGGAACTTAAACTGTTGACGACATTCACCACTACTCCCTGAGGGCATATACAAAGAAGCAATACTCAAGCCAGGAAAATTCAGTTGCAGATAACGACCTTCTTTATCCGCACATTCCCAGCCTAAACCGGCAGTCATTGAATCCGGCTTGATACGGCTATAGATCGCCACGCCACTATAACCTTTTTTTTCCGCATCAAAAAAATAGGCCTGATAGTCTTGAGGATAATGTGAGACATCCAACTGATCTTCTTGTGCTTTGGTTTCCTGCAAACAAATCACATCGGCTTTTTGCTGCTTCATCCATTCAAAAAAGCCTTTTCGTGCCGCAGAACGAATACCGTTCACATTTAAAGTCATAATACGCATAGTTTAGAAGGGTAACTTAAGATCGGGATCCATGGCTAATAAAGTATTCCTAAATAAAGTTTGGATACGCTTTAAGGCAGGTAAATTATCCGCTTCAAATCGCAGAATTAAATAAGGACTGGTATTCGACGCGCGCACTAAACCCCAACCGTCGCTAAACTCAGCACGGACACCATCTATTTTACTCAGTGTCGCTTCCGGAAAATTCACGTGGGCTTGAAAAGCTTGAATAAATGCAAATTTTTTATCTTCCGCGATAGGCAATTTTAACTCCGGTGTATTAATGCTGTTCGGCAATTCAGCAAATAAATCACTTACATTTTTTTTACTTTTAGCAACAATTTCTAATAACCGAGCAGCGGTATATAAACCATCATCAAAACCATACCAACGTTCTTTAAAAAAGATGTGACCACTCATTTCGCCCGCTAATAATGCACCTGTTTCTTCTAATTTGGATTTCATAATCGAATGCCCCGTCTTCCACATTAAAGATTGGCCGCCGTTTTCTGCAATGAGCTTGGCTAAATGACCCGTTGATTTGATGTCATAAATGATGAGTGCGCCTGGATGGCGTGATAAGACATCCATCGCATACAACATCATCTGTCTATCGGGCCAAATAATTTCTCCTCGATTCGTGACCACACCCAGCCTATCTCCATCGCCATCCAAGGCCAAACCAAGATCTGCCTGATGCTGTTTCACACTAGCAATTAAATCATTTAAATTCTCTGGTATGCTGGGATCAGGATGATGATTGGGAAAATGACCATCCACCTCGCAAAATAATTCAATCACTTCACAACCCAAACGACGCAGTAATTCGGGCGCAACGACACCACCGACACCATTTCCACAATCAAGCACCACGCGTAAAGGCCGCGCTAAAGAAATAGCTTGCGTAATCCGATTGAGATAAGCTTCCGTAACCGATATTTGCTGGTAACTCCCTTTTCCTGATTTAAAGCCACCTGCTTGGACACGTCGATAAAGTGCATCAATAGTTCCTTCGGATAAGCTCTTTCCTGCTAAAACAATCTTTAACCCATTATAATTCGATGGATTATGACTTGCTGTTAACATCACTCCCGAGCGACAATTTAAAACCCTTGTTGCGAAATAAAGAACGGGGCTAGGAACTTGACCAATATCAATCACATCACAACCACTCTCACGTAATCCCTTGTGTAAGGCTTTCATCAAACTAGGCCCTGATAACCGCCCATCACGCGCTGTGATAATGGTTTGTTCGCCTTGCTCTTGAGCGGCACTCGCTATCGCTTTGCCCAGAATATAAATAAGTTCAGGTGTGATCGTCTCACCCACAATACCCCGAATATCGTAGGCACGAAAAATACTTTTTGAAATCTCTGCACAAGAAATGTGTTGCATATCACCTCTCATTTACGTACAAACCAACAAAATACGCTTATCATACAAAAGATTTAATCTTCTATGCATAAACCCTGTTCCAACAGGTCATGGCACGGAAAATAAGTCAGCCGATTAACCTGTTTTACCCAACTTACTCACAGCTTACTAAAGACTTCCTCACTTTATATAGTGGTTGCATAGTACATAAACCACATGATATTGTGTTATATCATTTCCATAAACCTATTTCCTCACAACCTTTTTAAGGAGCATCCATGAGCGGACTTTCATCCGAACTAATGACTTCTTCTCTTCTGCTTAACAGCGCAGAGATTCTACTACCTGAAGCGGAAGCAGAACAAGAGAGTAACCCCATTTGTACATTACAAGTTATAAAACGTAATGGTAAACTGGTTAATTACGATCCGAGTAAAATTAGAGTTGCCATTACTAAAGCTTTTCTCGCCGTAGAAGGTGGGCAAGCCGCACTATCAACTCGTATTCATGAACGGGTATCGCAGCTAACACAACAAGTCACAAATATCATACACCAACGCCACCCTAACGGCGGAACATTGCCCATTGAAGCCATACAAGATCAAGTGGAGCTGGCTTTAATGCGTGTAGAAGCTCACCAAGTTGCGCGCGCTTACGTGTTATACCGTGAAGAACGGCGAAAAATGCGTGCAGAAACGAAATCACAATCTGAAGTTCAATTACAAATAACTTTAGCGGATGGCAGTCAACGTCCACTCGATCTCATCCAACTGAGCCTATTGATCACAGAGACCTGTAAAGATTTAAGTGAAGTAAAACATGAGCTCATTTTACAAGAAACTTTACGTAATCTATATGATGGCATGCCTATCACTGAAATTGATAAGGCACTTATTATCAGTGCACGATCGCTGGTTGAACAAGACCCTAATTACACTTATGCGACCGCACGCTTCTTATTACGCACATTATATACGGAAGCATTCAACTTTCTTGATCTGCCGACTACCACTCACACCCATCATTCTGGCGTCTATTCTCATTACTTCCAACACTATATCAAATGTGGTGTTGACTTAGAATTATTGGATCCACAATTACAAGCCTTTGATTTAGAAAAATTAAGTAAAGCCTTACTCCCTGAACGCGATCAGAAATTTACTTATCTGAGTTTACAAACTTTATATGATCGTTACTTTTTACACGCCGATGATATCCGTTTTGAACTACCCCAAGCGTTCTTTATGCGTGTTGCCATGGGACTTGCGCAACAAGAACCGAACAAAGAAGAGCGCGCGATTGAGTTTTATCACTTACTTTCGTCTTTTGACTACATGGCCTCCACACCGACTCTCTTTAACGCCGGAACTTTGCGCCCACAACTTTCAAGTTGCTTTTTAACCACTGTATCTGATGATCTCGATCAAATTTACAGTGCCATAAAAGATAATGCTTTACTTTCAAAATTTGCGGGTGGCTTAGGTAATGACTGGACTTCAGTCCGAGCGATGGGTGCGCGAATTAAAGGCACGAATGGTAAATCACTGGGTGTCGTCCCTTTTTTAAATGTCGCTAACGCTTCTGCCGTAGCTGTCAACCAAGGTGGCAAACGTAAAGGCGCTGTTTGCGCGTACTTAGAAACATGGCATTTAGATATCGAAGAATTTTTAGAATTACGAAAAAATACGGGTGATGATCGGCGTCGTACGCATGATATGAATACCGCCAATTGGGTCCCTGATCTATTTATGAAACGACTCATGCAAGGAGAAAACTGGACTTTATTCTCACCTGATGAAACCCCTGATTTACATGATGCATTTGGTTTAGAATTTGAAGAAAAATATCACGCCTATGAAGCCAAAGTCGCGCGCGGTGAAATTAAAAATTTCAAAACAATTCCAGCAGCCAATCTATGGCGAAAAATGCTGAGTTTATTATTTGAAACCGGACATCCTTGGATCACATTTAAAGACCCTTGCAACTTACGTTCACCACAACAACATGTGGGGACCATTCATAGCTCCAATTTATGTACTGAAATTACGCTCAATACCTCTACTGATGAAATAGCCGTCTGTAATTTAGGAAGTATTAACTTGCCTCAACATCTAACCGAATCAGGAGAAATCGATCAAGAAAAATTGCGTCGTACTATCCGCACTGCGATTCGCATGTTAGATAATGTCATTGATATCAATTATTACACCGTGCCGCAAGCACGTCGTTCTAACTTAAAGCACCGCCCTATCGGCTTAGGTCTGATGGGTTTTCAAGACGCCTTATATCAATTACGACTCCCTTATGCTTCAGAAGCCGCTATCACATTTGCCGATCACTCCATGGAATCGATTAGCTATTACGCCATAGAAGCTTCCAGTGATTTAGCCAAAGAACGGGGTTCGTATGAAAGTTTTAAGGGATCATTATGGAGTCAGGGAATTTTACCTTTAGATTCTATTGCACAACTACAAAAAACCCGTGGTGAATACTTAGACCAAGATCGAACTGCTCGTTTAGACTGGGATACATTACGTAAAAAAGTGATGCAAGAAGGAATGCGTAACTCGAATTGTATGGCCATTGCACCAACCGCCACGATTTCCAATATCTGTGGCGTTTCGCAATCGATTGAGCCGACCTATCAAAACCTTTTTGTAAAATCCAATATGTCCGGCGAATTTACCGTAATCAATCCGTATTTAGTCAAAGATTTAAAACTACTCGGATTATGGGATGCCGTGATGCTAAATGACCTTAAATATTATGACGGTAGTTTGCAAAAAATTGAACGTGTCCCTGATAGTTTAAAACAACTCTATGCCACTGCCTTTGAAGTTCCCACCCATTGGCTCGTTGAAGCCGGATCGCGCCGCCAAAAATGGATTGATCAAAGTCAATCGTTAAATCTCTACATGGCACAAGCTTCTGGTAAAAAATTAGATGAACTCTATAAACAAATTTGGCTGAAAGGATTAAAAACAAGTTACTATTTACGGACGATGGGCGCTACACATACTGAAAAAGCAACCTTAGAAAAAAGTCACT
>Ga0209668_10001104_pt1 | contig 11408 bp, 13 predicted proteins | sample FrelakmetPLP11PL_FD_187150 | JGI IMG/M metagenome (GOLD analysis project Ga0209668, IMG submission 187150) | Freshwater lake sediment microbial communities from the University of Notre Dame, USA, for methane emissions studies - PLP11 PL (SPAdes)... | ecosystem: Environmental > Aquatic >... | reverse complement strand
TATCGTCAGTGATTGTGGTTATTACCCGGAATATTGTCGCAATTTAGGTTTCGTTCTATGAGTAGCATTATCCTTGAAGCACGGGAGATCCGGTACCGTTATCCGCGGGGTATGGAAGCAATCCGGAGCATCAGCTTTCATATCCGGAAGGGGGAAAAAATAGCCCTTGTCGGACCCAACGGTGCCGGAAAATCAACGCTAATGCTGATGTTCAACGGGATGATCCGCCCTGATTCCGGGGTTATCCTTTTTGATAACGAGCCGGTGAGTTATGACAAGGGGTCGTTGCGGAAATTACGCAAACGTGTTGGTTTTGTGCTCCAGAATCCTGACCGGCAGATCATTGCACCAACCGTGTACCAGGACGTTGCTTTCGGGCCTGTTAACCTGGGATACAGCGAAGACGAGGTTAAGAAGGCAGTCATCGGCGCGCTCCGGTACGTAGGACTCGAGGGGTTCGAACGCCGGCCGCCCCACCTCCTTTCCGGGGGAGAGAAGAAACGCGTTGCAATTGCAGGGGTGCTTGCAATGGATCCCGATGTCCTTGTATTTGATGAACCGACCAGCGGCCTTGATCCCTCAGGTTCAGAGGATATCATGGAACTTCTTGATGAACTCCATCACCAGGGAAAGACCATTATCATATCAACACATGACATTGAGCTCGCATATCCCTGGGCTGACCGTGCGATCCTACTTTTAGAAGGTAAAATTCTCCAGGAAGCTATACCGGACGTGGCCTTTGGCAGGCCCGAATATGTCCGGCAGGCACACCTGTCAATGCCGATCCTCCTCGATCTCTATTTCGAACTCGAAAAGCGGGGCTATTCGCTACCCGGAAGAAAACCTAGGACAGTACTTGACATGATGCAGGTGATTGATGCTGCGTTTCAGAAAATTCCCTGTGGTCGTACGTCCCCCGGGACGATCAGCGTGTTTGACGTCGATTCATCCGTGCATGAATCGTTACCAGGATGGCTTGCATCCCACCCGGGAGTGTCAATTGGTGCGATGGGTACCCGTGCGAAACAACATGCTGCAGATAATCATATCCCTCTTGCTTTTACCTACGGTGTGATTGACAAATGTATTTTGAGAGCAGTTATCGGGGAGTCATCATTGATCCTGACGAGTACCGGGATGGTCCGCCGTGTGGAACAAAGGGTCCTCGAATTTGATACCATGAGTGGAATCCGGGTACCGGTCTTGTTAATGGACTAAAAAAAGACAGGTGTGAAACAGATCCCCCTGAATAATCTGTCATCCGGGTATCAGGTTGTCCGGAGCGATTCGAGTAACCTGACTACTCCATCCCCTTTTGAGAATGCTTCAGTTATTGCCGTTGGATGCCCCCGGATCCCTTTATAGTTGTCCATATCATTGGCGATAATATTATCATAATATTCAAAGCCAAGCGTGTTGAAAAATGCCGTGATCGCAGGAAATGCTGCGTCAAACACATGTTCCCACGGGAGGCCTGCAGTTGAGATGAATATACCTTTATGACGATGGATTTGTTCATCCGGGTAAAATCGGGTCTTTAAAATAAACTTCTGTGCCCAGATATACTGGGCACGGTCGATCAGCCCCTTCATTTCTGCGGTAATCCCCATGGTGTAGATTGGAGAGGCAACAGCCAGGCAGTCACAGGACATGATCCGTTCGATGATTATCTCAGCATCGTCCTGGACGATACATTCCCCTGTTTTATGACAGGCATTGCATCCCCGGCACGGTGTGTACTTCATAGAGCTTAAAATAATCTTGTCCACTTCTGCACCAGTACTTATGGCGCCGTCGAGAAAACTATCCAGCAGTGTCTCGGTATTTCCATGCCGGTGGGGGCTGCCCGAGATCCCAAGGACCTTGACCGTCATACACTCTCACGCTGGAGCCTGCTCCTGAGTTCGGCGATTACCCTCGGGCCGAGCTTTTCTGCATCGGTTTTTGCCGTTGGATGTGAAAGGATTGCACCCTTTTCGTCTACTCCCCTGATGAACAGGTACTGGATATCACGGTCCCGTACCTCAATCACATGAAAAAGGCATTTGATGGACAATATCGCCCCGTCAAAAACATTTTCCCAAGTTTGTCCTGCGGTCCCCAGGAAAATGCCCATCCGTTTACCTTTGCGTTCTGGGGAGACCACCGGAAGTTTCAGGACGTATTTTCTTGACCGGAACACCTGTGCACGGTCGATTAAGGATTTCCCCTGTGCAGGGATCCCCATGCAGAAGATAGGAGATGCAAACACAATGATATCCGCCTCGATTATTTTATCATGAACGCTATCCATCCCGTCTCTCTGGACACAATGGTTGAGTTTTTCGCAGGCATTGCATCCCCGGCATGGATTAATATCAGCTTCAGTCAGTACGATTTTTTCGACGGTCACATCGCTCTCACGACTCATTGATACAAGCAGCCAGTCGAGGAGCGTCTCGGAATTCCCGCCCCTTCGAGGGCTCGAAGCGAATGCAAGGACCTTAATCGGCATGAGTGAGCCTTTGGTGGCGCAGGATAAAAAAAGATTGTTGAGAATTTCAGACTGATTTAAAACAGAGGTACCAGTCTTTGCACTCGTAGCCCTCTGTCGGCCTCTTTGCCATTTCCGCCGCGGTCTTTGGGGGCGGTACTACTACTTTGTCTCCCGGCTGCCAGTTTGCAGGGGTTGACACTTTATTGTTATCGGTCATCTGGAGTGCCTTCACGAGCCGGATGATCTCGGGTATATACCTCCCGTTCTGTAGTGGGTAATAGATCATCGCCCTTGTGATCCCCTTGTCATCGATAAAGAATACACAGCGGACTGTTGCGGTTGTGCTCTGTCCCGCGTGGATCATGCCATAACTCTTTGCAATATTCATCGAAAGGTCTGCAATGATCGGGAACGGGATATCCACCCCCATCTTCTCTTTTATTGCATGCACCCACGCAAGGTGGGCAGATACACTGTCCACGGAAAGGCCGATAAGCTGCACATTCATTGCCTTGAGCTCATCAAAAACCTTTGCGAATGCCAGGAACTCGGTCGTACAGACCGGCGTGAAATCGGCAGGGTGTGAGAACATGACGACCCACTTCCCTTTCAGGTCAGAAAGCTTAAGAGGGCCCTGCGTGGTCTCGGCGGTAAAGTCAGGCGCCGGTTCACCGATTACAGGCATCCGGCATGATCCCATTTCTCCACACATGTTGTTTCCCCCTCACTTCTTCATTACTTCGTCAAGCTGGGCTTTTCCGTAAACATATGCCGGCATCCCCGCAAGCAGGAATGCGACTCTGAGCGCCTCTTCCACTTCTTTCTTTGTCACCCCGAGGCTCTCGGCACCGATCAGCTGTGCATGTACAGCATGCTGGTCCCGGAGCGATGCTGCAATTGCAATTGCGATTAATTTCTTGGTCTTCTTTGTCAGCGCCCCGTCGTCCCAGATATGGCCCTCAAGTTTCATCACCATATCAAACATCTCGGGATCTTTGTCAGTCAGTTCCCTGAAGAATTTCGGGACCTTTCCAATTTTCTTTTCAAGTTCGTCCATGTCTTTTGTCATTCCGTTTCACCCTTCGATAAGTTTCATCGGCTCACCGCAACAGACGAGTTCTCCGCCGCCTGCTTCCTTTACTACTACGACATTACCACAGATCTCGCATTCGTAGACCTGGCCTTCTTTCGATACGTTTACCATCGTGCTCAATCCTCCAGAATGCTCTGATAAGGCAAATTGCCTTTCCGGTCATGAAAAAGATCTTCTTTGTCGATCCTTCCACAACCGGTGTTCTGATGTCCCTGACAGGCTGATAAAGAAAAAATTGTATTACTGGATGCTCTATCCACGCTTTGGTGGGTTCTTCGCATCTTCCGGAGTCTTTACATCCGGCCTGATGTGATGCATCGGCAAACACTGGTACTCTTCACATGCGCATGCCGGACACTTGCGGAGGTCCTGTTCACTCTTATCAAGTTCATACTCCTTCCCGCAATCAAGGCATACATATTTCCCAGGGCCGACCTTTGAGCCTGCTTTATACTGTTTGGTTTCGGTCAAAACTATCACCTATTTTTGTAATAGGTGCAGGGAGTTATATATTATTTGTGTTTGTTCTCATAAATTGCCAGAATTTCATGTAAATACCCAATCTTTCGTGAAAACAGGAAGAACCGCCCGGGACACAAAAGATATATTGTGCCATTCGTGGATATTCTCTTATTATGGGAATGAAGATAATCGGTCTCCTCGGCAGTCCCCTTGTAAAAGGGAATACTGCAAAACTGCTTGACCAGGCACTCCGGGGTGCAGTGGACGCCGGGTGCGAGGTTGAAAAGATTGTGGTTCCTTTTCTTGATTTCAATCCCTGCATGGAGATTATGCATTGCAGGGAATACGAGACATGCAGGATGAAGGACGACATGACCCCGATATACGAGAAGTTTCGGGAAGCCGACAGCGTAATTGTTGCCACGCCGGTGATGACCATGGGAATTCCCGGCAAGCTGAAGGGGTTTATGGATCGGTTCCAGGTATTCTTCATGGCAAAATTTGTCCGGAAAAAACCACTTGTTGACCCGGTAAAAAGGAAACATCGCCGCGGGTTTTACATTGGCATATCGGGTATGGACCTGCCGAACATTTTTGACGGTGCGAAAATGACGGTACAGGCTTTTTTCCAGATAACAGACTGCAAGTACTGGGACGAGTTGCTAATCAGGGATATGGACACGATCCAGGATATTACGACCCGGCCGGAGTTACTCGAGATGGCGTATAAAAAAGGCTACGAACTTGGCAGGCTTCTCGTTGAAGAGGGCGAAGCAGATAAAAAACCTTCATGATCCGGGTGGGTTGCCAGGGAACAACCACTTTTTTAACATTGTATTGTAAGATACGGCAGAATATGCTGGTTGATCCAGGACTACCTGCAATAACCCATTTCATTGTATAATTCCTGGGTAACAGCGTGGTCTATAGGTACCCCCTCTCCTTCATCGAGAGGTGGCCGTCTTTTGTTACAATTAGGTGGTCAAGGAGGCGGATGCCGAGGATTGCACCGGCCTCTGTCAGTTGCCTGGTAACTTCAAGGTCCTGCGGACTTGGTTCAAGCGTCCCGGACGGGTGGTTATGGACGCAGATGATCGATGCGGCCCGGTCCGTTATCGCATCAGCAAAGACTTCTCTCGGGTGCACAAGGCTATGGTTCAGCAGCCCGACGGTAATGATACGGTTCCCTATAACTTCTCCGGCCCCGTTCATCGTAATGCAGATGAAATACTCCTGCTTTTTGTTTGAAATTTCCCGGAGCAGGGGGAGGGCATCTTCCGGGCGGGTTATTTTATGTGCTGCCGCCTCTTCTTTCACGGGGTACCGGCGTGAAAGTTCGAAACATGCAGAAATTTGTGCGGCTTTTGTCGGCCCCACCCCCTCAATCTCTTCCAGTTTTTCATAAGTAAGGTGCTCTCTGCCGGAACTGAGCTCTTTTGCAATATCCCCTGCCACTACCAGCACATCCCTTCCACGGACACCCCTGCCGATAATCGCCGCAATTAATTCCCGGTCTGTGAGCACCCCGGGACCAAGACGACGTATTCGTTCCCTCGGCCGGTCATGTTCCGGCAATTGCTTCATCTTTTTCATACCCAGCTCCTTGTTCTATCGCCCGGCGTTGTCATCAACCGGCCGTTTTGTAACTATGGATTCCGCCGGAAGTTGCGCAGACATCAGCGTGGTGTGACGATGATGTAAAAGGGTTCCGGAATACTTTCCGTTTGATTGGATTGAAACATCTCCAGGGGACTAATTGTCGACAAAAGATACTTCCTGGATTGGTCACCCCGTGACCAGAACGATGAATACAGTTATTAACGACGTTGTCCTACTAGATGATCATGGCAACTAAAGAGAATGCAATGGAGGCGTTTGCCGGGGAATCACAGGCAAACCGAAAGTATGCGGCGTTTGCTGACAAGGCAAAGGATGAGGGGTTTACCAATGTCGCAAAACTCTTTACCGCGGCATCAGAAGCGGAAGCGATACATGCAAAAAGGCTCCTGAAAGTGCTGGGGTCAATTGGTAAGACTGAAGATAACCTAAAGGCATCCGTTGCCGGAGAGACACATGAATACACCGAGATGTACCCGGGATTCGTCAAAGAAGGGGACGCAGAGAAAATGAGCGATGCGGTCATTGCCTTCACATACGCAATGAAAGCAGAAGAAGTCCACGCCAATCATTACAAGGAGGCCTTGAAGGCGATCAGTGGAGGACATGACCTCTCCGGGCAGAAAGTACTGCTCTGTCCTATCTGCGGAAACATCTTCCGTCCTGAGCCGCCGGAGAGATGCCCGATATGCAGTGCATTCAAAAAAGTCTTCAGGGAAATTGAATAACCGGGACTACCAGACTAACCTATTTTTCGATATTTTGATGGATCCATAGAAGCGGGGTGTATTGTCCCGCATTCACCGTAATCACCGTGAGAAAACAGAATTGATGTCAAAATACCTCATTATTGTGAGGTTTAAGAAAAATTGAGCAAAGTTAGTAGCCCCGGGTGTTCCATTATGTTTATATCCGGAAACATCTGAACTGCAGGGTATCAATGCCTCAGGTAACCATATATTCCACAAAAAACTGCCCCTATTGCAGGATGGCAAAAGCGTTTCTCGAGAAACACAACATCCCGTATACATCGATTGATGTGGGAGAGGACGAGGAAGCCGCAAAGCACATGATTGAGATCTCCGGTCAGCGTGGTGTCCCGGTCATCACGGTTGACAGCGAGATAATCGTGGGGTTTGATGCCCAGCGGCTCAACGAAATTTTCGGTACCGGCACCGAAGGGGACATTCTTGATGTTCTTATTATCGGGGCAGGGCCCGCCGGTCTCACCGCAGCCGTGTATTGTGCGCGAAAGTTCCTCATCTCTGTGGTCATAAGCGAAAATATCGGGGGGCAGGCGCTTGAAAGCTGGACCATCGAGAATTACATGGGATACCGGCTGATCACTGGCGATGAGCTGATGAAGAAATTCGAGGACCAGGTAAAGGAACAGAAGATCAGCCTCGAGCTCGACCAGGTGCGGGAAATTACACCGTCTGATGGAATTTTTAAAATCCAAACGATCACGGATACCACGTACCAGGCACGTGCTATCATCCTTTCACCAGGGAAACAACCGAAAAAACTCGGCGTCGATGGAGAGGAGCATTTTCTTGGGAGGGGCCTGTCGGTCTGTTCTACCTGTGATGGTCCGCTATTCCACAATAAAGTCGTGGCTGTTGTAGGTGGGGGGAATTCAGCCCTGCAGACAGCGGTTGAAATGAGTAAAATTGCAAAAGAAGTCCATCTCATTGTAAGGAGTACTATCCGGGCCGACGAAGTGTATGTCAAAATGTTCGAAGGACAAAAAAACATAATTCTTCATTCCAATTCGGTCGTGACTGTACTTCATGGGGACAATCTCCTCTCCGCAATAACTATTAAAGACCGGCTCACCAGTGAGGAATCAAAAATTACCCTTGACGGGGTATTCGCAGAAATCGGCTGGGTACCCAATACGGATTTTGTTTCAGGCCTGGTACAACTCAACGATCAGAAAGAGATCATTATCGATATTAACTGCCACACAAATGTCCCGGGCATTTTTGCTGCAGGTGACGTAACGAACATCAAGGGCAAACAGATCATTATCGCTGCAGGTGAAGGGGCAAAGGCTGCACTGGAAGCCTATGAATACCTTGTCCGGCAGTGAAAACCCGGTGGATATAACCAGGGAATACTTTTTAATTAACTCCTATTTTTTTCGATGGACATCTGGTGTTGTAAGGCCGGATAACCATTTATTAGCATCAATATCACAATAGAATATATCAGTTCTGGATTTGGAGTGCCGAAGTGAAACAGTTATTATGGTGGTTGATAGCCGGATCAAAGGGAGGTATTAATCGTGCCCGTATCATTCAGGCACTCCATAAAAGGCCGTATAATGCCAACCAGTTAACCCAAATGTTCAGCCTTGATTATAAAACGGTCCGCCACCACTTGGATGTTTTGAAGAAGCACCAAATCGTCCGATCAATGGGGGAGGGATATGGGACTATGTATTTTCTAACTGACCAGATGAGCACCAGATATGAAGACTTCGTGGAGATCTGGACACAGGTCGATGTACCAGATGATATGAGGGAGGAAAGATAGAATGGAGAAAAAAAATCTTGTCGTATTAATTCTTATTTCAGTGATTGCAGTAGTACTTGCCAGTTTAATTATCCCCATTGTTATAAAAGGACCTCAAACCGGACAGGGGCAAATCCCCCAACAAAATCAGAATCCCGCTCCTCCCTCACAACAACCACTGCAGCAACGCCCCGTCCAGCAACTCCCAACTCCCATGGAAAATCTCAAAACGGTGATATCATTCATCAATATCGGCCTGATTATTCCCCTGTTCATTATCTATGCGGGGATATATCGGAAGTTACGGAGTTCATTTACGCTCGGCCTGATGGCGGTAATTTTCGCCCTGGGAATGTATGCAGTCACGTCCAACCCTCTGCTCGTGAGTCTTCTCGGGGGTCGTCCGGACTATATCGGGTTGTTCCAGATTGTTCCAGATCTTTGCGCAACGGCAGCCCTGGTAATCCTCATCTGGATCAGCCTGGAATAATGTAGATTTGGGTATGATTTGGGTGTAATCCGGGGCAAATTCTGGCATTTACTTATCTCTTTTCCTGATTAATCATCATAATAACCCTAATTTTGGGATAAACCAGAAAAGGAGAATGTCAACGATGAAAATTTCAAAGAAGATAGGCATTTTTGTCGCCGTGTTCTTTATTATGGCATTGATGGTTGCAGCCGTCAGTGCGGCAGGTACCGCCGGTGCATCAGGTCAGCAACCCGCAGGACCTGGTAAGCAACCGGTAACCGGACAGGGCCAGCAACAGCAGGGAACAAATAATAATGTAAACAATCCAGTTCAGACCCAGGCTGGAACCGGAAACGGCGGTACAAACCAGGGATCGGGACAAGGACAGGGCCAGCAACAGCAGGGAACAAATAACAATGTAAACAATCCTGTTCAGACCCAGGTTGGAACCGGAAACGGCGGTATAAACCAGGGACCGGGGCTTGTACAGGGGACAGCCGGTAACCAGGCGTATACAATGGAACAGACCCTTTCCGACCAGGGTCAGCAGGCAACGATTGCGTTTGACGCACTGGCTTTCCTTACAGGAGAGGCATGCAGCGACACGTTCCTGCCTCCCGGGAAAGTTGCGGATTATGCCGGTTTCCAGTACCTTCGTGATAATGATGCCACACAGATGGGACATAATACTGACTTTGTTACCCGGATATCAGACAATGTATTGTCTGTCCTGAATGACGACCAGCTGGCTCAGTTCATTGCACTTTCAAAAACGGAGGCGCCCCTTTCAACCCAGTACGGGTACATGCGGTTCCCGCTGACGAAGGCGTTCCGTGCCCAGCTGGAAGGTACAATCCCCTCCGGGAGCCGCGGCCTTGACAAGGCAGCTGTGATGGCCTATTCGGCTAAATTATATGATGTTGATGCAAGCATCAGCCTGGAACGGGCAAAGACCTATGCAAGCGTGATCCGGTCCCTTAACCCGACCCAGCGGGCATACCTCGATAAGATGGCGTCAGGGGGGATGCTCTCGATGCCTGAAGTGGATGCATCAGAAGTGCTGAAAAACAGCGGCCAGGACAATTCGGTTGCAATGAGGACTTATGCCAGCGAGATGTTTGCATGGTATGCAGGCGATGTCACATCCGACGTGTATTTCTGCCCTGAACGGCAGGCGACCTACTTCGGCTCGTTCTACATGAAAGACCGCCCTGCAATGGGGAACCCTGACTATTCCATCAGTACTACCCTGACCGGTGATTCCGGGGAGGACTTCTTAAATTTATTAACCGACAGCCAGCGCGAGAAAATCACAGGCCTTGTGGATCTCCAGCGTGCTGATCTCAACGAGATCGTTGCAAAGCGGACCGCAATTGCAACCGAACTGCGTACTGCGTTAACCGGCGATACCATTGACGAGAGCCTTGTCCGTTCACTATCGGCACGGTACGGGGAACTTGATGGTGAGATATCGTACTACTACGCAACACACTTTGCAGATGTGGGAAAGACGACCACAAGTGAACAGAAAAAGAAGATGATTGCACTGCGGAACCTTGCAAATTTCACCTGTGACGGGGCATACCTGTACTCACAGCCAATTAACACGCCGCAAAACGTACCGTCTGATTTCCTCTTCGGCGTTGGGCAATACGACAACGCTCAGATGGCCACATGGCTGCAGGGCCTGCAGCAGACAACGGTAACCCAGGGACCGGGGACTGGTACGAACCAGGGGCAGGGCAATGGTCCCGGGGCTGGAAACGTCACCCAGAACGGTCAGGGACCCCTGAAACCAGGACAGGGGCAGGCAACCGGAACGAACCAGGGACAGGGGAGCGGTCCAAGGGCAGGGAACATCACCCAGAACGGACAGGGGAATGCCCAGGGACAGCAGAACCGTATACCCGTTGAAGAGGTCATCGCCCAGCTTGGACAGAAGGGATATGATATAAGCGGAGTACAGACATTACTGAAAAGTGGAGACCGGGAAGCGTTAAAAACGTGGCTGGACACGTTTAAAAAGAGTAATCCGGGTGTTGTCGAGGCAATAGAAGGCACCGGGACAAATAACCAGCAGGCCCAGAAAACCGGGCAGGCGGGTCAGACTTCAGGTACCCAGGCCCGTGGACAGGCCCAGGCCGCTGATAACAACATCTTTAACATGATTAAAAACTGGTTTTCACACCTCTGAAAACCTGGTTGCAGGGGGGCAATTTAAATAACCCCCCCTCTTTCAAAAGGTACGTGATTCACATTGAACGTTCGATGTAACGGGGGCCCGGTGCGGGTAAACTACACTGGGGGGCAGCGGGATGAACGATAAAAAAATCCTCATTCTTTTCTGTTGTGTCCTGGTAGTGGGTACAGTGTTACTTGCGGGGTGTTCCCACAAGGAAGGTCGGACCCTGCAGGCAACCAAAACAATCACGACACCTGTTACCAGCGGATCCCCCGCCGGGGGACCCGTTACTACGTCCTGTACAGCTCCCACAGCGGGTAACCCTGATGAAAGCCCGGACTTTGGCTCGCATTTTACCGGAACTGAACTGCTCACCCGGCCGACCAGCTCTTCAGTGACATTAAGCCTGGTCCCGAAGATCCCCATTCAAATCTGCCTCCTCTATGGGAGATCACCTGGTGACTACTCCTGTCAGACTCCCGCAGTACCTGCAAATGCAGGCTTCGCATTGAACGTCACTATCCAGGGGCTTTTACCCGACACACAATACTATTACCGTGTCTGTTACAAGGAGCCAGGTAGTACC
>Ga0209668_10001103_pt1 | contig 11409 bp, 7 predicted proteins | sample FrelakmetPLP11PL_FD_187150 | JGI IMG/M metagenome (GOLD analysis project Ga0209668, IMG submission 187150) | Freshwater lake sediment microbial communities from the University of Notre Dame, USA, for methane emissions studies - PLP11 PL (SPAdes)... | ecosystem: Environmental > Aquatic >... | reverse complement strand
AGCTGCAGCTTGGCATCGTGTGCCGTCTGGATGCGCTCGTCCGGATCCTTCGCCAGCAGCGCACCCACGAGCCGATCGAGCGCCGGCGGCGACATCGGCACGAGATCGGCCATCGGCCGTGGCATGTCGCGCATGATCGCGCTGATCACGCTCGCCTGCGTCACGCCGTCGAACGCGCGCCTGCCGGTCGCCATCTCGTAGAGCAGGCAGCCCAGCGACCACAAGTCGCTGCGCGCGTCGGCTTCGCGGCCCTCGAGTTGCTCGGGTGCCATGTACTGAAACGTGCCGACGACGCTGCCCTCGGCGGTCAGCGGCCCGGCGACCGTCGGCGACGGCGCCATCGTCGCGCTGCCGCTTCCGGGCGCGGCGCCCAGGCCGGTCGCGCGCGCCAGGCCGAAGTCCATGAGCTTGGCGCCCGACTTGGTGAGCATCACGTTGCCGGGCTTGAGGTCGCGGTGGATCACGCCGGCGCGGTGGGCGCGATCGAGCGCGTCGGCGACCTGCGCGCCGAGGCGCAGAACGTCGGCGGGCGGCAACGGCCCGCGCGCCAGGCGCGCCGCCAGCGTCTCGCCCTCGATCAGCTCGAGGACGAGGTAGTCGGTGTCGCCCTCACGTCCGACGTCGTGCAGCGTGCAGATGTGCGGATGGTTGAGCGATGAGACGGTCTTCGCCTCGCGCTCGAACCGGGCGCGCGTCTCGGGATTCGCTGACAGGTGCTGCGGCAGCACCTTGATCGCGACCTCGCGGCCCAGACGCGGATCCCGGGCGCGATACACCTCGCCCATGCCGCCGGCGCCGAGCGGGGCGGTGATCTCATAGGGGCCGAGCTTCGTTCCGGGTTCGAGCATGCGCCTACTTGCGGCTCACGAGCGAGTTGAAGTCGGTCACGACCTCGAGCTTCGCCACCGTCGTGTTGCGCGGTGGCGCCAGCAGGAAGAAGCGCTCCCCGTCGGCGGACGCCGTCCACGACTTGGCGCCGACCGACGGCGAGCCCATGGGCAGGCGGAAGAGCGGGTGCGGGATCCCGGCGCGAAATCCGGCGTCACCCTCGACATCGACCCCCATGAGCATCCCATCCACGGTCTCGTAGACCAGTTCGCGGCCGTTCCGTGTCCACTCCGGATGAAATCCTGAAGTCGTGGAGATCTGCCAGCGCCCCGGCGCGCCCTTGAGGCTGTGGACATAGACGTGCACGTTGGGCGGAGTGCCGGAAGCGAACGTCAGCCAGCGCCCATCGGGAGAAATCCGCCCCTGGTAGGCGCGGAGCGTCGAATCGATCAGCGCGTGCGGCTGCCGGGCGGCGCCCGTCAGCGGCACGGCGGCGATCCGACCCTGCTCCGTGAAGACGATGAGGGTCGAGTCGTCCTGCGGCCACTGCCACAGGTGCAGCGTGTTGCCGACCGGGTACGGGATCGAGTCCTGGACCCCGAGACCGTCGGCCGAGCCGATGCGCAGCGTCCACGTCCCGGGCGACATTCGCTGCTGGAACGCGAAGCGATGCCCGTCCGGCGACCACTGGGCATCGCGCGCGGTCTCGCCGCTGAACGTGAGCCGCGTGTCCGTGTGGCGATCGAGATCGTAGACGTAGATCTCGCCGACCCCGGTGATGCCCGCGGAGCGCTGGTAGAGCAGGCGTCGGCCCTCCGGGGAGAGGCGGGTGTTGTCGATCGAACCCTGCATGATGGGGATCGGATCCATCGTCCCCCGCCGATCCGCCGCGTGGAGCATGCGCTCGACCGCCCCGGGGTTGAGGGCGAACGCGAGCAGGCCGTTGTGCGACGCCGAGAAATGGCCCTGGGCGCCCCCGATCCGCAGGTCGTCAGCCACCCGGATCGGCTCCCCGACCAGCTTGCCCGCCCCGACGTCCAGCTTCTGGGCGACCAGGGTGGTCCCGCGCAGGAACAGGATCCAGCCGCCGGCGGCGTACTCGACGCGTCCGTCCGACTTCCCCAGGAGCTTCGAGTCGAGCGAGCCGAGGCGACCGAGCCGGATGTTCCCGCCGTTGGGCATGTCGGGTCGCGTGCCGATGAACAGGAAGCGCTCCCCATCGGGCAGGAAGTACGGCCAGGCATTGCCGGTCTCATCGGCGCTGCGATCGATGTGGGCCGCGGGCTTGATGTCGCCGCCCCCGGCCGCGACGACCCGCAGCGAGTCGGTGAGGTTGCCGTCGATCAGGATCATGCCCTTCGCCCCCCAGCTCAGGTCGGCGCCGTTGGGCACGGACTGGAGGACGACCGGCGCGCCGCCGGCGATGGGGACGCGCTTCAACTCTTCGCCATCCATGAACACGACTTCCTTGCTGTCGGGCGACCAGTAGGCGCGCTGCAACCCCTCGGTCCCGGGAATCGGCACCGCCTCGGTCTGGTCGACCGGACGCACGTAGGCCCGCGTGGTCCCCGTCGAGTCATCGCCCTGCATCAGGAGATAGCGCCCATCCGGCGAGATGCGCGGCCAGTAGGCCTGCGTCGTCCCGGGCGGCGGATCGACGCGGAAGCGAATGGGCGGGATCGGCGGCGACTGGGGCCGCAGCGCGAACCACCCGAGGCCGGCCAGCGAGGCCACGGCGACGACACCGAGTGCGGCGACGAGCGGAAGCGGGACGCCGGCGCGCGCGGGCGCGGCGGAGGCGGCAGCGGCACGCAGATCGGCTGCCGAACTCGCGCCGGAGATCGGCATGCCGCTGGTCGAATAGCCCGCGCCCTCGGCGATGCCCTGCAGCTGCAGCTTCACGTCGTGCGCGGTCTGGATGCGTTCTTCCGGATCCTTCGTCAGGCAGTTGCGGATCAGCCGCTCGATGCCATGCGGGGGCGCGCTCTGGATCGTGCTCGCGCCGCTGCCCGGCGCCACGCCCGAGCCCGACGGCGTCTCCCCCACCGGCACGGGTTCGCGCTCGAGGATCGCGGCGATGAGCGATGCCTGGCTGCGGCCCTCGAACGCGCGGCGGCCGGTGAACATCTCGTAGAGCACACAGCCCAGAGCCCAGATGTCGCTGCGCGCGTCGGCTTCCTTGCCCTCGAGTTGCTCCGGCGCCATGTACTGGAACGTGCCGAGGATCGTCCCCTCGGCCGTGAGCGCACGGCCGATCGTCGGCGACTGCGCGAGCGTGACCGAGGATGACCCGCCGCCGGCGCCGCCCAGGCCCGTCGCGCGCGCCAGGCCGAAGTCCATGAGCTTCGCCCCGCCGCGGGTGAGCATGACGTTCCCGGGCTTCAAGTCGCGGTGCACCACGCCCGCACGGTGCGCACGGTCGAGCGCGTCGGCGATCTGCGCGCCCAGGCGCAGCGCCTCGGGCGCCGGCAGCGGACCGCGGGTCAGCTTCGCATCGAGCGTGTCGCCCTCGATCAACTCGAGGACGAGGTAGTCGATGTCGCCTTCCTTGCCGACGTCGTACAGGGCGCAGATGTTCGGGTGGTTGAGGCTCGAGACCGTCTTCGCCTCGCGCTCGAAGCGCGCGCGGACCTCGGGCTGGTCCGACAGGTGCGTCGGCAGGACCTTCACCGCCACGTCGCGGCCGAGGCGGGTGTCCTTCGCGCGATAGACCTCGCCCATGCCGCCGGCGCCGAGCGGGGAGAGGATTTCGTAGGGGCCGAGTCGGGTTCCGGGGGTCAGGAGCATCCGGGGAATCTAGCGCATTCGGGCGCAGGCGTGGGAGGCTGCGTGGCGCCCCCTTCGCCCCCGGACGGCGGCCGCCGCCTAGCCCTTGCGCACCCGCCCGACGATCACGGTGATGTTGTCCGCCCCGCCCCGGGCGCGGGCCAGCTCGACCAGCGCCTCGCACGCAGCGGCTGGGTCGTGCGTGGCGACGATCTCGTGGATCTCCTCGCTCTCGACCTCGTTGCTGAGGCCGTCGGAGCAGAGCACGAGCGCCGTGCCGTCCTCGAGCGTGATCGGCGTCGGCGAGACATCCGCCTGCACGTCCGGGGCCCCACCGATGCAGCGCGTGAGCACGTGGCTCGACACCGCGGGCGCCGTCGTCCCGCTGGCGCCGGCGACGCGGGCCATCTCCTCGGCCAGCGTGTGATCGAGCGTGAGCTGCTCGATCGACTTCGCGGTGACGCGGTACGCGCGGCTGTCGCCGACGTGGCCGAGCGTGAGCTCGTTGCCGACGATCGCCGCGGCGGTGCAGGTCGTGCCCATGCCCGCGAGCTGCGCATCCGCGGCGGCCCGTGCGTGGACCGCGCGGTTCGCCTCGCCGATCGCGTGCGCCAGCGCCTCGCGCGGCTGCCCGCGCTTCTTCGCCCCGCCGTACGCGTCGCGCAGCGTGTCCACGGCGAGGCGGCTCGCGACCTCTCCGGCCGCGGCGCCCCCCATCCCGTCGGCAAGCACCAGCAGGACGCCGCGCGCGTCATCCACGTGGAACACGCCGAACGAGTCCTCGTTGTTCTTGCGCCCGCAGCCCAGGTCGGTCTGCGCCGCGACCTCGAGCTGCCATGCCCCCTTACCCCTGAGCTGGATCGTCTCCGCGATCCGGCTCGGCGCGGCCTCGGCCGCGGGGAACTCGATCACCGGCAGGCCCTCCGTCCGATTCCGTCCCGTCGCCCCGCCGACCCCCGCCTTCGGTGGCACGCCGTGGGCGCCCGGACCCTTGAGGTACGCCTCGATCGCTCGTGAGTGCTCCTCGCCCGCGCGATAGCGCTCGAGATGCGCCTCGTCGAACTCCCCGAACAGGCGTCCGTCGGCGTACAGATGGATGAGGGCCTCGACTACTTCGGAGAAGAACTGCTTTCCCCCGTGGGCCAGCAGCTCCTCGAACGCCTCCTCGGGCGAGAGTCCGCGCCGGTAGGGCCGGTCGGACGTCATCGCGTCGAACGCGGCGACGACCATGATGATGCGGCTGGCCGTCGGCACGGCGTCGCCGTGCAGCCCGCGCGGGTAGCCGCCGCCGTCGGGCTGCTCGTGGTGGCTCAGCACGATGTCGATCGCACCCTTGAAGAAGCGCTCGCCGGCGATCAGCTCGGAGCCGATCCGCGGGTGGGCCTGCAGGTGCAACATCTCCTTCTCGGTGAGCTTGCCGCGCTTGACCAGGACGTCGCGCTGCAGCGCGGTGCGCCCCAGGTCGTGGACCAGCGCCGCGAACTCGAGCTCCTCGAGCGCGCGGCCCCGCAGCCCGAGCTCCCGGCCGAGGCTCAGGCTCATGCGCGAGACGCGGTACGAGTGGTCGCGGGTGAACGGGTCGGCTGCGTCTACCGCGGCCATGAGCGCTCGCGTGTGCTGCAGGTGCCCCTCCCGGGCCTCGGTCCAGGCGTCGAGCGCGCGGCGCACGAGGAAGAGCGGCAGCAGGCACAGCACGACGAACAGCGCCCGACCGGCGATGGTCTCGAATCCACCCCTGCTCTCGCCCAGGACGACGAGCACGGAGAGGAGGGCGGCGAACAGGATGCCCCCGTCGACGAAGGTGCGCAACGCCGTGGATTTCCGTTTCAATGCGATTCCTCCTCGGGTGACACGACCTAGGCCGCGTCCCGCATGGGCGTCGTGGAGTCGAAGGACGAGCGATCGAGTTCGTGGGTGCGCGCGTCCTCGGGATCGACCAGCTTGCGGCGCACGAGGTCGCGCAGCACCGACTCGAGTCCCTGCATGCCGAGCGCGCCTCCGGCCTGGATCACCGACTCGAGCTTGTGGCTGTTCCCGGCCCGGATCATCGCCGCCGCGGCGTGCGTGTTGACCAGCACCTCGGCCGCGACGACGCGGCGCGCGCCGTCGGCCGAGCGCAGCAGGCGTTGCGAGACGACCATGCGCAGGCTCTCCGCCAGCATGGCCCGGATCTGCTCCTGGCGCCGCGCGGGGAACACGTTGACCACCCGGTCGATCGTCTTGGCCGCGCTCCCGGTGTGGAGCGTGGCGAGCACCTGGATCCCGGTCTCGGCGGCGGTCAGCGCCAGCGAGATCGACTCGAGATCGCGCAGCTCGCCGACCAGGATCACGTCCGGATCCTCGCGTACCGCATCGCGCAGCGCGTCGGCGAACGTGGGAGCATGGACGCCGATCTCGCGCTGCGTCACGACGCAGCTCTTCACCGGGTGCACGAATTCGATCGGGTCCTCGAGCGTGATGATGTGCCCGCGCCGTGTCCCGTTGAGCAGGTCGACCATGGCGGCGAGCGTCGTCGACTTGCCCGCGCCGGTCGGCCCGGTCACGAGGATGAGTCCCTTGGGCTGCAGCGCCTGGTGTCCGAGCACGGTGGGCAGCCCGAGGTCCTCGAGCGTGGGCACGGCGGCCGGGACGACGCGCAGCGCCGCGGCCAGCCCGCGGGCGTGGCGGTAGACGTTGACCCGGAAGCGGCCGAGGCCTTCCACCTGGTGCGCGAAGTCGACCGCGCCGCGGTCCCGCAGCTCGGCGATCTGCCGCTCGTCCATGCACTCGAGCAGGATCTGCTCGAGGTCCTCGGCCGAGAGCTCACGGAAGCGGATGCGGTGCAGGACGCCGGCGATGCGGACGCAGGGCAACTGCCCCGTGACGAGGTGCAGGTCCGATCCGCCCTGCTTGACGGCGAGTTCGAGGAACGTGTCGAGGCGCGCCGACATGTCAGGCTCCCGCGGCCCGGGCGGGCCCGCGATCGAGGACGGAGAGGAGTTCGGGGCGCGTCACGTGGAGCACGAACTCGGACTTGTCCGTGGCCCGCAGGAACGCCTCGTTGGGATCGATGTCGCCCGACCGGACGAAGGCCATCAGCGCCTGGTCCATGAGCTGCATGCCGAGGCGGCGGCCGGTGCCGATCGCGGCGGGCATCTGGTGCGTCTTCCCCTCGCGGATGAGCTGCGCGATCGCGGGCGTGACGATCATGATCTCGCACACGACGCGGCGCCCACGCCCGTCGGCCACGTGCACCAGCTCCTGGCTGACGACCGCGCGCAGGTTGTCCGCCAGCGTGTGGCGGATCTGCGCCTGCGCCTCGGTCGGGTACGCGTCGACGATGCGGTGCACCGTCTGCGCCGCGCTCCGCGTGTGGAGCGTGCCGAACACCAGGTGCCCGGTCTCGGCGGCCTCGATGGCGGCGGTGATCGTCTCGGGATCGCGCATCTCGCCGATGAGGATCACGTCGGGATCCTGGCGCAGGCAGGAGCGGATGCCCTCGGCGAAGCTGCGCGCGTGGATCCCCACCTGGCGCTGCACCACCAGCGCCTTCTCCGACTCGTGCAGGAATTCGACCGGATCCTCGAGCGTGATCACGCTGCAGTTGCGGTTCGCGTTGACCTCGCCGACCAGCGCGGCGAGCGTCGTCGTCTTGCCGCTGCCCGGCCCGCCGCTGACGAGGACGAGCCCCGAGCCGAGGGCCGTGAACTCGGAGAGGACGGACGGGAGACCGAGGTCCGCCAGCCGCGGAACGTGATCCGGGATGACGCGACAGATGGCCGACAGCCCCAGTCGCTGGCGGAACGCGTTGAGCCGGTAGCGTCCTCCGCTCGGCGCGGTGTAGCCGAGGTCGACCGCGCCGCCCTGCTCCAGCCGGGCGCGATTCTCGTCATCGAGGATCTCGTACACCAGCGCCGCCGTGTCGTCGGCGCGCAGCGCCTGGTACTGGAGTTCCACCAGCTCGCCGTCGAGACGCACGAGCGGCGGACGGCCGATCGTCAGGTGCAGGTCCGAGCACCCCTGGTCGCGGGCGAGCTGGAGGAACGAGTCGATGTGGGCCATGGCGCTCACTCCTCCGTCGCGAGCGCGTCGAGCGCCCGTGTGATCGCCGCGCGCAACTCGGCGGCGGTGTCCGGTCGCGCGCTCGCGTCGCGGGCCATGGCCCGGGCGACGAGCGCCGACACGATGTCGGGTGTTCCTGGAACCGCGTCCACGAGCGGCGGCGCGCTGCCCTCGAGGTGCTGGAACAGGACCTTGACCGGCGTCTCGGCGACATATGGCTTCCGCCCCGAGAGCATCTCGTACATCACGATGCCGAGCGCGTAGAGGTCCGCCCGGTGGTCGACGACCTCGTTCGTGATCTGCTCGGGGGCCATGTACTCGGGCGTGCCGATGAGAAGTCCGCTCCTGGTGAGACGCGAGCCCTCGCCCGACGAATGGTGCGCGGCGGCGAGGCCGAAGTCGACGAGCCGCGTCTCGTCCTCATCCGAGACCAGCACGTTCCCGGGCTTGATGTCGCGGTGCACGACGCCCTCGGCGTGCGCGGCCGCCAGGGCGTCGCAGACCTGCGCGACGATGGCGAGCGAGCGGCGCACCGCGAGCGGCGCCTCGGCGGCGATGACGCGCCCCAGGTCGCGGCCGGCGAAATACTCCATCGAGATGGCGCGCGCCCCACCGAGGTCCAGGAAGTCGTGGATGCGGATCACGCCGCGGTGCGCGATGCGTCGCGCCAGCTTGAGCTCCTGCACGAAGCGCCGCGCCGCCTCCTGGTCCATCGAGAGCTGCGGATTGAGCACCTTGAGCACGACCTCCTCGCCGAGCACGCGGTCGTTCGCCAGGTACACCGTCCCGTAGCCGCCACGGCCGAGCCGGCGCACGATCGTGTAGCGATCGAGGAACTCCTGCCCCGCCGGCACGTCGGTGAAGTCGAGTCCGAACGTCGCGATCGCCCCGGGGCGGAACGCCGGCTGGGGCGAGACCGGCGTCCGCCCCCCGGCGAGCGACGCGGATGCCTCGAGCCGATGCGACGAATCGCCGAGCAGGCTCGCGCCGCGGGCACGCACGGGCGGGGAGGCGGCAATCGCCGAGACGGGTGCCGACGCCCCGACCAGCCGGGCGCGCACGGCGTCGAGGCCGCTGCGGGCGGACGCATCGAGCCCCTCGCGGGGGAACGACGCGAGCGCGGCCTCGGCCTCGGCGCGCACCTCGGGGACCGGCGAATCGAGCAGGCCGAGCAGCGTCGGCAACGCACGCGGGCTCGCCAGCACGGCCAGCGCGCGCGCCGCGAGCACCGCGACCGCCGGGGCGCCCTCCGTGCAGGCCATGAGAGGCTCGACCGCGCGCTCGTCGCCCGACTTGCCGAGCGCGTCGATCGCCCGCTCGCTCACCCACCAGTCGGGGTCGTCGAGCGCGGAGATCAGCGCGGGCACCGCGGCGGACCCGGGCACCGCGTTCAGGAGCTCGATCGCCTGGCGCCGCAGCGCCTCGTCCGGATCGCGCAGGAGCGCGGTTGCTGCGGCGACGACCCGCTCTCCGCCCAGGGTTCCCAGCGCGTCGGCGGCGCGCACGCGCACCCACCAGTCGGCGTCGCGCATCGCGCGCGCAAGGTCCTCGATCGCGTCCGCGGTGGCGACCGCGTTGAGCACCTCGACGGCGCCCCGGCGCACGTGCTCCGACTCGTCGCCGAGCAGGTGCACGAGCCCGGGAACGGCGGCCACGTCGGCCAGCTCGTGGAGCGCGCCGACGACCGCGACCTGCACGTGCAGGTCGGGATCGCGCAGCGCCTCGAGCAGGGAGGGCACGGACTCACGCGCGCCCAGCGCGCACAGGCCGGTCACCGCCTCGAGCCGCACCTGCTTCGCGGGATCGCGCAGCGCCCGCTCGAGCGCGGCCAGGGTGCCGGGAACGGGATTGCACGCGACGAAGCGCGCCGCGGTCGCCCGCAGCCAGGAATCCTCGTGCTCGAGCAGCGGCAGCATGGCCGGGGCGAGGTTCGGATTGTCGGCGTGGTCGAGCGCGCGGACCATCGACTGCTGCACGTCGCGCGACGATGCGACGAGCCGGGCCGCGAATTCGTGGGCCGGCAGCTCATCGAAGTGGGCGCGGACCAGCGGATCGAGCACGGCGCGCGGCAACTCGGCCCCGTCGAGTTCGTCGAGCAGGAGCCGCGCATCGAGCGCGCGGCTCGCCGCGAGGACACGGACGATGCCCGAGACGACCGCCGGGTTCGGCGAGCGCAGGAGCATGAGGTAACGATCGAGGCGGGCATCGGAGGCCAGCCGCTCGAGGACCTCGAGCGCCGGCCCGCGCGCCTCGGCGTGGGCGAGACACTCGCCCAGCGGCTCGATTGCGTCCGACCCGAGGGCGACGAGCTCGTCCTGCAGGTGACGGAGGTCCTTCTCGGTCAGCGAGCGGGCCGCACGCAGCTTGCCGGCCTTCGACCGAGCGAGGAGGCTGCCGAGGAACTTCACGGGGACACGAGCTCCACGAGCGGCAGCACGTCGACGGGCCCTAGCGCGTGTCGCGCGAGGTCAGGCCCGCGAGCGGACGGATCGCGTCGCTCCATGGGACCCAGCGGAGCCCGCCGCCGGTGACGAAGCCGGCCGCGAAGGCGAGGAGGATCCCGAGCACGAACAGGTTCCGCGTCCGAGGCGACAGGGAGGCCGCGCGCACGGGCGCCGCCGGCGTCGCCATGCTCGTCGCGGCCGCCGCCATCGAGGCCGCCGTGGGCGCCGGCGCCGAGCGCGCGACCTCGATCATCTCCTGCAGCTCGCTGGCGCGCAGGACGGTCGTTCCCTCGTCCTGCGTGCTGGCCAGACGTCGCGCGTCGTTGAGCTCGCCGCGGCGGTCCTCGTCGTAGACGAACCACAGGCTGAACTTGCCGATGAGGGCGACGTCGTTCTCGCGGATGTAGTGGATCTTGACCGGCTGGTCGTTGACGAAGATCCCGTTCGCGCTGCCGACATCCTTGAGGATGTAGGTGCCGGACGGCGTGTACTCGATCGCCGCGTGCTCGCGGGAGATCCCCGCGTTGTCGAGAAAGATGTCCGAGCCAGGGTCGCGACCGATCGAGACGCGGTCCTGGTTGAACGCGAACGACCGGATCGGCCGGCCCTTCAACGTGACTCGTACGCGTAGCAGCTGGCGGGACATGGCGCTCGTTCTCTCCTCGACCCATGCCGGTGGACTCTGGTTTCGACCCGAACGGGGACGGCCCCCCCGGCAGAGGGGCGCTCCGGGGGTTATCGGCCGCCCCGTTCCGATCTGCACCCCGGACTCCGGCCACCCCGCGGGGGCCGGGCGGGGCTCCCGGAAGGAACGCGAAACGCCCCGGCCGTGTCGGGCCGGGGCGTCGGGTCGCCGTGCTCCTGTCGGACCGGGGCGCTACCGTCCCCCGCCGTACTCCTTCCACACCGCAAGCCGGGCCGCGGCATGCTCGGCGTGGGCCGCCCAGCGCTCGCGGTCGATCTCGGCCTCGCCGTTGGCTCCCAGGTGCGGCGAGGCGAGCATCTTGCGCGCCTCGGCCAGAGCCTTCTCGGCCGCCGCGGCGTCGATCTCCGAGGCGTGCTCGGCCGCATCGGCCAGCACGGTCGCCCGGTTGGCCGAGACCTCGAGGAACCCGCCCGTCACGACGAAGTGCTCCAGCGACCCGCCCGGCAGGCGGATCGACATCACACCCGGCTCCAGCGACGTCAAAAGCGGCGCGTGGTCGGCGAGCACGCCCAGGTAGCCGACCGAGCCGCGCGCGTACAGGTGCTGCGCCTCGCCGGCGAAGACCTCGCGCTCGGGGGTGAGAAGGCGGACGTGGAAGGTCGCGGCCATGACGACGCTCCTACT
>Ga0209668_10001102_pt1 | contig 11410 bp, 22 predicted proteins | sample FrelakmetPLP11PL_FD_187150 | JGI IMG/M metagenome (GOLD analysis project Ga0209668, IMG submission 187150) | Freshwater lake sediment microbial communities from the University of Notre Dame, USA, for methane emissions studies - PLP11 PL (SPAdes)... | ecosystem: Environmental > Aquatic >... | reverse complement strand
CCTGGTGGCATAACCTGGAATACAAATTATTTAAAAAGACCAGGCGCAAGCATTGGTATAAAACGCCCTGCATCAGAAGGCGGAAATTATGTTCATTTTATTAATTTAGATACAGCTGTAAAAGATTATATTAGAATAATAAGCAAAACACCAGGTGAGCCAATAAAAGCAAGATCAGCCACAGATTTTGCAGCAAGATTAAAACAAAACGGTTACTATAAAGCTACACAAGAAAGCTACACAAATACTTTAAATAGTGTTCATAATCGCATACAAGAGGCTACAGATATAGCTAGTTTATTGAAAAAAAAAAGTAGTTTAAACATGGCGTTTTTATCGCCAATACTTATTGGATTAGTATTAGGCACATTGTTTTTCTCAAAAAAATAAATTTGGTACATTAGAAATTTTACTTAATTTCAATTTCAAACAAAGCTGAAAGGTAAACGGATATGCAAAAAACATCCCTTTCTGATATACTGCAAAATTGCAGGATTGACGCATCAACACCAATACCGGACGATAAGATATATTTTGTTATACAAAACAAATGTATAGGATCAACAGGCAATTTTGTATCGTTGGTAGGTGCCGCAAAATCAGGAAAATCTAATTTTATATCTGCAATAATCGCTGCAGGAATATCAAGAAAAGAAATTTTTGGAATAAATATTTTAACCTATCCACATTTAAAAAAGGATAGGATTTGTTTGTTTGATACTGAGCAAAGTAGTTTTGATTTTCAAACAAAAGCTAAGAGTATTGCCCGGATGGCAAAAACTGATAACATCTACGAAAGATTAGATGTATTTTCAGTTGTAGAGCAATCCAGCAGGATGATATTACATTTGATAAAAGAATATTTACAAACAACACCTACCTGTGCCGTCCTGGTGCTAGATGGTTTATTAGATGCCATTGATAACATGAATAACGAAATAGAAGCAAAGCAGGTTATCAAGTTTATTCGCAAGCTCGCAAAAAAACATGACGTTTTAATAGTAACTGTTTTGCATTTAAGCAAAAAAGATAAAATGAGTATAGGACACATAGGAAGCAGCAGCGATAGATATGCGCAATCAACATTAGAAGTAGAAAAAAACAAAGAAGGTCATTTTATATTATCGCCAAAGCTGCTGCGTTCTGCAGGATGGTTTGAGCCTATTGAAATTTGTTTTAACGAAGAAAAAAAATCATTTATACATTTAAACCCATAAACAATGTCACAAAAACAAAAAGACTACCTGTTAATTTTTATCATTATTGTAATCTCATTATTAATTGAAAACTTTATAAAATTTTAATCATGCACACACACAAAAAAATTTACGATCTGCACTTACAAACATTCGGAAACATTAATGACATTAGCAAGCAGCTGCAGTATGAATTAAAACGCATTAGTAAGCTATGGGATAAAACCGATGAAATGAAATATACATTATTTTCAAAAAAAGAAATAATGAAATTAATTGATGATGAAATAAACGATTTTAATCGCCTGGTGAATAATGAAATAACAAATCTAATGGCAGAAACTGCAGAGGCATTTAAAAGCGAAACGGGAGGATCAATTTAATGATGCGCTCCCGTTGTTATAGCTTATTTGATAGCAATTTAAACAAAGTTTTTTAATAACCAAAAAAAAATAAAAAAATGACAAAGTACACACTAAAAAAGGACGAACAACATGGCCATATTTTATGCCGGGATGGTAGGGATGTTATTTGCCCATTTCAACCGGCAATAGCACAGCAAACAAATTTAGGAGGATTAGCAGTTATGCGAATTCCCTGCTCTACAAGCTGCGCGCTGGTGGATCACGTAGAATATAACACACCTGCAGGAAAAATTAATGAGTATGTAATGAATTGTGCAAAAGGTGAAAAGACTGTAGAAATAGATCAGGAAAATGATTTGCCAACATTAAAACTTATCTAATGTACACCATACACAATATACCAGGTATGACAATTGAAACAATTTTTGATAATTATGATAACTGCTATAATGAAGCTAAAATAATAGTAAATTATATTGGTGCAAAGTTTGCGCCAATATATAAAGACACAAAGCTAATAACAGTAGTAATTAAAAAAGGTTATTCATGTTATAATTTTAATCAGTTTAATCAATTGGAATTACAAGGTAAAATAAAAGATTTTTTTATACTGCATCAAAATGGAATAGATAATTATTACATAAAACTAAAAACAAAATAAAATGACAAAAGCACAAAAAAACATTTTAACCGAAAGTATTAATTTAATGGAATTAATCTACAAATTGCAATCAGATCAAAATAAAGACATTTTTAATGATGAAATAATAGAAGCTGTATTGATGATGATCTGCGCAAATAGAGCCGTTTTAAGTTCTATTAAAAGGCAAGAAATAGAAATAGCAAATCAAATTATTAACCAGGTAAAATAAAAACAAATGGCAAAGCCTACATTTAATAATAAATACGAAATAAGATTAACCGACCAGGAGGCGATGATCTTACAAAAATCTGCAGCAGAAAAGGAAATGACAGTTAAAAACTATATTATAAGTTTAATTGTTTTGGACAATCTGCGAAAAACCTGGAATAAAAACGAAATAGAAAAAACACAATTAAATAATACACAAAATGCTTACTAATTATTATAGCGCATTATGTTGCGATCATCAAGGAAAGTGGTTTAAATATAGAAACATCAGGCAAAATAAAACAGATCAGTTTGAAAAATTTGCAAAGTTAAAAGGCATCAGGTATATTAATTACTATGATAAAATAACAAAGCAATATATTAAACGATCCTATCTTTAATAAAATTTTTTAAATCAACTATAAAAACTGTTAGTTTGTAGATAATCCATATCAAAAAAGATATAAACGGAATAATAAAACAAAGTAAAATAAGCATTAGTAATGTAGTTGATAACATAATATAAAATTTAAAACCTCTTATAAAAATAAGAGGTTTTTTTCGTTCCTGGATATGCAAACATCAAGAAGGAAAGCAAATTTAAAAAAAAAGAGCGGAAAGTAGAAACAATCCGCTGTAATTCATAAAATAAAAACAAAGCCTACACATTTTTACAATACTGCGCACACAATATATGCATTTCTTTATTAAAGGTAAAATAAGCTATAAAATCTCTGCAAATTTGGTAATATAAAAAATATTCATTAGCTTGCAGGCGCCCATAAGCGCCTGCAAGCTAAAATGTGTTTTTTGGCGTTTTTATTCATTTTTTTTTGATTTTCTCATAATTTTTTCGTATATTCAATAAGATGAAAAAATCAATTATATACATAGGAATTGGCGCAGCAGTTTTGCTATATTTTCTCTCTAAATCATCAGCAGCAAAAAACCTAAAAGTTTATTTTCAAACGTTATCATTGAAAAAACCAAAAGGTTTGAATTTTCCAACAGTTCAGGCAGTATTCCGTATTATAAATCCGACATCATCAACACTTACAATAGATAGTATAGCTGGTGATATAACAGTAAATAATAAATTTCTTTCAAGTTTGTCGCAAATTGATCCTATATCAATACCGGCAAACAGCGAAACGCTATATACAATAAATATTAAAACGCCTATTTTTAATGCATTAACAACAATTGTTAGTTTGTTTAAATCTAAAAGCAAATCATTTAAAGTAGAGTTTAATGGTACTATTAATAGCGGGGGTATTTTGCTGCCGATTAAAGAAACTATAAGCATGTTTTAATTATGGATGTAGGATATCTATTAGGCAGATTAACACCATTTGCGAACAGTCGCAAAATGATTGTATCAAATCAATCAACAGGCGATATTATAAAACAGATCATTGACACACACAATAAATACAAAAATGATTATGATAAAATCAGCGATCAGTTTTGGAAAGGAAATGTAAAAAATACCTGTAAGTATTTATTTAATTTTCTAAAAAAAAATGTTGTGTACAGTATAGAGCCGGATTACAGACAATCTGTAAAATCACCTGCAGCAATTTTAGCCACAGGTCAATACAGTACAGGTGGTAATGACTGCAAACATTATTCATTATTCCAGGCAGGAATTTTGGATAGTTTAAAGCGCAAAGGCAAAAGTATTGATTGGTGTTATCGGTTTGCTAATTATAAACTTTTTTCTACTACTCCACACCATGTGTTTGTAGTTGTTAAAATAAATGGTAAGGAATTTTGGTGCGATCCTGTTTTAAATTATTGGGATCAAAAAAAACCATACATAAATAAAATAGATAAAAAAATGAGTTTATACAGCATAAGTGGAATAGGTGCCAGGCGCACAAAACGCCCAAAAAAACGCAGGTTATCTAAAATTGCGTTATTTCCTGCGCGTAAAGCGTTTTTATTATTAGTACGTATAAACTTTAATAAATTTGCATTAAAGCTATACAGGCGCCTAAATTCAGTTAATAGAGCAGAATTATTATCTAAATGGCAAAAGTTGGGAGGTAATCCAAAACTTTTAGAAACTACCGTATTAAAAGCTATAGCAAAATACAAACGTAAATATCCAGGTAGGTCAATAGGAGCAGCGCCTGCAGCAGCAGCAGTAATAGCAGCAGCAGCGCCTGTAATTGCAGTATTATTAAAATTTCTTAAACCTGAAAAGGCAGATGAGATAGATGAGGCAGCAGATGCAGTAACAGAAGCAGCTCAAAATTACGATGATCAATCAGAAGAGCAAGCACCTGAGCAGGAAACTGTAGGCGCCATAAATCCATATTATTTGTATGGTGGATTAGCATTAGCCGGTTATTTTTTATATACAAACAAAAAGAAACTTTTTAAATAATGGCAAACAGATTAAAACAAATAACAACAAAAGCAAAGCAGCTATATAAAACAGGAAAGTTTGCGAAATGGACAGATGCAATTAAAGCTGCCAGCAAACAAACTGCATCAGTAGGCGCCACAAAAAAGAAAGCTACAAAAAAGAAAGCAGCTCCAAAGAAAAAAACAGCAGTAAAGAAATCAGCACCAAAGAAAAAAGCAGCAGCAAAATCATATCATAAAGACAGTAAAAGTCATAATGTTAAAATTTCTGTAATGAGTGGAGCATCGCAAATGTCAACTTTACATCATTTGCTAAAAGAAAAGGATAAAACAGAAAAAATGTTACTTGCATTAAAACTAAAATTAAAAACTGCAGGTGATAAAGAAACAAAAACACATACTAGCTTTTGGATTAAAAGATATACAAAATATCTTACAGGATTAAAAAAGCAAATTAGTGAAGCAAAAAAGCATATTTAATAAATTGGTTTGATTTTTGATTTTTGTTAGTTCTAAACCGTAACCTATGAACATAACACATCAAAATCCAACATCAATGAATATTGAATTAATAGTAACAGTAGTAAACATTTTAATTTCATTCGGTTTTTTAGCCGGTGTTTATAAAAATAAAATTGACACACTAAATAAGTTAACAGATAAATTTCAGGATATAGAAATTAAGTTAGCCAGGTTAGAAGAAAAAATAAATAATATACTAAATGAGAAACATTTTTAAAAACATCAAAACTACTTTGTTTGGCTGCATCGCAGGATTACCAACACTAGCAGAAGGAACTCAAACACATAACATTAGCCAAATACTTTTAGGATTAGGCACACTGTTAATAGGTTTGTTTGCAAAAGATCATACAACAACAGAATAATAATTTTTAAAAACCCAAAAAAAAAACAAATAAGATGGCAAAAAAAAGACATCACAAAAAAAGACATCATTCACGTAAGCGCAGACATTCAATGTCAGGTGTAGGCGGTGGTATGACTAACGTATTAGCAATGGTAGCAGGTGCCGTAGCTGGTAGAATTTTGCAAAGCAAATTAGAAAGCAAAGTAAATCCCAAAATATTGGCAGTTGGACAAATTGCAGTTGGATTATTTTTACCTAAGATGGTAAAAAATAAAATTGCTGCAGGTATTGGTGCTGGTATGGTAGTTAATGGTGGTGTAACTGCACTAAATCAATTTGGTGTAATTGCTGCTGTTAGCGGATTAGGTGCTGATTATTCTTTAGACTATGTAAGCGGCACAGATAACCTATCTGTTTTAGCTGGTGGTGTAGGTATTACAGATCAGGGGACCATGACAGGCGACACAGATAATCTATCTATTGTTGCTGGTGATATGGAAGATATGGGATATTCAGATGATGAGAGCGAATATTAATAGCTTATTTAACCTTTAATAAATATTTTTTAACAACAAACAAAAACTAAAAGACCATGAGTCAAGTTAACGCGAGATTAGTCTACAAAAACGCATTGAGAGCAATGCAACGCGCTGGTGCAGATCCAAGCACAGCAATTTTATCACAAAGTTATTTACGTTTTAGTGCTATTGTATCAGCTACAACAACATCTTACAGATTTGGTGTATTAATTAACGATAGTAGCACAGGTGTTACAGGATCATTAGCAACAGATCAAAAATTACAGTTGCAAGATGCATTTTATGTAGGATCGATTCAATGGTGGTTAGGTTTGCCATCAACACCTACAGCAACAGATTACCCAGCTTTGACATGGAATAATCCAAATGTATTTACTACAGCAGGTGCAGCCGATGCACTAGAAAATTTTTACCAGTCTACGTATTCCTTGACTGTAAATAATCGAGTAATTTCCCCTGCAATGCCAATGTCAAGGCACAAATATATACCAATCCTACAGCAAAATAATGCAGCAGGTGCCGGTGTTAATACAGATGCATTTGATGGTATTAATGACACAGCTTTAAGCTGCGAGCCAAATTGGGTGTTAATTGGATCAAAAAACAATCAATTTGTTTTAAATTTACCTGCAGCAATCGGAACTTTGCAAGCTGGTGCAACAACAGTTATTACTTGTACAATGTCAGGTATATTAGCTCAAAATGTTACACCTGTAGTATAGTACTCACAATCTATCTTATAACATGATCCTGGCGAATGCGTCCAGGATCATTTAAAAAAATTAAAATGCCAAAAGTATTTAGATCACAATTAATAGAGCAGATTATACCTACCGGTAGCACATCAACTAAGATCCAATTTAATGATCAGCCGTACCTCAGAAACCGTCAAATTTTCGGAGTGGAAGCCATTAATAGTAGTGACATGACAAAATCACCTACAAACAATGTACCTCTAACAACAGCACAATTTGAAACAGCATATTTAACACTATATCTAAATGATGTAGGTGATCCAAATGCTGTAGGTGAATGGATACAACAAGTACCATTTACTTTGCTGCATCGCGTACAAAATGCGACGCCATCACCTTTTGTAAGAAATGGTTATGAGCTTGCAGGTCAGGTAGTATATTGGGAAAAATGTTATGTAACATTTCCAGTTGCGTTAGGTAATGCTGCGCCTGCATCAATTTTGTTAAACGTTTATTTTAAGTAATAATGAGTTATCAAGCAAGATACATAGGATTGAGTGAGGTGTTAGAAGCATTTCAAAAGAAAGCCAAAACACCTTACTTTTCTTTATGGTTAAAAGGTCAGCCACTTTGCCAATATCGCGAAGGTGATACCATAGATGATGCAATAGAAAAAATAACAGAGGAAATAGAATTAGGCGTTAAACGTCAAATAACGCACGAGCATGAATTATTTCTGCACACAAAAAAAGAAAAGGATTATACAAGAAAATCCGAAAGTTATTGTGTGATAGGTTTTAGATGTTTTGAATTATCAGGTAATGCTGTGGGTGCTATGGATCATAACGCATATACTATAGCGGCAATGCATCAAGAGGTAGCGCGGTTAAAATCTGAGGTATCAGCATTACAAGCAGAAAAGATAGAAGGCGAAGATGATGATGATGATGATGATAATCAAAATACTTTTATGAGTGGTTTTAACCAAATGGTAGAACACCCATTAGTAGTAGGATTAATAAATAAATGGCTTACAGGATCACAGCCGGTTAATAATTTAGCTGGAATTAATCCCGATCAAACATTACAGGATACTATCAATATATTATTTTCAAAAGGCGTTGAATTAAAACACCTGCAAAAGTTGGCAGATATGCCTGCAGATAAAATTCAGATGCTATTAACAATGTTATAAAATGCCAATATTTTCACCTGGTCAATTAATAGGCAAAACATTTTATGTTACAAAGCCATTAGATTTTTATCGCGTAGATGATATAAATAATTTTGGTGATAATGCAAAGCCTGTTAGCAATAAATTAAAAACAGGTTATAGTTTTGTTTTGGATAGTTTTTTATTACCTACAGAAGCTTACAAAAGCCAATATGGTTTTAAATATGCAAAACGTACTAATAGCTATTTTACATTTTACGGAAATGATAAAAAATATTATGCTGTAAAATATGCTAATGATAAAAGATTTTCATTAGCCAAATTAAAAGAACAGGGAGCAAAATCAGATGTTGAAATAGAAGCAGAAAAAATAGAAGAAAATAAAACTGCATCAGATAAATTAAACGATCTTTTTTCATCAGGTGCAAAAACATTAAAAACAATATTATTTATCGGATTAGGCATTTATGCTGCCGGTTATTTAATACCAAAACTTAGAAAATAAAATGGCAAAGATTAAACCAATCTATTTAATAGGAGCCGCAGCAATTGCAGCTTATTTTTTCAGAGATAAATTATTTGGCGCTAAAATGCCTGATAGCGAAGTATTGCCACAAGAGGCAGCAGATGCAGATGCAGTTGTAGATACTACAAAAACAGGTCAAACAGTTAACCAGGCAATAGAAACTGCAAAACAAATTGCGCAAGGTTATAATGATGTAAAAGTCTTAATTAAAACACCTAAAGGTGAGAAGGATATATTATTAAGAAAAAAGAAAAGAGCAGATAAAAAATCTGCTAGATTATCTAAAAAATCTGCTAGATTATCTAAAAGATCAGCTAGAAAATTAAAAAGAGGTAAAAAAAGAAAATCAACAGTTTCTGTAGGTCCAACAGAAAGCAGTTTCACACCATTTACGCCAATGTCAAATAACTAATAGTTTATTTTACCTTTATTAATATGCGCGAATTTATAAATAATTTTCAGACAATTCAAAAGCAAACGCCTGGCGCATTTCAGGAGGATTTTAATATAAGTATTAAAGATTACAACAGCATAACTATAATTAATAATACTGCATCTAATTTGGTAAGTTGGGACAATGTAGAAAACTATATACAGCCAAATGGAGTAGTAAATATAAACGGTGATGCAGATCAGTTTTTACATGGTATTTTAAAAATAATATTATTTGAACAGGTATTAGGATTTCCTGAGCCTAAAGTAGTTTTAATTAAAAAACGTTATGCCAACACAGCAGTATAAAATAGATGTTTTAAATTTGTATGAGCCTAATGGATCCATTAAGTCCGACTGTGCAGATATTACTTTTTTTAATGCCGGCACAGCCAATGTAGTTTTGAATAGTGCATTAACAATTAATCCAGGATCATCGATTACACTTAGTGCAAATTCAAATGAAATTGACCGTACTATATACACATATTTTTTTACCGGTGTAGGTACTAGAAAATTTATCATTTTTAGAAAAGTTTATATTTAATTTATGGCAATACTAATAAATAACGGAGTACAAAACATTAACGGGACGCCTGGAGCTATTTCAGGCATTTTTATTGATAGACCTGCAGCAGCTGATGTTGCAGATGGCACATTATATTTTGCAACAGATACTGCTGCCATTTATCAAACAGTAGCAGGTATATGGGTTAATTATTCAGGCGGTGGTGGTGGATCGCAAAACTTACAGCAAACATTAAACATAGGTAATAGTGCAATTGATAAATCAATTTTAACAAGTGATAGTGGAGCATTTTTAACTAACATACAAGTAGCAAACAGTACTAATGCTATTTTATCACGAATGGCCGCAAATTATGTTGGCACACAGAAAATAGGATCAGATAATTATAGTTATTTAACAATTGCAGGTACTACACCTTATTTGATTAATCATAACGCTACAGGAAATAGAGAAAGCAGATTTTTGCCAACAAATTTGTATTTTAAAGATTTGACATCAGGCGAAATATTAACAGTTAATGCACCGGCAACAATTAATAATAATACTATTAATTTTCAAAATGCATCAGGTACATTAGCATTTTTAACAGACATAAGCACACCAGGTATTGATAGTGTTTTAGCACAAAGTCAATTATTTACCAATAATAGACAGATAAACTGTAATAATTTTGAATTTGATATTGTAGGTTTAAAATATTTATCATTACAAACATTAAATGGTACTAGATTAGATTTGAATGATGCAGGCGAAATTTTTACTACTATTAATTTTGAGCCAAGAGGTTTTATTTACAATACATCAAATCAATTAATTTTAGGTGATTATAGTGGATCTGCAGGCACATCTGCAATAACAATAGATAATACAAGTAAAATAGTTTCTACAAATTATGAAAACAATATAAACGGTTTATCTATAGACTTTGATAATTTAGTTTATCGATTAGGAAATTATACTTCTAACAAATGTTATTTAGTAATTAATGATAATTTTTATAGTGCTTATTTTTCTGCCAATGATGATTCAGCAAATGGAATGTATTTAGATATGAATCAGGGCATTTATAGTTACGGTGATGTGTCTTATTCAATTGCCGGAATCCATTTAGATATTAATTGTCAAAATGAAAAATTATTTACTACTTATCAAAATAATCAAAAAGGTATAATATTTGATTTTCCAAATCAAGATTATTATTTAGGTGATATCGCAAATGGTGCATTTGTAGATGTAAATGTTTTTCAACAAAAAATATTTTTTGTAAATACACCTGGATCATATAATTTTCAAAATGTACCAGCTTACACAGACAATGCAGATGCTATTGCAAATGGTTTGGTTATAGGCGATATATACAGACATGATGGTGCTTTAGAAAGTGCAGATCAATTAAGAATAGTACACTAAAATAAAAACAATGAATAACGAACAGGCATTACAAGTAATTAAACAGGCATTAGATTTGGCTGTTAAATCAGGAGTATTTACAAATTTATCTGATGCACAAGTTGTAATAACAGCATTTCAAACAATAGCGCAGGAATTAACAAAAGATAAATAATATGGCAGCATTAGAAAAGGATAAACAATTAGCACTTCAAAAAAATGTGCCTGTGATAGTAAACATATTACAACATAATAAAGTTGATGATGCTATAATACCTTTTATAATTGCAAAAATGATTTTGGAAACAGGTTGGTTTTTATCTCCTGCATTTAAAAAAGATAATAATCCTGGTGGCATAACCTGGAATACAAATTATTTAAAAAGACCAGGCGCAAGCATTGGTATAAAACGCCCTGCATCAGAAGGCGGAAATTATGTTCATTTTATTAATTTAGATACAGCTGTAAAAGATT
>Ga0209668_10001101_pt1 | contig 11422 bp, 12 predicted proteins | sample FrelakmetPLP11PL_FD_187150 | JGI IMG/M metagenome (GOLD analysis project Ga0209668, IMG submission 187150) | Freshwater lake sediment microbial communities from the University of Notre Dame, USA, for methane emissions studies - PLP11 PL (SPAdes)... | ecosystem: Environmental > Aquatic >... | reverse complement strand
GAGGCGGTGGCGGGGAAGAAGAGGGAAGAATCAAGAAGCAAGAAGTAAGAACGAAGAGGACAGAAGTCACCCCTTCTGACGTTCGTCAGTTGGCCCTTCTTGCTTCTGGCTCCTTGCTTCTACTCTTAATCGAAGAAACGGAGAGCAGCCATGACTGAAGCTCTAGGTATGATCGAGTGCCGGTCGTTTCCGGCGGTAGTGGAAGCGGCCGACGCCGCCGTGAAGGCCGCCAAGGTCGAACTGGTGTCGTACGAGAAGACGGGCGGCGGATACGTGACGGTCATCGTGCGCGGCGACGTCGCCGCGGTGAAGGCCGCCGTGGACGCCGGCCAGGTGGCGGCGGGCCGCGTCGGCGAGGTCGTAACGGTGCACGTCATCGCCCGTCCGCACTCGAACGTCGACGTCGTGATGCCCCTCGGCCGCGCAGACCAGGCCAAGGGACAGCTGTAGCGGCACCGAGGTCGTCGTAGCCCGGAGGCTTCAGCCTCCGGGTCGCCGAAGGCGATTCGACGGGGCTGTCGCCAGGGTTCTGCACACCCCCGGGCGGGGACTCCAGCAGGACTGAAGTCCTGCTCCACGTGCGTCGCGCCGTGCATGAGCACTGCGAGAGACCGAAGGGTGCGTCTATGCAACTCGGAAAAGTGGTCGGGACGGTCGTCGCGACCCGCAAGGAGCAGACCCTCGAGGGGCTCAAGTTCATGCTCGTCCGCCAGGTCGACGCCGAAGGGCAGGAGACGGGCGGGTTCGTCGTCGCGGCCGACGCGGTCGGCGCGGGCCCCGGTGAGCTTGTGCTGGTCGCGTCTGGCAGTTCGGCGCGCCAGACCCAAGCGACCACCAACCGTCCGGTGGACGCCGTCATCATGGCGATCGTCGACACGTGGGAAGTCGGCCGCGTCACGAAGTACAAGAAGTGACAAGGGCGAAGTTGGAGCCCCGGGGCTTCAGCCCCGGGGGGGAACGATGACACGCCTGAGCGACCAGGACATCGAAACCATCGCGCAGACGATCGCGAACCAAATCGCGGGCGGTGTGCCTTCGGCTCTTCGGCCGCGCTCAGGGCAGGCGACCCGGGGGCTCCCTTCGGCCATGCTCAGGGCAGGAAAGCCGCCGGGCTACGACGGAAAGCCAGGGCCGTCAGGGACAGGGACGGACGCCGCGCCCGCGATGCAGCCGGGCCTTGGGATCTATGCAACCGTCGACGAGGCCGCCAGGGCGGCAAAGGCCGCGCAGCCGGTGTTCGCGGCGCTTCCCCTGAGGCAGCGCGCCGCGATCCTCGCGGCCATCCGCGCGACGATGATGGCCAATGCCGAGGCGCTGGCAAAATCGGCGTTCGAGGAAACCGGCCTGGGGCGCTACGAAGACAAGGTGGTGAAGAACCGCCTCGTCACGGAGAAGACGCCGGGGCTCGAGGACCTGCAGCCGAACGCCGTCACCGGCGATCACGGGCTGTCGCTCATGGAGCCGGCGCCTTTCGGAGTGATTGGCGCGATCACGCCGTCCACCAACCCGACATCCACGATCATCTGTAATGCCATCGGCATGCTCGCCGCCGGCAACAGCGTGGTGTTCTGCGTGCATCCGCTGGCGAAGCGCTGCTCGATGGAGACAGTGGCGCTCCTCAACAAGGCCATCACGGGCGCCGGCGGGCCGCCGGACGTCGTGACCTGCCTGTCGAACCCGTCGATCGAGACCGCCCAGCAGGTGATGGCGCACCCGCTCATCAGGCTGCTCGTCGTCACGGGCGGCGGCGCCGTCGTGAAGGCCGCCATGGCCAGCGGCAAGCGCGCCATCTGCGCCGGGCCGGGCAACCCGCCGGCGGTGGTCGACGAGACCGCGCACATCGAGAAAGCCGCCGGCCACATCGTGCTCGGAGCGTCAACCGACAACAACATCATCTGCGTCGACGAGAAGGAAGTCATCGTCGTCTCGAGCGTGGCCGACGCCCTCATCAAGGCGATGCAGGCGCAGGGCGCCGTGCTCATCGATCGCAGCAGGCTGACGGCCCTCGAGAACCTCGTGTTCGCAAAGAACCCCGGGCCGCGCGGGCACGGGGCGATGAACCATGACCTCATCGGGAAGAACGCGTCGGTCATCCTGTCGCGCATCGGCATGAACGTGCCCGACCCGGTGCGCCTCGGCATCGTGGAGGTGGACGAGAACCACCCGCTCATCTGGAGCGAGCAGATGATGCCCATCATGCCCATCTGCCGCGTGCCCGACGCCGATCGGGCCATCTCGCTCGCGATCGAGGCGGAGAGCGGCAACCGCCACACGGCGGTCATGCATTCGACGAACATCGACCGCCTGAGCCGCATGGCGAAAGAATGCGATTGCAGCATCTTCGTGAAGAACGGGCGATCGCAGGCGGGCCTGGGCCTCGACGGCGAGGGGTTCTGCTCGTTCACGATCGCGAGCCCGACGGGCGAGGGGCTCACCGGACCCCGCTCGTTCTCGCGCTGGCGCCGCTGCGTGCTCGTGGATCATTTCAGGATTACGTAATGAAGAAGCACCCCGCAATCGCCGTCATCGAGTTCAGCGACATCCCGACGGGGATGTCGGCGACCGATGCGATGCTGAAGAAGGCCCCCATCGCGTTCGTCAAGTGCGGGACGATCAGCCACGGCCGCTACCTCACGCTGATCGGCGGATCGACGGCATCGGTTGACGAGTCGTTGAAAGAGGGCATGGCCCACGGTGGTCCGAGCGTGCTTGATCACCTGCTGCTGGCAGACGTGCATCCGCGGGTCTACGAAGCCATACTCGGATGGCGCAAGCCGGGCAACACCGGCGCCCTCGCCATCATCGAAACCGACACTGTCGCCGCGAACGTGCGCGCAGCGGAGGCGGCCATGAAAGGCACGCCGATCGAACTCATCGAGATCCGTCTCGCGGACACGGGACTCTCCGGCCGGGGCCTCAGCGTGTTCCAGGGGTCGCTGCCGGACATCGAGGCTGCCATCGAGATTGCCACCCGCTCCGTGGATCGGTCCGGCGGGCAGCTTCGCCACCGGATCATCTCGCGGCCCCACGGAGGATTGATCAAGCAGATCGAGACGAGCACGTGGTTCGGGTCGCAGACGGTGCTCGATCTTGACGGGGAAGTGGTCTGATGCTGCTCGGCCGCGTCGTCGGAACGGTGGTGCCGTGCGTCGTGTACGAGGGCCTGCAGGGCGTCCCGATGCTCTTGGTGCAGCCGATGGACAAGGAAGGCGCGCCGAAGGGCGTGCCGCTCGTGGCCGCCGACTCAACACGGATGGCCGGACCCGGTGAACTGGTGTACTACGAAGGCGGCAGGGAAGCCGCTCTCGCGCTGGACCCCTGGTTCGTGCCCGTCGACCACACCATCATCGGCATCGTCGACACGTGGGGTCAGGTCCAAAACGCAGCCTTTTCCAAGAAATCGTAGAAAAGGCTGCGTTTTGGACCTGACCCCAGGAGACAGCGCATGATTCTCGGCCGCGTGATCGGGTCGATCACTTCGACGATCAACCACCCGTTCTACGATGCGAAGAAGCTGCTCGTTGTCGAGCGGATCGACGCGGCCGGCGCTCCTCTCGCGGACTACGTGATTGCCATCGACACCGTTGGCGCGGGAGCCGGCGAGCGCGTCCTCGTGCTCGACGAAGGCAACGGCGCCAGGCAGGTCGTCGGCTCCACGGACGCTCCCGTCCGCTCAGTCATCGTCGGCATCGTCGACGATGTGACCACCGCGTGATCGCGGATTGGTGACAACGAGGCGTTGGCTGGCCCTGACGCGGACTCACTTCAGCGGCAGACGAAAGATGTGCGTGTCGCTCGCAACGCGCGCGAACACGAGGCTCCGTCCCTGGATGTCGAAAGAACCGACCTCGGTCCACGTCCGGATCTTCACGGACCTGGAGCGTCTCAAGTCGTCGCACCACAAGCCCGAGTAGTCGCCGATCCTCGAGTAGTAGACCTTCATGCCATCGCCACTCCAGGCCGGGTTGTACCCGTCCGCGACGATCTGCTTCGGCCCTTGCCCGCCCGGCTCCGAAACCCAGATGCCGTCGCTCCCCGGCCCGGCGGACTTGACAGGGCCGCTCCAGGAGAGCGCGTCTCGGCCCGGCACCCAGCGGAGGTGCTCGTACTCGCTTCCCTCGGCCGTCGTCGCCTCTCGCCCGGTGTCCAGGTCCCGCACGACGATCCGCTGCCGATGGTCCTGACCCGTCAGGACGACGGCAATCCGCCGCCCTTCCGGGTTGACGGCCAGCCACGAAGCCGGCTCCGTGAAGCGGCACAGCAGATGGTCGTCGCCAGCAGGCACACGCACGATTCGCACCTCCGTGCCTCCGGTCGAGTCTTCGTGGAGGTACGCCGCGTGGTTGCCGTCGATCCACGCAGGGTAGGACGCCGATCTGTCGCTCACCTGCACAGTCTGCGCGCCGTCCACGCTGGTCACGTACGCCCGGTGTCCGAACCCCGGCGCCTGAATCACGGACAGGATCTGGCGTCCGTCCGGGGAAAGGACCGGCCACGCGTGATACTGCCCCCGAGTGAGTTCGACTTCGGATGCGCCATCGAGCGCGGACGCAACATAGAGATTTCGCGCCGGGACGACGTGGCTGAACAGGAGAACCCGGCCGTCAGGAGAGATGGACGGGCTGAAGTAGCCCCCGATGCCTCGGGCAAGAAGCGTTCTTGGCGCGCCGTCAATCGGCACGCGCCAGAGGCCGAAAGTACTCCCCTGGTCGGAGGCTACCACGAGCGACGAACCGTCGGAGGCCCAGGCGGCCCCGAAGAGCTGCTCCGGCTCACCGGAGAGGAGCTTTCGGGCCGACAGGTCCGCCGACGCGATCCAGAGTTCTCCTTTGCCGCCTTCCGGGTTGCTGGTGGTGTAGGCCAGCCATCTGCCGTCACGGGACCAACGTGGCGTGAACCCGAGCGGCCCAACCTCCCGGTGCTGGCGTAACTCCGCTCGTGGACTGACCCACAAGGGCCGGCCGCCCGGCAGGTGCTTCGTATAACCGATCCACCGGCCGTCCGGCGAGAAGCCTGCTCCGCTCGACTGTTCGATGAGCAGCCGTGCGGGCCCGCCCGAGACTGGCGCCACCCAGAGGTCGGGCCATCGTGTGCCGTCGTCCCCGTTGCGCCAGCGCGAGAAGATCACCTCGGTGCCATCCGGCGAGAACACCGGATGGTCTCCGCGCGGATCCACTCCCTGTGTAAGTTGCCTGACGTTCGGTCCCTCCGTTGACGCCAGATAGAGGTCACCGATCCCGGGGCGATCTCGCCGGTAGCCGACAAACAGGAAGCGCGAACCATCGGGAGCGAAGCACGGCTTGGTGGCACTTGCGGTCGGAAGCGGGACCTCCAGAGGGACTGGCGCGGCCCCCGACGTCGCCGGCACTTCCGGGCGGGACGCACCCCTGAAAAACCCGACGCGCCAAAATCCGGCGGCCACCGAGATGAGGATGAGTCCCGTTGCCATCACCCAGGCCGGTCGGGCCACCCGCCCTCGGACTTGTCTGCCGATCACACCCGGATCGGCCGCAGCCGGAACCGGGGTCGGCGAGGCCGGCGTGCCGATGAACCTGTAGCCCACCCGCGGGACCGTCAAGATGAACTGGGGATGCTCCTTCTCGTCGCTGAGCGCCCGGCGGATCTTGAGTATCGCCTGGGTCAGGTTGTCCTCGGTGACGAACGTGCCCTTCCAGACCGCCTCCATCAGTTCGGCCTTTGAGACGGTGCGGCCGGCGTTCTGCAACAGGAACACCAGCACTTCCAGCGGCTTCTCAGTCAGATGGAGCCGCTCCTCGCCACGGACGAGCGTCATTCGCGCGGCGTCCAGCGTGAACTCGCCGAATCGCAGGGCCTGGAGGGGATCGCCACCGGTACGCATGCGTGCTCGCGCACTCTGTGCCGGCCCGAGCGGGTTCCGGGTACGGCCAGATGATGGCGGGATTGTACGCGCGGTTTCAGGGAAATTCATCAGAATTCACGGGTCACTTCAGGACACGGGCACCTCCCCGCTGCAGATTGATACCGCAAGCCCGAGAAAGGAGTGCCGTGCGCCCTGTCTCCTGTGTCGCCGTTCCCGCGCCGGCTTCGGGAGAGGGCGGATCTGCGCCTGGAAACGGAGGGTGTGTTTCTCGCCGCGCACCGATACGTCCCGGCAGACTGCCAATGCCGCCTGTTGTCTCAGCATCTCGGACGCTGTCCTGCGGTTCCACCGGCAGGTGCAGCAACCCGGAGTGGAGGTCAGTCATGAAGACCAATTGTGTGGCCCTGCTCGTACTTCTCACCTTCGGCGCGGCGCGTGCGGAGGCGCAGGGCGGGTTCGGTGCACTCCTGGCGTCAACGCCTCCCGGCCTGGCGTTGCAGTTCAGGCCATGCCTGGAAGACGACCAGGTGAACAAGGCGGTCAGCAACTTCAGGCGGTCACTGCGGGATCCCGTGACCCTGGTCGAACCCGACGTGCGGTTCACGTGCCTCGCGGCCGGCGGCGGCGGGATCCAGACGATCGGCGTTTGGCTGACCCCGCTTCCTCTGGATCTTCCGTGGTCAGCCGTGATGCGGCGGGTTCAGGATGCCGCGAGGAACCGCGGTCTCGGGCGGGTCATGATGCTCGGCGTCAACGAATCGTTTGCCTGGTCCGCCAGCCACGGGTTCATCTCGGCACTCCGCGACCGCACCTGGGCGTCGATGCCCCGTCGGCTCGACGTGGACGGTAACGCGGACGAGGACGGCCCGATCGCGCTGAGACGCCTCTCGTTCACTCTGCTCGCGCCCGACGCGATACGAACAAACGTCTGGGGTCGCTACGAGGAGGTCGTCGACATCGGGATTGACGAGATTGAATTGGACTTCGCGTTCCGCCTCCGCCAGACGGACACGATTTCAATCGACGACCTGGGAAAGCTGCGCATCGAATCGGAATCGGACCTGCATGTCGACACGGGGATGCTCGACTGGTTGATTGGCCTCATCGTGGTGCATTTCCCCCCGATCGGCATGGATGTCGAACAGCGGCTCGACGCCATGGCGGTGGGGGCTCCCGACCTCGGATCGGCGACGTTCGGTTCGGTCATCGTGTCGGCCGCGCCTGACAAGATCATGCTGGAGGGGGCGCCGGGCCTCAAGCTGGACTACGAACACTGGCGGTTCGAGGTCGCCGAGACGGGTGTGACCGGCGGCGGCGGCGTGAATCTCCTTGCGCGGGACCCGGTGGTCACGATCTCGGGCCCGCGTAGCGCGAACGTGAGGACGCGAACGGTGAGCTTCCGCTACTCGATGGTGCCCGACGACCTGCGATCCACAGCTGACGAGCCGCTGGAGGTCGAGTGGACGGCCGACGGCGTCGTGTCGGATCCAACGGCATGGGCAACCGACATCGAGTTCGACGTGCCGGCGAACGTGGCACCGGGTGGAGAGACCGAGAAGGCCGTGCAGGTGCGGGTCACGGATGCAGACGGGCTCGAGGCCGTGCGGGCGATCACGCTCCGGATTCGCTACGATCCGGGCGGCCGGCCGCCCATCTGCAGTAAGAAACCGTGGCTGCCCGACTGCCGCATCGGCATCGACAGGAACTGAGTGCGAGGTCGACCTGGAGGCCGGCACCTCAGATCGTCCAAAGCGCTGCGTTGCCTGCGCTCCCGTGGACGATCAGGCACTGCAGAGACCTTCAGGAGCAATGAAACGCGATGCGTCCTTCGAGAGTTGTTATGTGGCTCCTCCCGCGTCGGCGCGTACCGGCAGACCGCTAATGCCGCCCATTGTCAGGTGGCCATCGCGATCGTGACGCGCTACGTCGACCAGTCCGGCGGCCACCTGCGCCACCGGATCATCTCGCGGCTCCACGGAGGATTGATCAAGGAGATCGAGACGAGCACGTGGTTCGGGTCGCAGACGGTGCTCGATCTGGACAGGGAAGTGGTCTGATGCCGCTCGGTCGCGTCATCGGAACGATGGTGCCGTACGTGGTGTACGAGGGCCTGCAGGGCGTCCCGATGCTGTTCGTGCAGCCGCTGTACGTGGGGTCAGGTCCAAAACGCAGCCTTTTCCAAAAAACCGTACAAAAGGCTGCGTTTTGGACCTGACCCCAGGACGAGCGATTTCACCGGATTTCAGCAGAATTCACCGCTCGCTTCAGGACAGGGCACGCCACCCTCCGATATTGAGTGAACAAGCTCAGACAAGTGGGGTGCCCAATGCGCAAGCCCGTCAGACTCAGCACCGGAGCGCTCGTCCTGCTGGCGTTGTTTCCCTTGTCCGGATTTGGCGGTCCCCTGCTGCCGGCGACTTTCTCCGAAGCCGTCGGGATAGCCGGGTTCTGGGCCAGTGGATCGGCGTTGTCCCTTCCCGAGCTCGTCACGCTGTCTGTGTCGAACGGACAGACCGCAAACGCGGGCAGCGGCACCGGCTTCGCGCGGGCGAGCGGAATCCTCCCGGTGGCCGCCGAAACCGAACTGCACCTGCTTGGAGGTTCGAGTTCGGGCATCGGGGGTACGGCGTTCGTCGAAACGAGATACCAGTTCATGGTCCAGGCACTGGAGCCTGGTCCGCAGCACTCGGTCGAGCTGATCTTCGGGACCTCGGGTTTTGTAAGCGTCGATTCGAATCAGCCTGTGGGCAGTACGTTCGCCCGGCTGGATTCACCATTCGGGCAGTTCGGAGTCGCCAACGAGGACCCTTCGGGAGGGCATACCGGGACTTTCAACTTCGACGTGAGCAGGATCGTGACCGTGAGTTCGGACACGCCGCATACGTTCGTCATTTACCTTCACACTCACGGCCAGGGAAGCGGACCAGATTACTATTTCAACTCTCACGCCTTCCTGGACCCGACCCTGCAGTTCGTCTACCCCCACACTGCTGCCACGCACCTGATCGTGTTCAGCCCGGGCATCGAGCCGCAGCAGGGGCCGGCGGTCCCGGAGCCCGCTTCTCTCTTGCTGGTGGCAACTGGTCTGGCAGGCCTCGGGTCCCGGGCCTTCAAGAGGCGCCGTTGACGACGCGGCGCGACGCGCGGTCATCGTGGGCGTCATCGACGATGTGACGATGGGCTCGTAGCGCGGAAACAGAGCTGTCGGGCCATGGGTTCGGGTCTGCTGGTCCGAATCCCGAACCACGAGTCCCGCCCGCCCGACGTAGCCTGGCTGGATGCTTCCAGGCGAAGTCGGGAATCCCGAATCCCGACGTAGAATCTCCCCGTGCATACCAAAGCTGCGCGGTTCGCCTGGTTCGTGCTCGCCTGGAACGTGGTGGTCATTCTCTGGGGCGCCTACGTGCGCGCCACCGGGTCGGGGGCCGGATGCGGAGCGCACTGGCCGCTGTGCAACGGAGAAGTCATCCCGCGCGCGCCGAGCGCCGAGATGCTGGTGGAGTTCTCGCACCGGGTGACGAGCGGCCTGGCCCTCGTCGCTGTCGTCGTGCTGTTCGTCTGGGTCTGGCGGACGGTGGCGGCCGGTCATCCGGCCAGGCGGGGAGCGCTGCTTTCGCTGATCTTCATCGTCACCGAAGCGCTGCTTGGCGCAGGGCTGGTGTTGTTCAGGCTCGTCGCGAAGGACGAGAGCCTGGCACGGGCAATGGTGATGCCGCTGCATCTCGCCAATACCCTGGTGCTGCTCGCGTGCCTGACGCTCACGGCACACTGGCTGTCCAGAGGCGCCCCGATCAGCCTGAAGGGGCGCGGCCGGCAATTCTGGACCCTGGTGGCGCTTCTCGTGGCGATGATCGGCGTAGGCAAGACCGGGGCGATTGCCGCCCTGGGCGACACGCTCTACCCTGCCAACTCGTTCCTGGAAGGCCTGACGGCCGACGTGTCAGCAACGGCCAGCCTGCTGCTGCGCCTCAGGATTCTGCACCCGGCGCTCGGTGTCGTGGTGGGAGTGGCCCTGGTCTTCGGGCTCGCGTCCATGCCCTTCGCGGCGTCAGACAGGCGCGGCCGGAGCCTCCGCCTCTCCGTGTCCGGGTTGGCGGTAGTTCAGATGCTGCTCGGCTTCTTGAATGTCTGGCTTGCCGCGCCGGTGTGGCTGCAACTCGTCCACCTGCTCGTGGCGGATCTGTTGTGGATCACGCTCGTGCTGCTGGCCGCGTCGATCCTGGCTCGTCGCGCGAGCTCTCCGGGCTCCGGGCTCAGGTCGTCTGCGTGATGTAGTTCTGGAGCTGGCGGATCGTGAACGTCTGCTCAGACACGACCGCCCTGACGGCGTCCCGTATGGAGATGACGCCAACCACGGTGTTGCCGTCGAGCACAGGCAGATGCCGGATGTGCTGCTCGTCCATCAGGGCCATGCACTGATCCGCTGTCCAGGTCCGGTCGATGACCACGAGCTTGTCGGTCATCACCTCGCCGATGGGTGTGTCCTTCGAGTTCCGGTCCTTGAGGACCACCTTGCGGGCATAGTCCCGTTCCGTGAAGATGCCCAGCAGCACGTCATCCTTCATGACCAGCACGGCACCGAGGTTCTTGTCAGCCATGAGCTGCAGGGCATCGAGGACTGTGGCCGAAGGGGTGATGGAGTGTACCGCCCCTCCCACGGCGAGCATCTGATGAACGGTTGCGGACACTGAAGGCCTCCCTGGTGCCTGCCGGAGGACCGACGGCACACGATGCGCGCACCAACTGACGCGGAGGTAAGAAGAATACCCGTTACCACTCGAACCGGTCAATGAGCGTTGGCGGTCCGTAGGGTTCCCGCGACCCGCGCGTGAACGCCATCGTTGCCGGATGGTCTCCGCGGGGCCTGAGGGGAACCGGTTCGTAAAGGGACGCACTCTTCATCAGCCCGGATGACGGATCCTTGCGGTCTTCGCAAACTTGCGGCCGTCGAGCTCGACGGTCACCAGGTAGTCACCGCGCGGCTGCAGCTTGCCTCCGGAGTCCCTCATGTCCCATCGCACGGTATTGAGGCCCTGCAGCGACGTCCCGGATATGGTCCGCAGCACCTGGTTCGACGGAACCGCGATCGTGACCGACACGTTGCGATCCTGAGCGTCACGAAGGTAGTAGCCGATTGTGAAGGCATTCGGCTCGTTCGGGGTGGAGAGGTGGCGGTCGCCGTAGAAGTCGTAATTGCCCCACCCGCTGGACTGGAACAGACTCCGCGACTCGATGTCGAAGAGGTGGATGTCCTCGGCCAACACTTTCTCGTCGAGTTGCTGCAGCACGGACACGTCCGTGATGTACATCGCCCGTCCGTAGGTGCCGACGATGAGGTCGTGCTCGCGCGGGTGGACGAGCAGGTCGTGCACGGGCACGTTGGGCATGTTGCCCTGCATCCGCACCCACCTCGCCCCCTCGTCTATCGACACCCACACGCCCTTGTCGTTGCCGACGAACAGCAGCCGCGCGTTCTGCCGATCCTGCCACACGACGTTGACCGGCTGGTCGGGCAGTCCCCTGCCGAGCGATGTCCACGTGCCGCCGAAGTCGGTCGTCCTGAACAGGTACGGCTTGAAG
>Ga0209668_10001100_pt1 | contig 11423 bp, 6 predicted proteins | sample FrelakmetPLP11PL_FD_187150 | JGI IMG/M metagenome (GOLD analysis project Ga0209668, IMG submission 187150) | Freshwater lake sediment microbial communities from the University of Notre Dame, USA, for methane emissions studies - PLP11 PL (SPAdes)... | ecosystem: Environmental > Aquatic >... | reverse complement strand
GTTGTTGGATACACCAGACTGCTGCTTTTTGTATTCGCTTTTGAGAACAGCGGAAATTTTGAGAACCGAATCTCGAGGAAACCGTTCTCCTTCTCGCGTTTGCACAACAAACGTCTCGGAATTCAACATCTTGTAGTCGAGCTCGTCTCTTTCAATCATGATCCAGACCGAGTCTTTCATGTGCACAGCATGATCCTTGCCGGCAAACAACTTGTTCTTGGCGCTCTGCAGTTGGTTAACTACAACAATCGGATGAGCAGCAAAGAACGATTCCAAGAATTGATTGTTGAATCTTTCCACGTGAGCATGCACGGCAACACGGTAAAAATCGTTCGATCGCACACCCAGCGACTTGAGCAGCGCGTGGTTGGGAACACTCATTAACTCCCACACGTCCGGGCTTTTGACAGCTGTAGTGCTACTGCTACTGCTGCTACTACTACTGCTGCTATTGCTGCTGCTGCTCGGTTGGCTCGAATGGGGCAGCTTGGCGGACGTTTTGCTGCTGGTGCTGCCGCTTTTTGATCGTGACTGAGGCGCTTGTTTCGTGTGCGTTCGTTTCTTTTTTTCCTTTTTCCGCGGCTTGGTGAATAAATTTTCGCATTCTGTGGAGCATTGACTCTGAAATTTCTTCAGCGATGTTTCAATCACAAGTGGTTCTCCAAGAATCCAGCTTGAAATGGACAAAAGACGAGTCAATTGTTGAAACACGCCATTTTCCTTGTTGTCTTGTGTGCTGTTGGTCATTTGCAGAATGACTCTATGGTGGACATCGCAGATAAAATTCACGATCAGCGATCGCATGGAAGCTATTGGATGCGTGATGTGCATGTGTCCAAGCAACTGGCAAAGCAAAACGAGATTGCGATAGTAGGCGACTTCGTACTCTTTGTTGTTCTGTATGTGAGAATGCATCATGTTCATGATCTCGATGCACCGAATTGCCGCACGAATCCAGCGTCGGTCGGTTTCAGACTGGCCCGCAACATACTCCAAGCTCGCCGAAAACTTCATCCAGTCGGCTAGCTGGTCTACCAGCTGACTGAATAAATCAAACACACTTTCGATGGCTTGCTTTTGCTTGAGTTCTAGCTCAATATGATTGTTGAGTTGATGAAGAAGCAACGGCGCCGCTTGGACCTTTTTGTTGTACGGTAAATCACACCATTTTTCATGCTTGGTCTCAAAAAGATTCATAACCGCGGAAGTGTCGAGCATTGGCTGCGCAAAAAAGAAAAGACACAAAACAGATTACATTCACATTCATGTTGATTGTATAGAAAAAAATACCCCCTTGTCATATACTCGGTCAGAGTAATACGACAAGGGGGTAAAAACTCTTCTTCCACACGAAGAGTAGTATGTCCAGCAAGGGACAAGAGTGTGTTCCAAAAATTCGTTGCTGAGCAACAGTGTTTTGTATTAATTGAATACTACATAATTACAAGTACAAACAGACCACAGTAGCAATCTAGTGTAAGTAGACAACAGACAGACCATACGGACAAACTAGTACTAGTAATCTTCTACTACATTGAATTGGCATTTTCGGTTGGTTCAAAGAAAGTGGGGAAGAAGAAGCATGTGTTGTGGTGCGTTGGTGGTGGGGTGTTGTTGAAAGCAAGACAGACACAGAAACGACCATCATCCATCAGATATCACTCAGTGAGCACAGCACAAAAGCCGGCAAAAAACAAATAGGTGCAGCGAAGAATAACACAATCCAGGGGAAGTCACAAATCGGTGTTCAGTCATTCATATTTCCAAAGATCATCAGTTTGTTTTCTCAACAAGAAATCGAAATTCGTGAATAGATACAGTACTTGAATGGTCGCTGAAGAAGAGGAAGATACTGGTTGTGGGTGAATTGGCTGCTGCTGCTGTTGTTGTTGCATTAATTATTGATTGGTTGGTTGGTTGTGTCGAGGAAGCCAGGAGAAGTGGTTTGGCTACATAAAGCAATGGAGAGTGAGCGCCAATTATTTTCTTTTTTTCTTTTTGAATTTTTTTTTTCTTTTGCCACAAAAATTACATCCAAACAAAAAATACGCACAAAAAATAACGTGCAATGAGGCCATCTTTGCTCGTGATATGTCACGCTGTGTGGATGGTCGCGTTTGGTGCAGTCTACTATGTTCTCCAAAAACAAGACACAAGTCTCTACATGCTGTGGACTTCGCTATTCACGATTTCGCTAGCAATGCAATGTTTTCTGCTTCTCTGGCAGAAGAAGAACGAAAAAAACATACAACAGCAAGTTCAACGACTTTTTTACCTGTTACTCGTTCAATTGACAGATATCGTTCTTGTTGTACTCCGAGTCTGTTTATCGTTGTTTTGGTGGAACGAGAAAGTCTTGTTTTTTGAAAAAATCACACTTTTACTTTTTTTTGGTATTTTTTTTGCTGCTAAACAGTGTCTACTACAAAAGTACGAAAATGGAGAGTATTTACAGTAAATGTCACTTTTCTTGCGTATGGACTTTTTTCTCATAACTTTGTTTCTCTTTAAAAAGTAATTCCGCCTCAGAAATCGCCATGGATCTGTCCGATGACGAAAGAAAGACGCCGATTTCGACCAGCCAGTCCCATCAAAAGGAACTGGAAAATCAGAAGAAAAAGAAGAAGCGGAAATTTGAACCCCATGAGAAAGGAGAAGAGGAGCAGCAGGATGAAGACCAAAAGAAGGAACTTCATGAGGTGAGCGTGGAAGAAACTGATGTGATCCACCGAAAAAAGAAAAAGCGAAAGTCATCGGCGGAAGAGGTGTCTGATTCCTCGCAGAATATGCTGCGTGCATCCTCAAGTCAGACCAGCAGCCAAAAGGGAAGTGACCTTCTCTGGGACAGTGAAGACGGTGCAGCTGGTGACGGCCAGGATTGGCCGGATTTTGCAAAAGCATCTCCATTGTTCGATCCGGCACCCTCGCCTTCTTTGTCGCAACCGCAAAACAGGTCTCAGCCGCAAGTGCCAGATTCCAAAACATCCAATAATGATCGGCGGATTCCGTCTTCTTCTTCATCATCTTCATCCTCCTCACAAGTGCCAGCATTTGACGAAAAGATTCCCAATCCCAAAAACACAGACACCAAGGATGTTTGGGAATATCGGTTCATGCACTTGCACAATCGGTTTCTTCTGCGGCGAGACGAGAAAGCCCGTGCTGTGATGACAATGGATGCGTTAGCCATTTGGCTGATGGAGTTTAACCCGACGCCGACTTCCCAGGTTGACGTGAAAACGGATTTGTTTCGCATGTCGCGATATTTCCTGGGTGATCGTCCGGGTGGGATGATGCGATCGAAGGAGAGGCAGCACTATCTAGACGAGATTTACCGAACATGGTTACACAACTCTCTCTGCGCTACCTACACCGAGGGACTTCGCCGTATCAAGCTTGTTTGTCACAAGGTTCGTCTGGTGCGTCGAGAAGTCTTGTTCGGAACATTTCCGCTGGTACCGAGCGAAGACAGCAAAGAAGCACGGCCATACGAGGAAAAGTTTGCTCAAATTATGAATACTATACGCGAAGTACTTCAGCTGTTTCTCAAGCGAAATCAGGTCACCAAAAACGACAAAGATATTGCACTATACATGGAAGAGCAGGCAACAAAACACATATCACTGCAAGATCCGGTGCTCATGCCCATCAACGATCAAAAAGGTGCTGATGGGGACGCGATTCTTCCAGGCGCGGAAGTGGTTGACAAGAAAGAAAGAAAATCGGACTTTTTTGACGCAATGAATGCACTGCTTGATTTAGCTAAACAGCACTGTTTGGTGGTTGCGAACGGCATCTTGTATCAAAAGACCGGTCCGATGACTTATGAGGTGTATGGTGTGAACGAGAGCGAGCTGAAAATAGACGAGCATGGCACTTTTCTTGCATTTGCCAAGATTGTTTCGAAAAAAGAGTGCAATCCGGACCTGCATCGTTTATTGAACAAAAACGGCACGCTGATCAAGAGTGTGTCGGACCACATCATGAGTAACAATTTGGATAGCCGATTACCGAGAAAGAATCGATACAGAGGATGGCAAGGTTTTAACAACGGCGTATTGGATGTTGTGACTGGCGTGTTTTATCCCTACGACTCACAAGCTTTCCAGAGTATTCAAGCAGCAAATCCAGAAAAGGCAAGTCACATTGCGGTGAACCGTCATCCGCTGGATTTTCCTCTCGCCGAAATGGCATGGCATTGTTTGCGGCATCTTCCGGAAGTGAAAAATCCCATGATATTGTACGATGCTACCAAGGATCACTGGATGCAGATTCCCACCTTACTGGACAAGATTCTGGACGATCAAAAGTTTCCTTTGGACGAGCGCATGTGGATGTGGGCAGAAGCAGGTGCCTTACATCATAAGCGCAAAGACACTGTACTGTGGAATCATTTGCCTCTTTTGACGGGCCGCGGTGGAACAGGAAAAACCATGTGGATGGGTACTCATGCCAAGATTTACTCCCAGTTGGACGTTTTCCAGTTCAACACACAGGATGAGTCGACGTTTTTGATGTCCACTTTCCGCTTTGCGCTCATCTTTATGGCGTTTGACTTGGGATCGAAGGTCAGTGGCATGGACACCACAACTCTTCTGCGGATAGCAGATTCCGGTTGGATCAAAGCGCCTGTCAAGGGCAAGGATGCGGTACTGTTTTGCGTGGATCAATTCGGTATGCTGTGCGGCAACTCCGGTTTACGCTTTGACAACAACAATGGTCAGTGGAGTCGGCGTATTCTTCCTCATTATTTTGAGTACAAGCCCGAGCACATTGATGGCCAGTTGGAACAGAAGCTCGAAGCGAATATGGCGTACAGCATATTCAAGTCTGTACTCGCTATTCGTTGGTTGAATCAGTATGTTCGCTCGAGTGATGGTAGTATTGAAAGTCTGATGCCTCAATCCATGAAAAACACACTCAAGAAACTCGAGCAAGAAACCAGCTCGATTCGCTCTTTCATGGCATCTTCGCACGTGAAACTTCAACCAAATGTCTATGTAAGTTACGACGAGTTCAACATGAGTATGAAGCACCACTCACGCAACGAGTCAAATCTCCCTTTCGTCAAGCTGAATCTTTCCGAGTGTGCCAAAATTCTCGAGGACAATGGCATCAAGGCGGTTTATGAGGAAAGATTCCATCCAGTCCGGAAGAGAAAGGAAACATGCATGTGGCTGATCAATGTCACGCTTACGACATGGATGAACGTGTTTAATACCAATCCGGATCTCTTGACTCACCCCAACCCAGAGCAAACGGAGGCCAAAGAGAAAAAGTCGCATCCTCGCGCGCATAACCAGCAAAAAGACGTGCCAATGTCACTTAATCTCGGTTTACACGCAGGCGATAAAGAAAATGTAGCGCCCATCCAAGACAAGAGCAACAATGCCTCTCTCAGTCAATCTCGGAGTCGGGATAAAGGAGGAGGAGCAGGAGCAGGAGCAGGAATAGCAGCAGGCATTGCGGCCAGACAGAATAGCTAGAGCATGTGTGTGTTCTTTGATCTTTACTAGAACTCTTTTTTTTTCGGATCGCATCACCACCACCCTCCCAATAAAATAAACGTTCCGAACGATTTCGCTTATGTCAAAGTCTGTATGGTTGCTCCCGGACATTCGTTATGACCTTCCTTTTGTTGGTGATGGTAACGATTATAAGCACAGAATAGTCAGCGGCGAGTTTGAGCGTGCACTAAACGTGTATTTGCCCAAAGATTTATATACCCCGGAGCAGTGGAGGCATGTTGAACGTCATGTAGCTGAATGGCGGCATAGTACGCGAACGAGAAAACACCCCTGTTCCTTTTGGAACGACCAGATCACGCCATTCAAGAAAATTCCGATTGTTTGGTACGTGCATGGAGGAGCGTGGATGATTGGAACACGAGCAGGAAGCAATTTGCACGGGATTTGCACCAGTTTAGCAGAGGAAGGATATATTTGCGTCTCTATCGGATACCGCAAGGTCCGAGCGGTCAGCACCAAGATTCAAACCGTTTTAATGATTGCATTTTTCTTGGTGCTTCTCGGTTGGCTGATTGAGCCGAAAAAGAACTGGGGCAGGCGGGTTGTCTGGACGCAGCTGGCAATTTTGCTTTTCATCGTATTTCTTGCGTACAGCTTCTATGTTGCGAAAGCCGAGCCATACCGATTTCCGACGCAAACCACCGACATCAGTCGCGCGATTCGTTCGACCTTGCCATGGATGCAAGCCATTGGTGGTGACTGTGAGAACACTGTGCTCATGGGACATTCTGCAGGTGCACACCTCGTCTCCACGCTCTACGCATCTCCGAATTTCTGGGTAAACACCGCCCTTCCGCGGAAAAACGTGAAATGTATTGTTTTAATTGCTGGTGTGTATAGCGCGTCCATCATGCGTCACAAGCCGTTTGAAAAATTTTTAACGGAAGAGGTCTTTGGAAAAGAAACCAACAACAAAAAAGAATGGGATCGATTCTTTGCGGATGAACTCTTGCGCGACAATCCAGATATTAATGTACCACCGGTGTTTCTTTTGTCTGCTTGGTTTGACTACGGTCTTCGTGTGCATGCAGAGCGACTTGCCGAGAGGCTTACCGATCGCGGTGTCTCTTTTAGATGGCATACCTTGTATGACACCAATCACTTTGATATCACCTGTTTTTGGCAAAAAGGGGGTCGCCATGAAAGAATCAGAAACGAAATCGCTCATTTCTTGTCGCATTCACTAGGGTACACGCCATCTTCTTGTCAACTACAACTGCAACAATAGCAGCGTTGCATTTTGTACATGAGTAAACTATATATTGAAAAAAATAAGACGCTTGTTTGTTTCTCGTCCGGCCTCTCATGGCGGAGAGACAAAAATCAGGGATAGGGATCGGTGGAGGATGCGAAACAACGTTTTCGTACCAGCCGAAAAAAGCGTCGTCTTTCGGGTACTTGCGGCCACCAGTGAAGGCCGTGAGCACTGCGAGCTTACCGCCGTCTCCGAAAAATCAACCATTGAGCATTCATATACCAACAACGGGATCAAAAAGTTCACAACAAAAAATTGGGAAGCAATTGCTGGAGCCGCTGCACCGAACTTCGAGCACGAGCACGAGACCGAGCCCATCCATTGCAATTCCTGCTTCTTCAAGTCGTAATCTATCAGTCTCTTCCAAAAGTAGTAGCAGCAACGCCGGAGCGGTGGCGCCTCCTTCCTCTCTTGTTGAAGATGGCAGATGCTGCTCTGCGCCAAAGAGAGATTCTCTCTCACTCGTGCTTGATCCGGATTTCAAAAATCTCAGCACCGAGTTCCATATCACAATCCAGTGGGATGATATTGATGACAGCAAACTAAAAAACGGATACTTGTCACCGTTGAATTCTTCTGGTACCCCAGTGTCAACGACGTCGACAAATTCGGGACAAAGCGGTCGTCAAACCGCGTCTGTCTTTTCCTTTTCGCCAACACAAAAAGTGACCATTCATGATATATTGCATCGCACCTCCATAATCGTCGGAAATACCTACTTACAACACTGCAAAATTCAAGATTATACAGAGTACGCGCTCGTGTCTGATGATTTGCACAATCGATTACACAATCGACTGCTGCAGGTCTCCATCGAAACCGTGTGTGAATGGTACAAAGAATTCCGCCATGGTCTTGATCCATCACAGTATATTTCCGTCGCCAACACCCCGTTGTCCACAAAATTACTGTTCCCTTTGTAATAAATTGCCAGAAAACTATTTTATTCATCCGATTCCGCTCCTTGAGCTCAACAAAAATATAAACACAACATAAGGTCAATTTTTCTTGCTGTTGTTGTTACTCTGCATGGCTGCGAATTCAGCCTGAATCTGTTGCCATTGGCGAGTTCTGGCACATGCGGCCTGATTTTCGGGTTGTGAGAGTAAAAACTCAGGTTTAAAACACTTCATCGGCACTTCATGCTGCGCGCGGATAATCAAGCCGCCAGCGCCGACGAGCAATCCCCCGACCAACAGAGCGCCAATCAGGATCCATTCGATCGTTTTGATGCTAGCACTACCGGATGAGGACAGTCGAGATACATTCACAATCGACCACACAACTGCGCAAATCAAGCAGAGAAGTGCAAGTGCGATCAAAAACAGAGACAAGCCATTCCAAAAACGAGGCGCATAGTACTTCTCGACCAACTTATCAATTTCCGCCTGCTGTCTGCGATCCTCAGCTGACATGAGTAACGGATTATTTTTTCTCTCTGGCGATGCCCAACCTACAGTGTTCAAATATGAAAAAAGGATTCTTTTACTATAAGTACACAAATGAGTTGCTTATTGATCTTCATCATCATCCGAGCAATCACCGGACTCTTCGATATCGTCATCCGATGTATCGTTGGACTCTTCGTCATCGTCAGAGCAATAATCACCGCCTTTGCGGACCTTCTTTGGTTTCTTGGAAGCCACTTTCTTGACATTCTTCATGTACTTAGCCTGCTTGGACGCACTCTTGGATCGCTCAGCGGAACGAGCGCGCAATTTTCCTTTGGCGGATTTAGCCGGTGCCTTTTTCTTTTTGCTGGCCGATTTGGAGCGTGAGGGAGCACGCTTTTTGAGCAAAGGTATTCTGGCTTTTTCTGCAGCCGTCGGCTCACCAAATCGCTTCTTGTATTTGTCAAGGGTATAATTGAACTTTCCCTCGTTCGAGGTGAGCGATTGCAGGCGAAGCAGAAATTCTTCCTTGGTGTACTGCGTGATTGGAACAAGCTTTCCGTTGGCATCTCTACGCTTGGTCTTGTACGACTTACTCGCGCTTTTACTCGCACTCTTACTGCGACCATCACCGCCTTGACGGTTTTGACTTGCTGAAGCGTTCATGGTTCCAGAAAACGAGTTGTCGTCGTCTTCTTTTCCAGCGCCGGCAAAACGTTCTGACCACTTGGCAGTTTCAGAGGGTTTAATGGATGCAGAGCGGGAATGTTCGTTTGTAGATGAAGACGCATCGCTGGATTTTGCTGGCTTGTTTGTTTGCCCACCTGCAGCACGGTAGGCAGCCTGAGCCAGACGCATAACAAGCGAAGACCTTTGTGCGCGGTCCATCTCTGCATCCTTGAAACTATTCTTGACAATTTCGTGCGAGAGACTCATCACATCGGAACGGTTAATGCCACCTGTCTGATTCGCACTTCCACCAGCGCGATTCTTCGGCAAATTCTCCAATAACACCTGGGCCGCCTCTTCGATATTCTTAAAGTCAAACTGTTTTTTGGCAGTGTTAGGCGCAGAACCACTTCCTGCAGTTCTGGGCTTTGATTTCTTGCCAGTGCCTTTCTCTTCCTTCGCAGAACCGGTCGACTTCTTGTTGTTCGCCTTTGATTTGGGAGGCATGATCTGGATGTGAAGAACAAAAGCAGATTATTTTTTTTTTTCTTTCTCGTTATGTTATATTTTGTTTTGCCTACAAAATCCAAGCAACAACAAAATAAAGCATATCCGTGCGTGTGTGACTCTTGTGTTGTGCATCTATCTAGTTATTTTTTTGTGTATGGGTGCGTTTCTTATGCATTGTTTTGTGTAGGTTTCCATGTCCACCCCCGCAACTGTCGATGACGTTGTAGTCAAAACCAATGTCCAGCCGGAACAAAATGACCAAAAACAACAGAAATCAATGGAGACGGTCAAAAAAAGACCATGGCATCACTGGTCGTTCCTTATTTTATTTGCATTGATTTTGATTTTGATTGTCATTTTGGCCGTGAAGTGGGGTCATTTGCGATACCTCTACGATAAAAAAAAGAACTAGTTTTTGAAGTACTAAAACACTTCGTTGTTGATCATGAGCCAAGAAATTGTTCCGGAAAGCAAGTTTCGTTTAGAAACTTCGTTCAAGGTCGTCACCAATCTGTTTGGTACGCTGATGGGAATTGTCGGCGTGGCTGCCAAGAAAAAAATCGGTGTGCCTGTGATTATTTCTGTCACGCCCAAGGGCCTCAAGCTTGTTTGTAAGCAAGACGATAGCAGCGAATCAATCGGTACTCAAGCGTATGCCATTTTGGGCAACATTGACCGCTCGTTGTTTGACGTGGAATACACGCTTCATCCTGGAGTAAAAACGGGAGTCTCTTTCAAAGCGGACATCGATAAAATATGCAATGCTATGCGAATGAATAGCTCGGGGCCTGCGACGCCGGTTTTCGCCAATACCGGCAACTGTATGTTAAGTCCTGTCCCAGATGCACCATCACCGACAGCGCCCGCCTCGCCAGTTACTAGTAGTAGTAGCACCAGCACCGGCAGCAGTGCGGTGGCGGAGAAATACGACGGAATCGGAGCCATGACTTGGGAACATTTCTGGGAAAAGAAAATCAATCCGGAAGGTCAGATTGTTTGGACCGCTTTTCTTCTCATTTCATACAAACAGTCAAAGATGGTCTCCTACTCCACCAAAATTCCAATGAGTGCGCCATCCAACTCGGCCAATTCAGTCGCAAGAGTGCCGACGCTGATCTCCAAGAATTACCTGGAGTACCCGTTTTGCTTCCATGTATCCTTTGAAGTTCCCAAGTCAGTGCTCAAGCACGAAATAGCGTCGTTGAAATTTACCGGAAAGGACAGGACCCTCACGATCACCATGGGCGACAAATCAACCAAGAACGTGATCGTGGATCAGCATATGATTATTCCCAATCCTTTTTGTGATGAAGCCCGTCCATTTGTGGTGGGAACATACAAAAAAGACGATTACGTCAGCTCAAACTGCCCACCGAATCATGCGTTTTTCATGGACGTTGACAAAAAAGAGCCAACAACTGTTGGACCTTTTCTACCACCGTCCGAGTCGGCAAAGAAAGCCTTCTCCCTCCAAGACTTTGTGTATGAGAAGGAGAACTTGTCGTGTATTCTCCTGGCCCCTTTTGTTAAGCATCAGCGTGCTTCGAGGGTATGTCTTTTTATGGACAATAACAAGCCGCTCGTGGTGCAGTTTTTGTTTAAAGAGGCTTCTTCTCCGTTTGCCACCGATGGTGCGCAGCTGTCCATGTGGATTGCTGATCCTCCAAAGATGGAACCACAACCACCAACAACAACAACAACAGCAGCAGCGTCATCATCGCCTCAACTGGCGTCTGCTACATCACAATCCTCATCCCCTACTCTTTCGTCGAAAAAGACCGCATCCCCGATTCTATCCGCCGCAACCCAATTGAGTTCAACAGAGAAAAAAACGGCAAAGACGGTATCTAAAAGGACCAAAACACCAATGAAAGAATTCGTCGAATTGATCAAGCGGCAAAAACTGTCCGAGACATTAGATTCAGCGTTGCAAGAGCTCGGACTGTCACTTGAAGCTCAGCAGAGGGTCTTGCAGGATAAGATGCAAGACAATTTGAGGAAACGGGGCAAAAAAATTGAAATACCTCTTGAGAGCAACAGCAATGCACTTATATTCGGACTGGAAGCCAT
>Ga0209668_10001099_pt1 | contig 11429 bp, 10 predicted proteins | sample FrelakmetPLP11PL_FD_187150 | JGI IMG/M metagenome (GOLD analysis project Ga0209668, IMG submission 187150) | Freshwater lake sediment microbial communities from the University of Notre Dame, USA, for methane emissions studies - PLP11 PL (SPAdes)... | ecosystem: Environmental > Aquatic >... | reverse complement strand
GAAACCCCATGGCATTCAGATGGTATAATCCTGAAGAGGTCGTCTCCGGGAGAAGGATGAAAGATCATCTCCGTTATGCAATTGCTTACTGGCACTCATTCTGCGGCGATGGCACAGATCAGTTTGGTAATGCTACACATTCGCACTCCTGGAATGGACTTTCAATTGACGATAAGATAAGCAGGAGAATAGATGCTGCATTTGAGTTTATAACTAAAATAGGAGCCTCATATTATTGTTTTCATGATATTGATATTGTCGGGAATGAAGGATCAGTATTCGATATTGAGAAACGTCTTGAAAAGTTTGTTCCGGTCCTGAAAAAACTACAGGAACAAACAGAAGTTAAGCTTCTGTGGGGAACAGCCAATCTCTTTTCAAATCCGAGGTATATGAACGGAGCAGCTACCAATCCGGATTTCGCAGTTGTTACAAATGCGGCAGTTCAGCTTAAAAATGCGATTGATGCCACAATTGAACTGGGTGGTGAAAATTATGTTTTCTGGGGAGGACGTGAAGGATATATGAGTCTTCATAATACCGATATGAAGAGGGAAGCTGACCACCTTGGAATGATGCTGACTCTTTGCCGTGATTATGGCAGGAAGAATGGTTTCAAGGGGACATTTCTGATTGAACCCAAGCCCATGGAGCCTACCAAACATCAATATGACTTTGATGCCGCAACGGTTATAGGATTTCTTAACAAGTATGGTCTTGAGAAGGATTTTAAACTGAACATTGAGGTTAATCATGCGACTCTTGCAGGACATACTTTTGCCCACGAACTTCAGGTTGCCTCCGATGCCGGACTTCTTGGCAGCATTGACGCCAATAAAGGGGACAACCAGAATGGCTGGGATACTGATGAGTTTCCAACAAATGTTTATGAAGTAACTGAAGCAATGATGATAATACTTCAGGCCGGAGGCTTCCAGACAGGTGGAATTAATTTTGATGCGCACATCAGGAGAAACTCAACTGATATGGAAGATCTTTTCATTGCTCATATCAGCGGTATGGATACTTTTGCACGTGCACTCATTATTGCCGACAAGATACTCAGGGAGAGTGAGTACCTTAATATGAAAAAGAAAAGATATGAATCGTTTGATAAGGGAACTGGACAGGATTATGAAAAAGGTATTCTGACTCTCGAAGATCTCCGGAAAATTGCATCTGAAAACGGGGAGCCGGAAGTCAGAAGCGGCAAGCAGGAATTGCTTGAGCAACTTATAAATATGTATCTGGAATAAGGTTGTCCTAATCCCCAAAAAGCTGTCTCAAAAGGTAATTTTATTAATTTTTACCTTTGGGAACCTTAGTGAAATACTTTGTGAACCTTTGTGGTTCAATGATTTATGTTTAACCACAAAGTCGCTCAAAGGTCACACTAAGGCTCACTAAGGACTTTTAAGACAGCTTCTTATTTTTGAGAGGTAATAATTTCAAATTCAGGAGGATTTGCGATTGATTTCTTCACTTTGCACAATCCTGCAACATGTAACACTGAAGCCTTATATTTTTCCGGGAAATCAGGGGGAAGCTGGATATCTATTTTGATTGATGTCGGTAAGCCTGTTTCCTTGTCATATTCAGTGGTCTGCAAGATTTTTATATTCTCTGCCGGGATCTGCCTGTTATCACAGAACGATTTGACATAGATGCCGGCGCAGGTTCCCAGTGAAGCCAGGTACAGTTCAAAAGGAGAAGGAGCAGTATTGGTTCCACCATTATCCATGGGCTGATCTGTCCTGATTGCATGTCCGTGTGAATGTGCCGTAACAACTTTTCCGCCATCAAAAGTAATTTCCATTGTTGCCATAAAAATCCAAATATATTTTTAAATAAGGAATATTTGTAATGCCGGATCAACTCCTGTTTGCAGTCAGCAAAAATACATCAAATTGTCTGGTTTCCATGATCGATATTTTTTTATTTATTGAAAAGCATTTGTTATGATTGATATTCAGAAAACCCTGTTTAATTATCAGGTCAGACAGTTCATCTATATCAAAGCCGTTGTGACCAGTAAAACCTGAACCGTGAAAGGATCCGTCCTCACGGTAAAGATCTGCTATTGCCAGATGTCCTCCCGGATTCAGCAACCGGTGAAATCTGCCTGTTAAATTTTCAACATCAGATACATGATGGAGAACCATTTGGGTGAAAATAAGATCAAATTTTCCTGCTTCATAATCATAATGTTCAAGGTCAAAGAACAAAACTTTAAGATTCTTCACCTGAGAAGATTCAATTTTTTGATTCATCACCTTTACCATTTCGGTAGAGTTATCCATTAGAATGATCTCTTTCAGGTGATCTTTAAGAAGAAAACTTGTTATCCCTGTCCCCGCTCCGTATTCGAGAGCAATCATCTCTTTAGTTAAAGGGATCCTTTTCTTTATTTCATTTGCTACTGTGGCAGAGCGATCCCAATGCATTGGATCTTTATCCCATTCAGCAGCTTTTATGTCGAATTCGTTCATGTTATCAGAATAATTAATAAACTGAGGTCAATCCCCAAGATCAACCTCAGTTTCTTAATGATTACGAAAAGAAATGTCTGGCACTTTCAGATACTCTGCTTATAAACTTACTTTCAGAAAGATAATTAATTGTTTTTAGAACCCTCACTCATCCAGTTAAGTATTTTGTTTTTATCTGCTGCTGAGATACTTGCAGCATGACCTCCATTAAGCATAACATATATTTTTGCCTGGGTATAATCCGTGGAATTTACGTATCCACCATTTACCAGATTTGTATAATAAGTAGATGCAACTGCTGAAGTTGTCCACCCATGCTTATGGCAATTGTTACATAATGCCAGCACCGGGATTACATCTCCTGCAAAGGATAATCCAGCTGCGACTGCGATTGTTGTGAAACTCCATGTATAGCTCGCTGCCAGGGCATTACCCGCTTCATCCTTTACTCCGGTAGTTACAGTTGCAGTATAAACTGCTCCTCCGGTCATAGCTGCAGATGGTGAAAAGGTAGCAACATTTCCCGAATATGTTACTGTTCCTGAAATAGAGGTAGTTCCCTGTTTCAGGCCAAATGTTGCAGAAGTTACTGTGCTTGAATTCATTGCCTCACTAAAAGTAGCTGTTACTATACTGTTAACTGCAACTGATACAGAATTACTGAGAGGATTAACATTAATGATTGTTGGCGGGGTATTATCAGTGTTATTATTATTCACGGCAATATCGCTTCCGGCAGTTGTGAAATTCCAGGAATAAGACTTTCCAAAATTACTTTTATCATTGTCGTCGTCTTCATCATTATCATCATCATCACCATCATCACCATCATGATTGTTACTATTCTGACCCTGAATCCCATAAAAAAATTCACATGAGTAAACGGTGCCAGGGACTAAATTTACCGAAGGATCAAAGGTGATATCTTTTCCTGCGAATGCCAATGTGCCTTCTACAGGTATTGTACCTGTTTTTATAACAACGGATATTAAGTTTTTCATCCATGATTTCACTTCCTTGTTTACCGTAATAATTGGAGAGGTTGTGACAGGAACATTTGTAGTCTTGTCTGCAGGATTAACTGAAACAACCGAAAGGGAATTGTCCTTGCGATCTTTTCCTGTTTTGAATTTCCATGAATATTCCCACGATTCACCCTGCCCTGAACCACCCTTGCCGGTATTTCTTATAGTTGCAATATATTCAGAAACAGGGGTTAGGTTATCACTATAAGTAAACATGGCAAGATTTCCAGAAACGGTTACTTTCCCGGGGATGTCAACATCCCCATTTTTAAGGGTCATAGAATAGGAGGCTGCCTGGGACAGATCTGTACCTGGTTTGAAAACTACACCAATAACAGGATTAATTTCAACACTTTCCGCAAAATTTGCCGGAAGTATCTCCTCGATACCGGCAGCTGTTAAAGAAGCATCCGGCGATGACAAGTCAATAGAGGCTTTCTCACACCCGGAGAGAATTATTACAACAACAAAAACGCAAACGGATATGAGATTTACCCCATAATTACAGATACTTTTTCTCAATTGAGAAATCCCTTTTAAAAGATCTTTCATCTTTCTCATAATTACATTTTTTAATTTTTTGGAACTATTAGTCACAATACTGTAAAAACATAACCTGACTATTTCAGGAATATTGTGATTTTTCCCATCGGACAAACATCATATATATCATATTTGGGGCTATAGTTCTGATTTACAGAATCTAATTTTTAGGAATCGACAATTTCCATATTAAATATTTCAGTTAATGTATTATTTTAGATCTACTGATGACTCATACAGCTGGTAAAGGATAGCTTTTGATGTTTCAAATGACAATTTGATATGAAGAGTTCTCATTGAGAATTTTAAAGGTAGATGTAATCTAAATGCCAATAGATTACTTGAAAATTGTTTAAATTTATAGATTATATTAAGTTGGGAAAAGCTTTAATATGACCTAAAATTAAGTTTTATTTTAATCAATCTGAGTTTTATCCTTATGAAACGAATGATCCTGTTATTTGTCGGCATGACATTTCCATTCTCCTTTGAACTGACCGTTAATAAAGATATTACTTCTCAGTAAGTTTGACCAACTCAGACAATCCAGCTACAGATTCAAATGTTTCTGAATTGCCTGATTCGACAAGTGCTCCTATGATATACTATGACTTTACACAAGACTATATAGATAAGCTACTTGAGAAAGCAACTAGAATGAAAGAAGAAGAATCCTGATTAACCTTTATCCATTTTGTACCAAAGATTATTGCCGTAACTCTCTTGCAATACATTAATTCAAAGAACGATAGACCAATAAACCATCTTTGATATGCATTGGCTTCTTAATAAACAGCGCAACATGTTGTATCTATATTTCATTAATATTGTCCGACAAATAATTTAGTTCATTTCTAAATATGTGAATTATGTAATAAAGAAAAATAATTCTGTAATATCCTTCAAGAAATAACTCAGACCTTTAATGTTAATTATAAAGTTCCTCAGTTCTTTTATTTCTTAAACTTTAGAAAATGGAAATAGTTGTAATTCTTATCATTGGAGCTATTGCTGGCTGGCTAGGCAGCACTATTTACAGGGGAAGTGGTCTGGGATTACTTGGAAACATTGTGATTGGGATTATCGGGAGTTTTGTCGGATACTGGGCATTAGGGAAACTTGGTGTTGATCTTGGTAGCGGGTGGATTGGAGTCATTCTTACAGGAGCTATCGGGGCAATAATTATTTTGATCCTGCTTAATTTGATATTTCCGAGAAGATAGTCATTAACTCTTTTAAACCAAAAATGCAGCGATTACCAGCCATCTGAAATCGGGTTCGGGGGCTTTTGATTAAAAAGTTAAATTAGCTATAACAAGGGGAAAAGCTATTCGATCTCAGTAGTCATTTCAGATTTATCCATTCTTTCAATTTCCTTTTGAGCCTCCTCGTTTCCTTCACCAGCGAGCTTTTTAAGCCAGCTATACCCCAACCAGTCAGCAGATGATTCGTCAGCATCAAAATTTAAAATTAAAGAGCCGCCTTTTTTTCTATCAATGGGTCTAACAATACTTATTTTTTTCATCTGACAAACTTACTCTTAAACGACCTTAGAACCATTATAAATATAACCCTATTTTTGATGAGTTTTTAACTTTGTGGCGAATATGTGGGGAAACAGTCTATAAAAACAAAACGCAACTAACTGAAATAATAATAATTGCGTTCTATTGCTGTCGGCCCGGAGGGAATCGAACCCTCGACCCCATGATTAAGAGTCACGTGCTCTGCCAGCTGAGCTACGGGCCGTTTTCAATAAATAGAAATCAAATTCAATTCATCTGTGCAATAAGATATATCAGGAATTTTAAGATACTCAGCCGTCTTAATCCTGAAAATCAAAATTATCAATAATTTGTTTATAAATTACAGCCACCATTTAACATACATAAGATTGTTGAGAAAATCCCCTCACAGGAGCGAGAGTAGTGGATAAAAGGAACAATCCCTGTTTGTTTACTAAATCATGGTTAATGATGAATTCTTATGGACACTCTTTATAAAATTTCGCTAATTTTAATTTTCAGCTTTGCAGTTATCGTTTTTGTTTTACTCTTTTTTATTTCTGCCCCTTACGGCAAGTTCTCAAGAAAAGGATGGGGCCCGGCAGTTAAATCCAAATGGGCCTGGATGATAATGGAATTTCCTTCACCATCTCTCATGATCATCTTTTTCATCCTTTCAGACAGTAAAAAACTTCCTCAGATAATATTTCTTTGCCTCTGGATGGGACATTATATTTATAGGACATTCCTTTACCCATTCAGGCAGTCGGGAAAGGAAAAAGCTTATCCTGTCATTATTCTATTAATGGCATTTATCTTCAACTGCTTTAACGGTTTTGTAAACGGGTATGGGATTTTTCAAATTAATTCATACAGTGCTTCAAGTTTGATAAAATGGCAGTTTATTACCGGGTTCTTATTTTTTGTTGCCGGATTTATTATTAACAAGATTTCAGACGAGAAGCTCAGGAAACTAAAAATGACAAATTCAACCGGATATGTTATACCTCATGGGTGGCTGTTCAATTATATATCCAATCCTCATTATTTCGGAGAAATTGTTGAATGGACAGGATGGGCAATTATGACCTGGTCATTGCCAGGTATGGCTTTTGCTGTTTTTACCTCTGCGAATCTTTTCCCGAGGGCACTTGATTCTCATAAATGGTACAAAAAAGAATTCCGGAATTATCCGCCGGAGCGAAAAGCTATTATACCTTTTATAATTTAAATAAGGCATTTTAATTACCTTGCATTAATAATTCAAAACTCTGACAGATGAAACCAATCAGGATTGGGGATATGGTACCTCAATTTTCACTTTATGATCAGGATGGAAACTTGTTTGATATCAGCACAATTCTCGGAAAAAAGAAACTGGTCATTTTTTTCTATCCCCAGGATGGCAGCCTTAACTGTACAAAGGAAGCTTGTTATTTCCGTGATCTTAATGATATCTTCATCGAAAATAATGCTGTTGTAATCGGCATAAGCGGGCAGTCAGTCGAAAGCCATAAAGAATTTGCTGAAAAAAACAAGCTCAATTATACTATACTGAGTGATAGTGAGAACCTTGTAAGAAATAAATTCAGTGTTCCCAAACGGCTTTTTGGACTTATTCCCGGACGTGTTACCTATGTCGTTGACAAATCGGGTAAAGTAGTTTATATTTTCGATTCACAAACAGAGGTTCAGCGCCATGCTGATGAGGCTTTGAAGATTTGCCTCCTGATAAAAAAAACAGATTAAATACTCTATAAACCCCTGACACTTTAGACACTTCAGGTACTCAATGTATTTTATACATTTTCTCTATTTTTATTTGGAAAGTAAAATGATGGTTTATATTTTTATGCCCTAATATCAATTTTCATTATCAAATGGACGACGGCCCTGCGAGTATATTAATTAAGATCCTTGTATAGGGGAGGCAGACTGTTCAGATTGTCGCTTCCTTAATTATCAAAAAACTATGGAGGTGACTATGACTTCATTAACAACATTTTATTTAAGCAGCATAATCGGCAAAGAAGTTTTCGGAGCCGATGGAGATGCCATTGGCATTTTAAAGGAGATGCTTATTAATACCGCACCTTCGGGTCAGAATGATCCAAACCAGCAGCTTGTCCTTGGTGTAAAACTTAGAATCCGGAAAGAGACAAAATTCTATTCTTTCCGTACGTTCCGCGTTGTCAAGGCCAGAGAGATGATCAATGTTACGTGTTCAGAACTGATTGAACTGAATAATGATGAAATATCTAACGGTCTTTTGCTGGTTGAGAACATACTCGACAAACAGATAGTGGATCTTAACGGACGAAAACTGGTGAGAGTTAATGATGTCAGACTTGCAACTCTTCCTACCGGAACTTTTGCGGTGGCAGTTGATATCGGAATCGAAGGTTTGTTGCGAAGGATCGGAGTCTCTATACCAATGAAGAAAATCCTTTCACTCTTCAGGATAAATATTCCTGCAAAATTTATTCTCTGGGACGATGTTCAGGCAATCGATTTCTCAAACCTGAATATCAAGCTGTCAAAAAGTTATGCGAAACTTCATACCCTTCACCCTTCCGATCTTGCTGATATCCTTGAGGATCTTGGTAAAAAATCAAGTACTTCGGTATTTTCAGCCCTTGATGAAGAGAAGGCTGCCGATGTTCTTGAAGAAATGGAGACTCAGACCCAGATTCACATTATCGAAAGTCTGCCTGTTAATAAAGCGGCGGATGTATTGGAAAAAATGCCAGCCGACGAAGTTGCAGATATTCTTGATGAGATAGGAGATGAAAAAGCTGAAATGCTTCTTAAGGAGATGGACAGTGAATCATCACAGGAGGTGAGGGACCTGCTTGAATACCCGGATAATTCGGCTGGCGGACTAATGACCACTGATGTTTTGTCATTTAAACCGGAACTTACAGTAGATGATGTTATTAGAGAGCTTAGGATAAAGAAACCTGAACCCTCCGAACTTTACACCCTGTTTGTGACTGAAAAAAATGACGAGCTTGTGGGAACATTTGATCTCCGCGATCTGGTTGTTGCACAGCCTGAATTTACTATAAGCCAGATAATGAAAACTGAACCGGTTTTCCTTTATGATTATCAGAAGATCGATGATATTGCCGAGACTATCTCAAAATATAATCTGCTTGCTGTGCCTGTTGTGGATCAGGATAACCTGCTTCAGGGAATGGTTGTTGTCGATGATGTTGTCGAAGACCTAATTCATAAAAGAAGAACTTTCAAAAGGTGAGTTGAGAAAAGATGTTCAGGACAAAATTCAGAAAAACAAACTTTTATAAGAACCTGGCGATCTTTTTTGCCCTGCTGGGACCAGGTATAATCACCGGAAGTGTTGATAATGATGCCGGTGGTATTACAACTTATTCGGTTGCCGGAGCCATGTATGGTTATGGCATGATCTGGACGCTTATTCCTTCCCTTATAGTTTTGCTGGTGATCCAGGAAATGAATGCTAGGATGGGAATCGTTACCGGAAAGGGACTTTCAGATCTGATCCGGGAAAATGCCGGTGTCAAAATAACTTTTTTTATTTTTATCGGACTTCTGCTTTCCAACATCGGGAACACTACCACAGAATTTGCAGGAGTGGCCGGCAGCATGGAGATATTTGGAGTCAGCAAATATATATCTGTCCCTGTTGCTGCGTTCCTTGTATGGATACTGGTTGTTAAGGGAACATATCAGATAGCAGAACGTATATTCCTCATTTTCAGCGCATCTCTTCTTACATATGTTGTTTCGGCTATCATGAGCAAACCACATTGGAATGAAATAGGATCAGCAATAATTCGTCCGGATATTGAACTGAACACCCAAAGCCTGACTGTTGTGATTGCACTTGTTGGAACAACCATAGCTCCATGGATGCAATTCTATATGCAATCCTCAGTGATTGAAAAGGGATTGAAGATGAAAAATTATAAATTCACCCTTATCGATATTGCAGTCGGGTGTGTTGTGACAGTTGTAGTTGCTTTTTTCATAATGGTTGCATGCGGCTCAACACTTCATCCGAACGGGATAGTAATCACTGAAGCCAAAGATGCCGCTCTTTCACTTAAACCGCTGGCAGGAAATCTGGCATCACAAGTTTTTGCATTCGGATTATTTGTGGCTTCAGTCTTTTCAGCTACAATCTTACCTCTTGCTACTGCATTCTACATCTGCGAAGCTTTTGGTTTTGAAACTGGAATTGACAAAACCTGGGATGAAGCTAAAGAATTCTATATTCTGTATACCGGAATACTTGTCGTTTCGGCAATCATAATACTTATACCGGATGCACCCCTGATTGATATATCAATCTGGTCGCAGGTCCTTAATGGTATTTTACTTCCGATCGTCCTGGTAAGTATGATCCTGCTTATAAACAACAAGAAAATAATGGGTAATTATACAAACAAACCCTTTCAAAATATTATTGGCTGGGCTGCGGTCGGCATTCTTGTTTTGCTTTCGTTAATACTTCTTATAACTCCTGTTTTGGGAAGGTAGATCACTCCTTAGCTATTCGGAAGGCCAGGCACCATTAACAATCGGTTTGGTCTCAATAAGTTCCGGATCAAGAATAATATGCTTTATTAGCTTCCTGTTCCATGTGTAGGTAATATGGATCTTATTATCATTTGATTGAATAACAGCAGGATAAGAGAATTCTTTCTCTTTGATGTCGTTTTCAAGAAGAACAGCGGCCATCCAGTTAATGCCATCCTCCGATACAGCAACATTAAGGGTGTTACGTCCCGAAGTCAGATGATTATATACCAGCAGATGGCTCCCGTTTTTCATCGTAACTGCATCAATGCCGGAATTTGGATTTGGAAGTAGTGAAGGAACAAGTTCTGACCAGTGAGCTCCGTTATCTTCCGACCATGATATTAAAATTTTTGACTTCGTGCTGCGGCATAAAATCTCCAGCTTCCCAGACTCGTGAAGCAGTATTGCGGGTTGAATGGCTCCAATGCTCCTGTTATTTAATGGCAGTGTCCTTTCCCATGTAATGCCATTATCCGGTGTCATCTCCATATGCACCTTCCATCCTTCATTTTCAGTACTAGACGGACAAAGCAGATACCCGTTATTCAGAAGAACTGGCTTGTTCTTAACTGGTCCTGTAATGCCTTCAGGAAGTCTTTTTGATACAGACCAGGAGATCCCTTCATCATCCGATGTTTTAATCTCACCCCACCATTCAGAAGGACTTGGCCCTACTTTGTAGAAAAGAAGTAATTCATTCCCTGAATTGTACAGAACCGGGTTCCAGCAAGGGTACCGTTTATTACTCTCCTTTAATCCGTTCGCTGCCTCAGATGGTTTCGACCATTTCCCGTTTATGAATCTGCTGATCCAAATGCCAACGTCAGGATTTTTTTCAGCAGTACCTCCAAACCATGAAGCTATAAATCCATCAGATATTTCAGCTATGGTTGATGCATGACAGCTAGGGAACTTCACATCTCCCGGCTGATAAATAAACTCTGATCTGACAATGCACTTTTCACCCTTGTAAGGATTTTGGGCAATGTTGAAATTGCTGATTAAAACCAGCGTGAAGATTATTAATATCTTTTTCATCATTTAAGCTCTTTAGTGGGTTTGCCATGAAATAGTTTACTTATCAGGAATCCCACAAGAAAAATAATAACAGTCCCAAACACAATAGTAAGGTTACTGTGAAACGGACTCCGGAATGCCAGCAACCGACCCTGGGTAAAATAAACAGGTGAAATACTCATCCAGACAATTAAAAGGACTCCAATAATCATTCCAATGAATGCATCTGTCTTTCTGGCTCCCTTTGAAATGTACCCTAAAAGGAAAAGGCCAAGCATACCTCC
>Ga0209668_10001098_pt1 | contig 11429 bp, 10 predicted proteins | sample FrelakmetPLP11PL_FD_187150 | JGI IMG/M metagenome (GOLD analysis project Ga0209668, IMG submission 187150) | Freshwater lake sediment microbial communities from the University of Notre Dame, USA, for methane emissions studies - PLP11 PL (SPAdes)... | ecosystem: Environmental > Aquatic >... | reverse complement strand
ACGAAGCCCCGTCCACGGAGGTGGACGACCAGCGGGCACGCTCCATAGGCGCGAATTCCATTCGCCAGCAAGCCGACCAAAATTAGATGCAATTGCCCTCCGCTTGCGTCGAGGCTTGCTACGCAGCAGACTTCGGAAGTCTAAATCCGCGCGGTCACGCCCACGGATCAGGCGGCGGCCGCCACCAATCATCGGCACGCCGCCCGACCGTAAAGATGCAGATCAACATCGCGCCTGCGATGAAGCCGCCGATGTGCGCGAAGAACGCCACTCCGCCAGATGCATACTCGCCCAGCGACATCACGCCGTTGAGCAGCTGCAAGAAGAACCACCAGCCCAGCAGCAGCACCGCCGGCACGCTGACCACCTGAACGAAGATGAAGAAGAAGACCAGCGTCTGCACCCGCGCGCGCGGGAACAGCACGATGTAGCCGCCCAGCACGCCCGCGATGGCCCCGCTGGCCCCGACCATCGGCGACCGCGACGACGGGTCGATGACGATCTGCAAGAAGCCGGCCGCGAGACCGGTCAGAAAATAAAACGCGATGAAACGCACCGCGCCCAGGCGGTCTTCGATGTTGTTGCCGAAGATCCACAGGTACAGCATGTTCCCGCCGATGTGCAGCCAGCCGCCGTGCAGGAACATCGACGTGATCAGCGTCAGCGCGTCGCTCACGCTCACAGCGCCGTCGAAGAAGTGGGCCGGCGTTGCGCCATATTGCAGAAACAGCCGCGTCAAGCCGCGCTCGCTCAAGGTCTGCTCGTACAAGAACACCAGCACGTTGACGGCGATGAAGATCACCGTGATGAGCGGCACGCGCCGCGTTGGGTTGATGTCGCGTAATGGAATCATGGTTTCTCTATCTGGACACAGATTTCACGGATTACACAGATTTGAAGAGCGAATACCGTAAAGTATCTGTGTTCATCTGTGTAATCTGTGTCCTATGTTCCTCTTCGCACAATGGCGTCCGTCATCTTAGCCACGCGCGCCATCGCCTCAACGTCGTGTACGCGCACGAGGTCGGCCCCGCGCGCAATGCCGATCGCTATCGCCGCTGCGGTGCCTTCGAGCCGCTGATCGGGCGGGAGATCGAGTGTGTAGCCGATAAACGATTTGCGCGACGGCCCGATCAAGATCGGCCAACCCAACGATCGGACTTCGCCCACCCGATCGAGCAGTTCCAGATTTTGCGGCACGGTCTTGCCAAAGCCCAGGCCCGGATCGAGGATGAGGTGATGATCGGGCACACCCGCCTGCCGCGCCAGTTCGACGCACTCCAACAACTCGCGTTGAATGTCCGGGATCAAATCGTCGTAGTGCGAACCGGTGTAGCGCCCGCCTAATTTCGCTTCAAACGCAGCGTCGCGGGGCTTCGAGCGATTGTGCATCACGATCGCGGGCACGTTCCGTTGGGCGATCAACGCCGCCATAGCCGGATCGCGGCGCAAGCCCCACACATCGTTGACGATGGCCGCGCCCGCGTCGAGCGCCTGCCGCGCCACTTCGGCCTTGGACGTATCGACGGAGATCGGCCCGACCCCGGCCCGCGCCAACGCCTCGATGGCCGGGATCACCCGCTCGAGTTCTTCGCCCGGCGCGACCGCGTGCGCACTGGGCCGCGTCGATTCGCCGCCGACATCGATCAGGTGCGCGCCCGCGGCCAGCATCGCGCGGCCCCGCTCGACCGTGGCAGCGATCCACCTCACCCCCCGGCCCCCTCTCCCAAAATCAAAAAGATGATTTCGGGAGAGGGGGAGGCGGTCACTCCCCTCTCCTGAGAACTGCTTCTCGTTCTCAGGAGAGGGGCCGGGGGTGAGGCCGAGTAGTAACCCATCGCCGCTGAAAGAATCCGGCGTCACGTTGAGAATGCCCATGACGTAGGTCTGGCGTCCCCAGTGAAACCATCGCCCGCCGACGCGCAGGGGCCGCAACGCAAACACCGTCACCTGCGATAGATCGACGGCGTTGCGCAGCATGGCGATGGATTGATGCAGCACCGGATGGATCACCTCGGCGGCGATGTCGGCCAGCGGCGCGAGCACGAAGCCGCGCTGATGCAGGCCGGGATGCGGCACCTGATAGTGAGCGGTGTCGATCACGGCTTCGTCGTACAACAGAACATCGATGTCGATCACGCGCGGCCCATAGCGAAACGTGGCCGCGCGGCCCATCTCCGCCTCAATCACCTTGGCGAAGTGCAGCACGTCTTCGGCAGAAAGTTCGGTCGTGCCCGCGCAGGCCGCATTGAGAAAGCGCGGTTGATCGGCGTAGCCCCACGGTTCGGTCTGATAAATCGACGAGATGGCGTCCACCGCGATGTGCGCCCGCAAGCGCGCAACCGCTTCGATCAAGCAGCCGTGCCGATCGCCCAGATTGGAGCCGAGCGCCAGATAAACGCGGGCCGTCATCGCCACGCCTCACGATAGGTGGCGGACTGGCCTTCCACCTCGTCGATGGTCATCTCGCAGGCGGTGAGATTCGCCGCCTCGCCGAGCAACGCGCGCAATTGGTCGGCCAAATACTTCGCCAGCAGTTCGGCGGTGGTGTTCGAGATCGGCAGGATCAGCACATCGGCTTCGGGCAGCACATAGCGCCGATCGCCGACATCGACAGTGATTTCGTTGTTGGCGTGGCTTAACTTGAAATGCGGATTGGTCGCGGGCAGCAGCGTGCGATGATCGAGTTGATCGACCAACTGTCGCATCACGCGCTTGAGCGTGACGAAGTTGAAGACCAACTGATCGGCCTGGATGTCGCCTTCCAGCGTGACGCTGGCCCGATAGTTGTGGCCGTGCAGGGGTTCGCACACGCCGTCGCAGGTGATGAAGTGCGCGGCGCAGAACATGAGATAATCTTTGGAAACGTGGATTTTGAAGTGGGACATGCGTCAAGTATAACGCAACTCGCGGAAAGGATGAAGGCAGAAGGATGAAAGATGATCTTTAATAAGCACGATCATCGTGTCATCCCTCATCCTTCATCCTTCTGCCTTCATCCTTCATCAAGACTCAGTAGATCACAGATTACAAGCAGAGGCGGCTCCCACGCCGCCGGACACGCGGGCGTGGGAGCCCGCTCTGCTCTAAACTGTGATCTACTGAGACTGGTATAATATGTGTATTCCCCCCGAAGGAGGCAAGCATGGCTGAGTTGACGTGTTGCATCTGCGGCGATCCCGTCGGCGAAACGCCCCAACGCATCGGCAGGCGCGCCTATTGCGATCGGCACTACGCCCGGGTCACCGCGCCCCATCGCGGTGTATGGGCCACCGGCATCGTGCAGGTGATCGCGCTGGTGGTCTTTGTCCTCGTCGTCGAAGTCATCCTCGGTTCAACGCCGCTGGCGCTCGATCAGACCGGTTTGATCCTCGCGGGCGTGGTGCTGGCGGTGATTCCGGCGCTGCTCTGGCTGGCGTTCTTTTACGCGCAAGATCGATTGGAGCCGGAACCGAAGAGCTACATCTTCGGAGTCTTCATCCTCGGCGGCCTGCTGGCCGGCGCGATCGGCATCCCGCTGCTGCGCGATACTTTCCGCACGCAAGAATGGCTGGGCGCCTCCACCGTCACAACCCTCCTCGGCTCGATCCTCGTCGTCGGGGTGGTGCAGGAGTTCTTGAAATATGCGGCGGTGCGCTACAGCATCTATCCATCGCGGGAGTTCGACGAGCGCGTGGACGGCATCGTATACGGCACGGCCGCCGGTCTGGGTTACGCGACGATGCTCAACATTCAGTTTGTCATCGACAGCCAGGGCGCGGATTTGCGCGCGGCGCTGATCCGCATCGTCGTCACGGCGCTGGCGCAGGCCAGTTTTTCCGGCATTTCCGGCTACTTCCTGGCGCGCGCCAAGTTCGAAGATGAGCCGGTGTGGTGGCTGCCTTCCGGCGTGGCGCTGGCCGCCATTCTGAACGGCGTCTTCACTTACGTGCGCGGCGAGATCACCACGACGCGCCTATCGTTGACGGGCGGCGGCTTCAATCCGTGGCCGGGCTTGATCTTGGCGGCAGGTGTGGCGCTGGCCGTGCTGCTGCTGTTGAGCTGGCTCATCCGGCGCGCGAATCAGCTCACCCTATCGGGCGCCGATGTGGCCGAAGCGTAAGGTAGGGGCATGGGCCTTGTGCCTGCCCGTTAGGGCGACCACAAGGGTACGCCCCTACACAGGGTGCGCCCCTACAAATTGAGAAGATACCGTAAGGAGACTGGCATGACAACCACAACTGCTCCCCGCCGCATTCATCGTGATCGTTTCGCCGATGGGGCCGTGATCGGCCTCGTCGTGATCGCCCTGCTCGCCGGTTGGCTGATCAAAGCCGGGGCGGAAGGCGCCACGCAAGCGCTGAGCAGCGAGGTCGGTTCGTTCAACGCGCCGACCGGCTGGCTCAGCGATAAGAGCAACGGCCTGGCCGCGCGGGACTCACGCACCGCGTCGGGCGTGCCGACCACGTTTAGCTTGACCCCGGAAGCGCTCGACGGCGATCCCAGCCTCAACGCGCTGAGCACCCGCCGCACGATCAAGTTGGCGCAAGACCTGGACGGCTTCTCGATGCTCGGCGCCCGGCCCGAAACCGTCGACGGCAACGCCGCGACGACGCTGCACTACGCCTACGTCGTCGTGCCGGAAGCGGGCATGGCCGGCAGCGAACGCCTGCCCGTGGTCGTCGAAGCGACCGATACGCTGATCAAGCGTGGCGGCCAATTGGTGGTAGTGCGCTTCAGCAGCGAGTCGAGTTCGTTTGCGGCGCTGGCCGGCTTGCGTGCGAAGATCATCGCCAGCGTGAAATTGCCATGACCCTCACCCCGGCCCTCTCCCTGATGGGGCGAGGGTGATGCACAGGAGGCCGATATGAAATGGGAGGAAGTTCGACAGCGTTATCCGCATCAATGGGTGCTGGTCGAAGCCGTGCAGGCTCACTCTGAAGCAGGCAAACGGATCGTGGATCAGCTGTCCGTGATTAACACGTTTGCCGACTCTTCAACGGCGTTAAATCAGTACTCACAACTGCACCACCAGTGGCCGGAGCGTGAATACTTCGTGCTGCACACCGATCGTGAACAGTTGGACATCAAAGAGCGGCATTGGCTGGGGATTCGGAGTGCCGACGGCATGAGGAGTAAGCATCCCCAGATGCGGCGCATAAACGAAGATGCGGCACGTAGGCGTGCCTGACTCCACAAAACCGTGATCGCCGTGATCGATTGAAACTCACTCGCACAAGGCAGGTAGCCATGAAACTCAAACGACTTCTCAATGCGGTTGTGATTGCCACACTGTTGACCGGCTTGCTGATGCTGGGCGGTCAACCCTCGCTCGCCGCCGGACGCGATACCCCCGTGCAGAAAGCCATCCAGGCCGCCGTCTTCATCGTCATGCTCGACGACAACGGCGACATGCTTGGCTCCGGGTCCGGCTCGATCCTGACCACTGACGGCCTGATCCTCAGCAACTATCACGTCGTCGGCGATCTCGACACGCAGAAACTCAACAACAGCCAGGGGCTGATCGCGATCGGGGTGTTGGACGATCCGACCGAGCCGCCCGTCGTCAACTATCTGGCGCAGGTGGTGCAGGTCGATCCCGAGCTCGATCTGTCGGTGTCGTGCATCATCAGCGATCTCAAGAATCGCCCGCTAAAGAACGTGACCTTCCCCACCGTGCCGATCGGCGATGCCGACGCCCTGTTCCTGGGCGACGATGTGACCGTCATCGGCTTCCCCGGCATCGGCTTCGGCGAAAGCGGCGACACGCCGTCGCTGACTTTCAGCAAGGGCAGCGTGGCCGGCTTTGAAAGCCGCGACAAATTGAAGGTGTGGATCAAAACCGATGCCGCCACCGGCCCCGGCGACAGCGGTGCGATGGTGGTCAACGAGGCGGGCGAGATCATCGGCGTACACACGCAGGGCTGGTCGGACCCCAAGAGCATCGCGCGCCTCAGCGCCGAGCGGCCGATCAATCGCGCCTACAGTCTGATCAAGAAGGCGCAGGCCAGCGGCTGCACGGGCAGTGTGCCGACGACGACCGCCACCCCGCCACCCACCACCGGCAGTGCAGGCAACGCCTCGATTGGCGCGCTGACCTTTGCCGAAGACGTGGACAAGAACAACAAGCCTATCCGGCCCGGCACGTCCTTCGAGACCGGCATTAACGAGGTCAACGCCGTCTTCACGTATTCCAACATGAAGAACAACTTGAACTGGGCGCCCACCTGGTATCTCGATGACGAGGCCGTGATCAACAAGAGCTACAAGTGGGACGCGGGCGCAGCGGGCACGCACGTCCGCACCTTATCCAACAAGAGCGGCCTGCCCGACGGCGCGTATCGGCTGGAGATCATCGTCGAAGGCAAGGTGCTGCAAAAGGGCAGCTTCTCGATCGGGTCGGCCACCACGCCCGCCGCACCCGGCACCGGCGACGGCATCGAGATCAGCGGCACGATCGTCGATGCGGACACCGACAAGCCGATCGCGGGCGCAGCCTTCATCGTGCTGCAACCCGGCATCACATATAACGATTGGGACGGCGGCGAGGAATCCATTTTCACCATCGCGCTGACCGACAAACGCGGCCAGTTCCAATTGCCCGATTTGCTGCCGCGCGGCGAGTCGTACACCATCGTCGCGGGCGCGGAAGATTACTACGACAACTACGAAGACGATGTGGTGGTGGATGACAGCACGCCCGACAGCGTCGATTTGAACCTGACCCTGCAAAAACCGTAACGCCCCTACCCCGGCCCTATCATTTCGTTTGGAACGGACGGAACATTGTGCCGAGTGAGGGTGCTCTCTGCATTTGCTTGGACTCAAGCAAGTATATTGCAATGTCAAGCAGTCATCAGGCATCTTCAAGCAGACAAAACGCAATGTAAAGCAAAGTCTAGTTAGATTCAAGCAAACACAGAGCGACTTCAAGCAGTCATTGAGTAATCTCAAGCAAGAGCAAAGTAACTTCAAGCAGCCTTCGAGTAATCTGTAGCAACTCTTGATCAATCCGCAGCAGCCTTCCAGCGAGCGACAGCCGTTTTCAGGCGGCTGAATCCACATATTTGCAATCAGGAGGCATCCCTATGGCACGTCCTAAAGAATCTGCCGATCAGCAGTTGAACGCCGCATCTATCCCGCCAGAGTTGCAACGCAAATTGGCGATGCTGACGTTTTTAGGGGTTATCGTCGCGGCGCTAGTTGGAGCGCTCGGTTCTATCGCGGCAGCTTATATCACGATTATACCCAGGCTTCCCCTTCAGGAAAATATCTACTTCGCCCATCTTTCTGCTACTGCACACCCATTTGCCAATACCAATGTTACTCTTGAGAAAGATGATGATGTGCAGATCATTGTGCAAGGGGACGATGCTTACTGGAATTGTGGCAAAGGCGACACAAGCCCGGAAGGCATCTTGGGCGATAAAACTCAAAACACGGTTGTTCCTTCTGCCAATCATTGCGAGTTGGTGGGTTACATTGGAGAAGGTGTGCCTTTCCGTGTTGGTGCCTATGAGGAATTTAAGGCCACCGAGTCTGGCTCTCTTTACTTGGGCGCTAATGACGAGCCGACTAGCAGCCTGTCGGAGAGACGCATTCTGATATCCGTTTGATGATACACTTCAAGCATGAGCCGAAAATTCAAAACACCCGATTACGAAGCCACTCTCAATCAAACGATCAGTTTGCGCGACGCGCTGCCTGCCAGCCATTTAGCCCGGTTTGTGGTGGACGTTATCGCCCAGCTGGACTTGAGCGCCCTATACGCTCGGTATGCGCCCGTGGGGGGCGAAGCGATGGCCCCAGAAATCTTGTTGGGGCTGTTGTTTTACGGATATGCCACCGGCCTGTTTAGTTCGCGCAAAATCGAGCGTGCGACTTACGAGAGTCTTCCCGTTCGCTATGTGGCGGGAGGGTGGCATCCTGACCATGACACGATTGCCAACTTTCGCAAGACCTTTCTGGCCGAGATTCAAGAGTTGTTTGTGCAAATCCTGCTGCTGGCGCAAGTCGCCCAAGTGTTGAAATTGGGGAACCTCAGTCTGGATGGTAGCAAGATTCATGCCGATGCTTCCAAGAGCCATGCCGTCAGTTACAAGCGCCTGCTGGAATTGGAAGTCCAACTCCGCCAGGAAGTGAGCGAACTCTTGGCGCTCGGGGAGCGAGCGGATCAAGGGGAACTCTCGTTACCGGACGAACTGATCATCCCGGATGAGTTGGCCCTGCGCGAGAAACGACTGACTAACCTGGCCCGCGCCAAAGCAGTCTTGGAAACGCGGGCACAAGACCGCTACGCGGCTGACCTGGCCGACTATCAAGCTAAAGTGCGTGAGCGGGAAGAGAGAGCCCGCACCGATCGGCGCAAGCCGGGCGGACGTCCGCCGCGACCCCCTGAATCCGGCCCGCGAGACACGGATCAATACAACTTCACTGACCCCGAGTCGCGCATTATGAAGAACAGCACCGATGATGGCTTCAATCAACATTACAATGTCCAAGCTGCGGTGGATCAGGCGAGCTTGTTGATCGTCGCGACCGCGCTCTCGAACCATCCCAACGATAAGCGCGAAGCAGAACCCACGTTAGATGCGCTCTCGCCCAAAGTGGGCCTGCCTCCGGCTGCGGCGTTGGACAATGGCTACTTCAGCGAAGCCAACATCAAGGCGCTCGAACGACGTGGCATTGAACCCTATATTGCTACCGGGCGCGAACCTCATCACAAGAGTTGGCAAGCCCTGTTTGACAAGAAGCCTGCTCCCCCACCGACAGAGGCCAGTCCAAAGGTCAAAATGGCCTACAAATTGCAAACCGAGATCGGCCAAGCCATCTATCGTTTGCGGAAATGCACCGTCGAACCAGTGATCGGCATCATCAAAGAAATCCTGGGCTTTCGCCAGTTCTCGTTGCGCGGCTTGGCGGCGGCGGCTGGTGAATGGTGTCTGGTTTGCCTGGCCTTTAATCTTAAGCGCCTGCACGTGTTGTCAGCCGCCTGAGGTTGGTTTCAGCTTGCCTGGTGCTCGAAAAATCAAGCGGCGAATGAGAAAAATAGCCCAAATTGATCCGCTATTTTCAAAATGAGCGGCTAAGTTCACGCCCAAAAGCGGCTGGGGCCGTCCTCTCCGACAGGCTGCTAGCGACTGTTTCAAAGATTCTCCGGGCAGCACCTGTTTCAAAGATAATACTGGAACGTTAGCGGTGAAAATCATTGTGAGAAAGGAAAAGTAGCGAAGCGAAGAACACATTTTATGAAGTACCTTCTGGATGGCCGTTTCCCCAACCGCTTCATACCACCGTAGCGCACCATGAAACCCTCTGCCGCCAAGCAGCGGGTTTTGTGTTTCTCAGCGATCTCGTCATCGCCCTCGTGTCATTGTATAATGGGCCTGTGAGCGGTGCGCATGACACCGATCCCAGATCAGAAGCAGGTTGAAGGCACGACGATGATCCACCTTCTCTATCGACCGCCGGCTGGCGGCTTAATGGTTGATCTCCCGCTCGAGCGGCTGGCGGCGGCCCTGACGGAGCCGCTGGCGTTGATCTGGGTCGATCTCGACGGCGAGGACCCCGGCACGTATCAACCGCTCCTGGCGGATACGTTCAAGTTCCATTCTCTAGCCATCGAGGATGCCCTGCTCGATTCGCATTCGCCCAAGCTGAACGATTGGGTCGAGTATCTGTACGTGGTGCTGCACGCCGTCGATTTCGATCCCGAGCTGCTGGATGTGGACACGCACGAGGTCGATTTCTTCGTCGGCCGGAACTACCTCGTGACGCATCACGTCGAGCCGGTGCGCGCCCTCGAGCGGATGTGGCGCGCCTGCGCGCGCGACGAGCGCCACTTGCTGCGCGGCCCCGATTACCTGATGTACGAAGTGGCCGATAACATCGTGTCCGACTTCCTGCCGTGCGTGGACGCCCTGGACGAGGAGATCGATCGGGTTGAGGAAGAGATCTTCGATCGGCCCACCTCCGGCACGCTGAGCCGCCTGTTCACGCTCAAACGCGCCGTCATCCATCTGCGCCGCATCCTGTCGCCGCAGCGCGAAGTGCTGAACCGGCTGGCCCGCGACGACTACGAGCCTATCGAAGACAAAGAGCGCGTCTACTTTCGCGGCGCATACGATCAGCTGGTGCGGCTGTACGACATCAACGAATCCCTGCGCGATCTGGTCAGCGGCTCGCTGGATATGTATCTGTCCGTGGTGTCGAACCGGCTGAACGAAGTGATGAAGGTGCTGACCATCGTCACGGTGCTGGGCCTGCCGCTGACGTTCTTGACTGGCTTTTTCGGCATGAACTTCTTTGGCGCGACCTACGAAGTGCCCGCGCCCACCGCCGGCCTGGTCATCTTCGTCATCGCGCTCTCGCTGATGGTCGGTCTGCCACTGTCGATGTGGACTATCTTCAAACGCCGGGGCTGGGCCTAGAAATCAGAAGTCAGAATCCAGAAGTCAGAATCTAGAATTCTGGCTTCTGACTTCTGGATTCTGGATTCAGATGGAGCAGTCATGCGCATCACCGACCTCATCGAGAAGAAACGCGACGGCGGCGAACTGACCCCCGACGAGATCCGGTTCTTCGTCGAAGGCTACACGCGCGGCGACATTCCCGACTATCAAGCGGCGGCCTGGTGCATGGCCGTCTTCTTTCGCGGCATGACGCGGCGCGAGACCGCCGACCTCACATTGGCGATGGCGCACTCGGGCGAGATGCTCGACCTGCACGACATCGCGCCCATCGTCGTGGACAAACATTCCAGCGGCGGAGTCGGCGACAAAGTGAGTTTGATCGCCGCGCCATTGGTAGCCGCGTCCGGCTTGCCGGTGGGCAAGATGTCCGGGCGCGGCCTATCGTTCAGCGGCGGCACGCTCGACAAACTCGAATCGATCGCGGGCTTCCGCGTCAATTTGAGCGAAGATGAATTTCGCGCGCAGTTGAAAACGCACGGCATCGTCCTGGTGGGCCAGTCGAAAGACCTGGCCCCCGCCGACGGCAAGTTGTACGCGCTGCGCGACGTGACCGGCACGGTGCCCAGCCTGCCGTTGATCGCGTCGAGCATCATGAGCAAGAAGATCGCGGCCGGGGCGAATGCGATCGTGCTGGACGTGAAGTGCGGATCGGGCGCGTTTATGAAGACGCCCGACGAGGCGCGGCGGCTTGCCGAAACGATGGTCAGCATCGGCCGCGAGTTGAAGCGCAAAGTCACCGCGTTGATCGGCGACATGGATCAACCGCTGGGTTACGCCATCGGCAATGCGCTGGAAGTGAGCGAGGCCATCGACACGCTGCACGGCCACGGTCCGGCCGACCTGACCGAACACAGCCTCGTCGTCGCCGCGCACATGCTGTATCTGGGCGAACGCGCCGCCAGTGTCGAAGCCGGCCGCGCGCTGGCCGAAGAACTGTTGCAGAGCGGTCGGGCGTGGGACAAGTTTGTGGAGTGGATC
>Ga0209668_10001097_pt1 | contig 11429 bp, 12 predicted proteins | sample FrelakmetPLP11PL_FD_187150 | JGI IMG/M metagenome (GOLD analysis project Ga0209668, IMG submission 187150) | Freshwater lake sediment microbial communities from the University of Notre Dame, USA, for methane emissions studies - PLP11 PL (SPAdes)... | ecosystem: Environmental > Aquatic >... | reverse complement strand
GACCAGCACGAACAGGAAGGTGGAGACGATCACCGCACGCAGGCCCACGCGGGCCGGATCGACGGCGACGAAGTCCGGACGCTGGATCCAGCGCATCAGGAACGAACGCCAGAACAACTCTTCCATCACCGGCACCATCAGCGTGGCGCCAATCCAGCGCACCACCACCAGCGGCCAGTCGATCCCGCCGTTGGCGGTCAACGGTTCGAAGCTGGTGGCGGGCTTGCCCAGCGTCATCCAGGGTGCATCCAGGTGAATCCACAGCACCAGCACGGCCAAGCCCACGGCCACAGCCGCCAGCACCTGGCGCGCATCGGGCAGGTTCTGCCGGGCCAGTTCGCCATACTCCTCGCGCCAGACGAGCAGCATGCCTCCGACCACGAGCACGGTCAGGCCATAGATCCAGCGTGGATCGATGCCCCAGCTGCCGTCGGCCGGGAGCGCAGCGCGCAGCGCCAGCAGCAGCATGAAGGCCGCAAAGGGCAGCGTGCGCACGCGTGTGGCGCGGGACAGGCGAAGGGTCATGGGGGTCTTGGTTCACAACTACGTCGCAGTATCGGCGAGCTGCGGCACACTGGCCCTCGGCCTGCTCAGTGGTACGCCGCCGGACGCCCCAGTCAGGCTGCGCGCTGCTCCAGTGCATGGCTGGCGCCGGGGTACTGGCCCAGTACCTGAACCAGCCACGGCAGCAGGCTGTGCAGCTGAGCATGCAAGGTGTGCGGCGGGTTGATGACCACGATGCCGCTGCCGATCAGGCCAAAGCCGAGAGCGTCAGGCGGCTGCAGCGCAAGCCGCGCGTGCAGCCAGCCTGCCGGCGCCAGGGCCTTCAGGCCATTCACCATGGCCGCGGCGCCGGGCTTGGTGACGACCGGGTACCAGATCATGTACACCCCCTGGGCGAAACGGCGCAGCGCCTCGCGCACCGTCTCCAGCACCTTCGCATAATCGGCGTGACCTTCATAACTCGGGTCGATGAGCACCAGCGCGCGCCGCGTCGGCGGTGGCAGCTGGCCCTTAAGCGCGGCAAAGCCGTCGGCCTGGCGCAGTTCGATGCCGGCCAGCCCGCCGAGCAGTTGCTGCAGGGCCTGATGGTCGGCAGGGTGCAGTTCGAACAGTCGCAGCTGGTCCTGCGGCCGCATCAGCTGGTGCACCAGCAGCGGCGAGCCAGGGTACTGGTGCACAGGCCCGCCGGGGTTCAGGCGTCGCACTTGCTGCAGGTAGTCGGCCACCGGCGGCGGGGCATCCTGCAAGGCCCACAGCCGACCGATGCCCTGCAGGTATTCGGCCTTCTTCAGCGCCTGGGGCGAGTCGAGCGTGTACCGCCCCGCGCCGGCATGGGTGTCGATGACGCGAAAGCCCTTGTCCTTCAGGGTCATGTGCCGGACAAGTTGCACCAGCACCACGTGCTTGAGCACGTCGGCATGGTTGCCCGCGTGGAAGGCATGGCGGTAGGCGAGCATCTTCGGGTCGGCAGCCGTCGGTGGCGCACTGTGCCACGACCGGCCTTGCAACCCGGACGGGCCGGCTCAGCGCGGGTCGCGCCGCGCCTGGAACAGCTCGCGCAGGTTGACCTCGCGCGGGCCGGGTACCAGCGTGACCTCGTCGCCGGCCTCGACCGTGCCGGTGTCGATCACGCTGAGGTAGGCACCGCAATAGGCCGACTGAAGCATCAGCCTGGCCGCCTGCTTGAAGCCCATCGCGTCGTTGAACTTGAAGCAGGGCTGGCGCGGCTCGCTGAGGGCCAGCGTGCAGTGCGGCAGGCGCAGATAGTCGCCTATCCACATGTCACCTTCGAGCAGGCCGTGCAGCGTCAGGTTCTCGCCCATCGCGCCGGGCGTGAGCACCTGGTCCCAGGCGGCGATACGGGCCTGTGCCCGCACCACCTGCCAGAACGCATAGTGTTCCTGAGGGTAGGCATAGATGGACTTGCTCAGCCCGCCATGCACGCTCAGGTCGCCCTGCTCGTCACCGGCCAGGCCCAGGGCGCGCACAGCCACCGGCCCGGCAACCGGCTGCTTGCCGATGGCGGTCCGGACCGACTTGCCGTCGATCGTGCGCAAGGTGGCGCGGGCCACATTGACGCTGACGACTCGGATCATGATTGCCCTTGCCGCAAAGTGGAAAGCAAACGCCGCAATATGAATTGCTGCAGTGCAGCATAGCAGAAGGTGGTTGGCTTTAGCGCGCTGCTCGTCAAAAGTGCTTTGCGCGTCGCACTTGACATTTCGCAGGCCCCCTGCGCCTGGGTGGTTACCGCAGCGTTCCGTTGTGGCGACAATCAATCCCCCTCGCGAAAGGCGTCGGGGGCGGCCCGTCCTGGCGCTGTGCCCAGGCGCGCCGGGATCCATGGTTCGACAATTGGAGTTCAGATGAATCACCCCTCGATGGAAGGCCGGCGGCTCAATGTGCCCGCGCATGTGAAGCATGCGCGGCTCATCGCCTGGGTGGCGGAGATTGCAGCGCTCACCGAGGCTTCCGACGTGTACTGGTGCGACGGCTCGCAGCAGGAGTACGAAAGTCTGTGCGCAGGCCTGGTTGCCAGCGGCGTGTTCAAGCGCCTGAACCCTGCCAAGCGGCTGAACAGCTATCTGGCCTGCAGCGACCCGGGCGACGTCGCTCGCGTCGAAGACCGCACCTTCATCTGCAGCGAGCGCCAGGAAGACGCCGGCCCGACCAATCACTGGGTCGCCCCGGCCGAAATGCGCGCGCTGTTGCAGACCGGCCAGCCGAATGGCACTCCGGGATTGTTCAAGGGCTCGATGCGCGGCCGCACGATGTACGTGGTGCCCTTCTCGATGGGGCCGCTGGGTTCGCACATCTCGCACATCGGCGTGGAGCTGTCCGACAGCGCGTACGTGGCGGTCAACATGCGCATGATGACGCGCATGGGCAAGGCGGCGCTGGACCTGCTGGGCAGCGACGGCCATTTCGTGCCCTGCGTGCACAGCGTCGGCGCGCCGCTGCAGCCGGGCCAGGCGGACGTGCGCTGGCCCTGCAACCCGATCAAGTACATCGTGCACTACCCCGAGACGCAGGAGATCTGGAGCTACGGCTCGGGCTACGGCGGCAACGCGCTGCTGGGCAAGAAGTGCTTCGCTCTGCGCATCGCTTCGACCATGGGCCGCGCCCAGGGCTGGCTGGCCGAGCACATGCTGATCCTGGGCGTGACGTCGCCGCAGGGCAAGAAGTACCACGTCGCCGCTGCTTTCCCCAGCGCCTGCGGCAAGACCAACTTCTCGATGCTGGTGCCGCCGAAGGGCTACGAGGGCTGGAAGGTCACGACCGTGGGCGAGGACATCGCCTGGATCAAGCCACATGCCGACGGTCGCCTGTACGCGATCAATCCGGAAGCCGGCTATTTCGGCGTGGCGCCGGGCACCAACGAGGCCACCAACCCGAACTGCCTGCGCATGCTCGACCGCGACGTGATCTTCACCAACGTCGCCCTCACCGACGACGGCGATGTCTGGTGGGAAGGCCTGACCGACACCCCGCCGGCGCACCTGATCGACTGGCAGGGCAAGGACTGGACGCCACAGATCGCCAAGGAAACCGGCGCCAAGGCCGCGCATCCGAACTCGCGCTTCACCGTGTCGTCCACGGCCAACCCGGTGCTCGATCCCGAGTGGGACAACCCGGACGGCGTGCCGATCGATGCTTTCATGTTCGGCGGCCGCCGGTCGACCACCGTGCCGCTGGTCACCGAGGCGCGCAACTGGACCGAGGGCGTCTACATGGCGGCGACGATGGGCAGCGAGACGACCGCGGCCATCGCCGGGCAGGTCGGCGTGGTGCGTCGCGATCCCTTCGCGATGATCGCCTTTGCCGGATACAACATGTCCGACTACTTCCAGCATTGGCTGGACGTCGGTGCCAAGCTGGCCAAGTCCGGCGCTCCGCTTCCGCCTATCTACTGCGTCAACTGGTTCCGCAAAGGGGCCGATGGCAAGTTCATCTGGCCGGGCTACGGCGAGAACATGCGCGTGCTGGAGTGGGTCGTCGGCCGCATCGAAGGCCGGGCCGAGGGTGCCGAGAACGCCTTCGGCGTCAGCCCGCGCTATGAGGATCTCAACTGGCGTGGCCTGAATTTCTCGAAAGAGCAGTTCGGCCGCATCATCGGCATGGACCATGCCGACTGGCAGAAGGAACTCGAGCTTCACGACGAACTCTTCCGGCGTCTGTCCTACCATCTGCCTGCAGAACTGAGCACCACCAAGAAGCGCATCGCCGAAAAGCTGGCCGCCTGAGCCCCTGGCGGACGGCACAGCCCGCCAGGTGAAGCTACAACTGCTGTCCGACCTGCACCTCGAGACCGAGGCCTTCGAACCGCAACCCCTGCCCGGGGCCGAGGTGCTGGTGCTGGCCGGCGACATCGACGCCAGTTGGGCCGGCTACGAGCGCTTCGCTCATTGGCCGGTGCCAGTAGTCTGCGTCGCAGGCAACCACGAGTTCGATGGCCGCGAACTCGACGCCGCCTGGCCGGCCCTGCGGGCCACGACCGACCGTCTCGGCTGGACCCTGCTGGAACGTGGCAGCACCGTCTTGACCGATCGAAAGGGCCAGCGAATTCGCTTCGTCGGCACCATCCGTTGGAGTGACTTCGATCTTTTCGGTCCTCAGCGGCAGGCGTCTTCGATGAGAGCGGCTGCTTACTTCATGCGACTGATGCAATCCACTCGGCATGGCCAGCCCTTCGATGCCGACAGCGTTCGCGCGGAGGCCTTGCGCTGTCGCGCTTGGTTGGCCGACGAGCTTGGGCAGCAGGCCCATGGCCGCTGGGACAAGACCGTCGCAGTTACGCACTTCGCGCCCAGCCTGCGCAGTGCAGATGCTCGCTATGGTGCCCAACCGGGCACCGCCAGCTTCTGCAATGCCGATGACGACCTTCTGGCCCATGCCGACCTGTGGCTGCATGGCCACCTGCATTGCCGCCACGACTACCTCGTCGAGCGAGCCCAGGGCGCTCCGACGCGGGTGGTCTGCCAGGCGCGGGGCCTGCACGGCAAGGGCGAGACCGAAGGTTACGACGCTGCCAAGCTGATCGAGATCTGAAACCCCGCCAGGGCCGGGCCGACCTGGCCCTCTCCGCGCGGGGGATCAACATGCCCGGCGGTGCCGGTTCACCTTGCGCGTTGCCGCCGGACCGTGAGCCAATTCAGGGGCGCGCAGCCAGACCGTCCAGGCAGGTCGACAGCACCCAATCGACGATCTGCTCATCGCTGTGCTGGCCGGTGGCCTTGAGGAAGCCGAGCACTGGATCGCAGGCCCGCGCGAACAGCGTGTAGAGAATCACCTCGGGTGGCAACTTCGGGGTGATGGCGCCATCGGCCTGCGCCTGCACGATCCATTCGCCGATGCGCTCGCTGACTTCCATCACCAAGTCGACATAGACCTTGTCGGCAATCAGCGTGGTCCTCAGGGACGAATTTTGTGACGGCAGCGACGGCATCTCGCCGGCCAACTGGACCTCCAGCGTCCAGCGTGTCACCGCGCGCAGCCGCTCGAAAGCGCTGGCCTCGGCATGCGCGGACTGCGACTCGATGGTCTGAAGGGCGCGTTCCAGCACGCGCACCATTGCCGCGGCGGCCAGCGCTTCCTTTGAGGCGAAGTGCTTGTATAGGCTGGCCTTGGCAATGCCGACGTCGGCCGCGACCTCGTCCACCGTCATTGCGTCGAAGCCTTTCTCGGCCAACAAGCGGTTGACGGAACTGACGATCGCGTCCTCGCGTACGCGCAGCACTTGTTCTCGGAACGAAAGACGGGTCATTCCCAATTCTATACCGCGCAACGATCAAATGAACTGCTTGGTCGCATTCAGACGTATGCGTGCAGCATTCGCACTGGCCAGTGGCTGGCACGGTACGCCGAGGGGCGGGACTCAGCGCGGCTTGCGCGCGACCGGAGGTGTGTTGGCGCGGTCGCCGGGCTTTTCGCCAGCTGGCACGGCGTTCTCGGCACTCTGGCGAGCGTCTTCGATCGACAGTTCCATGCCGTATGCCGTGCCGACGTCGGCAGGGTCGACAACGTCGTCCTGCGGCCGAGCTCGGGTCCCGTCAATCACGCGCTCGATTCCCGACTTGCCGGTCATGCCTGCCCCCTTGAAGCGGTCCGTCGTTGCAGTGTGAACGCTGGCGGTCGCTGGCGGTCACCGGATCATCCTGGTCGATGCCCCCCAGTTCGATGCCACAAGCGTACTGGGCGCGCCTTCCCACCGCCTGAGGATGGCGGCGCGGCATGGGAGGACTACGATGATGCGGTCGATTGCAAGGTCAACGTGGGGAAAGGCGGGCCCGACCCATGCGCTATGTCGCCATGCAGGTTCTGACCTGGGGCACGATTGCCGGCTCCATTGGCAGCGCGCTGCTGCTTGCTGCTCTGGACAGCCCGGCACCGCGCTATTCGGTCGCTTGGCCGATCGTCGACTCGCTGTCGAACCAGCCGGCCCAGGCCGACCGCGTCCGGCTGGAGTCGCCTGCCAAGGAAGCCGCGATTGCGGGCAGCGCCCCGCGCTACAGCAACCGGTGATTGCCTCAGCGTTTGCGCGCAGTTGACGGGCGCTTCGTGTAGGGAGGCCTGGAGGCCGGCGGCTTTGCGACATCGGCCAAGACCATGACGCTGCGCACGAGATCCTGTACCGCCTCACCCAGATCGGCCGGCGGCTCCAGCGTGTCGATCATCTGCTGTAGCGCGTCTGCATCTTCCAGATCCTGCGCATCGAAATGCATGTAGATCAATGCCATCGGCTCTAGCAACTGCGCATCGTCTAGTCGCAGCAGACCCGGAAAGCGCTCTACTGCCGCCGCGAAGCCGGCCACCCAAGGCAGCACGCATTCCGATGGCGAGGCCGGTGCCTCCAATTCGAACACCCAGGGGTCGAACCATTGCCGGGCCGAGATCGCATGTCGCAGCTGCTCGTGTCGGCGTATCACCAGAGCCTGCAGGGCACTGGCATCGAATCCCGCCGGCAGCGCGCGCGACTCGATATCGGTGATGCAGGGCAACCATTGCGCCGAATCAATGCTGTTGGGTTGGAGCAACAGCCCACACAGAAATCCGTCCACGGCACTCACGTCCAGTGGGCACAGAGGTTCGGGCACTTCGTCCAACAATTCCTGCAGTTGCCGAAGATCCGGTTCGACCGAAACGTCGAAGTCGCCATGGGTGCTGCGAGAAGGAGGCATGTCGCATTGTCGCCCTGGTTGGCTGTACACCCGCGCGACGACATCCGTGGTCATTGAGTTAGGGATGGCTCCACGACCCATGCATCCCTAGAGTCCGTTGTTACTCGCTGTCACACGAGTCTTGGCTCGCGCATCAGGCGCATCAGGTACCGCTCAGGGAACAGAGGCGGGCCTGAATCGATCCCAACGACGTCCTTTCATTAGGACTTCTACAAGCCCGCCGGTCTCCGGCGGGCTTTTTTTTCTGCAAGGCCGGCAGATAAACTGGGTCGATGAGAGAAGCGCCGTATGCCTGGGTGGTCGTGTGGGCCACGTTCTTCGCCCTGGCCATCATTTTCGGCGTTTCCTACTCTTTCGCAGCCTTCTTCGCTTCCTTTGCAGGCGAGTTCGACGCGCAGCGTGCCGATGTGTCGCTGGTGTTCGGTCTATCGGGTGGCGTGTACTTCGTCTTCGGTGCTGGCGCTGGCATGCTGGCCGACCGCTTCGGGCCGCGAGCGGTCACATGTACCGGCATGCTCCTCATCGCCGCCGGTCTGCTGTTGTGCAGTTTCGCCGCCTCGATGTTCACGGTGTACGCAGCCTACGGGGTCGGGGTGGGCCTGGGCATTGCACTGGTCTACACGCCGTCGATTGCCTGCGTGCAGCCCTGGTTCACGCAGCGGCGCGGTCTGGCCGCCGGGCTGGCCAGCGCTGGAATCGGTGCCGGCACGGTCGCGGTGCCGTTGATTGCCACCGCCGCCATCACCGCGCTGCAATGGCGCGACGCCATGCGCGCCATCGCGGCGGGCGTGCTCGTGCTGGGTCTTGGTGCCGCCTGGTTGCTGCGCCGCGCGCCGCTGGCCAGCGGCGCGCGCAGCGGGCAGATCCCCGGTCTGAGCCTGGGCGAGGCCCTGCGCGACCGACGCTTCTGGTGGCTGTACCTGAGCATCGTGCTGGCCGCGCCGAGCATGTTCATCCCCTTTGCGCATGTCTCTGCCGCGGCCCGTGACATGGGTATCGATGCGCCCAGCGCCGTCGGCCTGGTCGGCCTGGTCGGCATCGGCAGCCTGGTCGGCCGCTTCGCCATCGGTGCGCTGGCCGACCGGCTGGGCCGCACGCTGACATTGCTGCTGATGCAGGCCTCGATGGGCCTGTCCTTCCTGGCCTGGTTCGGCGCTGGCAGCTATTCGACACTGGTGCTGTTTGCGCTGTGGTTCGGCCTGAGCTACGGCGGTATCGTCTCGCTGCTGCCGGCCATCAGCATGGACTTGTTCGGCGCGCGCGCAGTGGCCGGCATCATCGGCACGCTGTACAGCGGTGCGGCGCTGGGCAACCTGTTCGGTCCGGTGCTGGCCGGTTCGGTGTTCGACCACTCCGGCAGCTATGTGCCGGTGCTTTGGACCTGCATGGGCCTGTCGACGCTGGCCGCCGCGGCGTCGGCGCGGCTGCTGACGACGCGCGCTGCGGCGTACTGACCAGAGAGTCTCGTTCGGTGCCAGCAGTCCAGCCACCGGGCCCCGACAATGACCGGGCTGATCTTCCCATCGACCTGCAGCTAGCACTGGGCGGCCGGGGCGGTCCCAGGCCCCACTCGGCAGTGAAGAAGTCGCTCAGCGATGCGGTGCCGCACCTGTCGCGCCAGCCGGCCGCAGGGCTACAACACGGGGCAATCGCTGCTGCGCCGTCACGCCGCAGATCGCCGGCAAGCACTTGTTGTTAGCGTCGATGGTCGTGTCGCCAAGAGCGCCGCGCTGCCGAGACTTCAGCGTTGTCGACCCGCCGCCGCGCATCTCACCCTGCGCACCGTTGCGCTCGCTGCACGCAGCATGGCGGAGCGACGTGGTCAGGCGCCAACCGTTGGTGATGAACCAGTTCAAGACGTTGCCGAACCCGGGTCGTACGCCGACATTGCGCATGCCGGCCAGCAGCAGGTCTTAGGCCAGGTGGGGCCGAGGTGTTCACGATCGGCCACCGCGGCCACCACGGCCAGGCCCAAGTGAACGACCTCGCCGGCGGTGTGCACCGGTGCCTGTGTCCAGGCAGCCGCGTCGGGCTTGAATCCGGACAGTCGCGGGGTCGACCCCCGCGTTCGCAGCGACGCTCTACTTGGCGAACAGCTGCTCCGGGTCGGCGAAGGCCTTGAACTCCAGCGCGTTGCCGCAGGGGTCCAGGAAGAACATCGTCGCCTGCTCGCCCACCTGGCCCTTGAAGCGCACGTGCGGCTCGATCACGAACCGGGTCTTTGCCGCGCGCAGCCGCTCGGCCAGCGATTGCCACTCGTCCATCGACAGCACCACGCCGAAGTGACGCACCGGCACGTCATCACCGTCGACTTCGCCAGTGTGGCGGTGGCCGGCCTCGCCGGGCGCCAGATGGGCGACGATCTGGTGACCGTAGAAGTCGAAGTCGACCCAGGCGTCGGACGAGCGGCCTTCCGGGCAGCCGAGCAACCCGCCGTAGAAGGCGCGCGCCTGGGCCAGCGAATCGACCGGGAAAGCGAGGTGGAACGGGTGCTTGACACTCATGCTGCAGGGCCGAAAGAAGGCGGGACTGCCGATTGTCGCCGCTGACTCAATGCGCGGCGCGCTTGCGCGTGGCCAGCCAGATCGCCGGCAGGATCAGCACCGCGCCGACAGCGTGGTACCAGCGGGGCGCTTCGCCGAGCAGCGCCCAGGACGTCAAGGCTGCATACACCGGTGCCAGGTACATCACCAGCGAAGACCGCGCCGCGCCCAATTCGCGCAGCATGTAGCCGTAGGCCTGGTACGAAAAGAAGCCGGGCAGCAGCCCGGCCAGCACGATCAGCAGCAGCGCCTTCATACTGAACGGTGGCCCCGGCTGCAGCGCCAGTTCCAGTGCGGCAAAAGGCACCAGAACCAGCACGCCGCCGAAGGTGATGGCCGCCAGCCGCGGCGTCGGGCCCAGCGCCGAGGGCCAACGCTGCAGCAGTACGGTGTAGGCGACCCAGGAGATGGCGGCGGCCAGGATCCACAGGTCGCCGACCGCAAAGCGCACCGCGCGCAGATTGGCCAGATCGCCCTTGGCAATGACGAAAACCACGCCGCACAGCGCCAGCCCCATGCCCGCGCGCTGCCAGTTGTTGACACGTTCGTGCAGCAGCTTGGTCGACGCGAATGCGATGGCCACCGGGGTGGCCGCATAGATCAGCCCGATGTTGATGGCGCTCGTGCTGTGCGCCCCCACGTAGACGAAGGCGCCGCAGATCCACATGCCGAGCGCGCCGAGCAGCAGCATCTGCTTCCATTCGCGCCGCCACTGCGCGAAGCCGGCAACCAGCGCACCGGCCGACAGCGGCAACAGCAGGGTCAGCGCCAGGGTCCAGCGGCCCAGCGCCAGTGCATGCGGCGCGACCACGCCGTCCGAAGCGCGCGCGATGATGTAGTTGGAGGACCAAAGTGCCGGCGTGAGCCACAGCAGCAGTTGGGCGATGCGATGGCGTCGGCTGGGCTTCAAAGGGGGCGGGCTGCTGCGGGTATGGCGCAGGAAGTACCGCCCGCATGGTAGAAGCATTTCCCGCCGCATGGGGCGGCCCCGGTTGCTGCAGGAGAGGTGACGCTTGAAACTGAAGATGGCCGAGAACTCGCTGTTCGCGATCCTGCTGCGCTCGCCTTGGTGGGCCAGCTTGGGGCTTGCCGTGGGGCTGGCCCTGCTGATGCGGCTGCTGCTGCCCGAGCAGTACGCCGTGGCCGGAATGCTCGGCAGCTTTCCCTTCGTGGTCATCGCTGCCATGGCAGCATGGAGGCAACTGCGCGCGCCGAGTGCCGCCCAGTTGGCGCAGGCCCAGGAGCGACTGCAGGCGATGAGCTCGCGCGAATTCGCCGACGCACTGGAAACCGCCTTCCGTGCCCAAGGCCACGAGGTGCGGCGCGTCAATGCGCCCGGCGCCGACTTGGAGCTGACGCTGGGCCACAAGCGCACCGTCGTCGGCTTCAAGCGCTGGAAGGCCGCCACGGTGGGCGTCGAAGCCCTGCGCGAGCTGCATGCTGCACAGCTGCGCCTGCAGGCGGATGCCAGCCTGTATGTGGCGGCTGGCGCCGTGAGCGAGAAGGCGAACGACTTCGCCCGCGAGTCGCGCGTGCAGCTGATGGGTCTTGCCGAACTGGCGCAGCTGCTGCGCACGGTGACGGGGCCGAGGACGGCCCAGGGCCTATAGGATCGCTGCCCATGAACAGCAGACCCAAAGCCGCCCTGGTCACCGGCGCAGCGCGCGGCATCGGCTTGGCCACGGCGCAATGGTTCCTGGCCCAG
>Ga0209668_10001096_pt1 | contig 11443 bp, 9 predicted proteins | sample FrelakmetPLP11PL_FD_187150 | JGI IMG/M metagenome (GOLD analysis project Ga0209668, IMG submission 187150) | Freshwater lake sediment microbial communities from the University of Notre Dame, USA, for methane emissions studies - PLP11 PL (SPAdes)... | ecosystem: Environmental > Aquatic >... | reverse complement strand
AGGCATACAGTCGTCGTCGGTAAAGGCCAGGAATTCCCCAGTTGCTCGTGAAGCTCCGGTATTACGAGCTGACGCTGGACCGGAATTTTCCTGTCGAATAAACTTCAGCGACATTTTGTTACGGAAGGGGGTTAGCACGTTTTCATTTGAAGTTCTACTTCCGTCATCGACGATAATAGTTTCAAATCGATTATACGGATAATCCAGCCTACTCAAGGAATCAAGGCATCGGGCTAACAATCGTGGGCGGTTACAGGTTGGGATGATGATTGAAAAGGTTACGGCGTTATTTTTTGAGTTGCAGAAATTCATTCTAATGCTTCGAGTCACTGCCCCGCCAGAGCAGCGGTGTTAATTTAACGATATCTTTCAACATGCCGATCCCACCAGGTATAGATACCCACAATCCTGTATAAAGGCAACCAAAGATCAGCGCATCAACCATGAGACCTCTCATAGCGCTTTCTCCGGTTGGCACAAACGAAGCAAAACCCCAGAGCCCACAGGCGGCTGCAACAGAAGCGAGGAATGGTCGAAGAGGAGCGCCCAATACATCAAGCATAGACAGATGGGAGTGCCGACACACATAGTAAACCATGGGTATCAGAGATCCAACACGGGTCAAACTCAATGCCACAGCCACACCAAATGCCCCCCACGAGAGACCTACCATGAATCCTGCGACTGTCACAACGGTGGTGGTAAAGATCATCCGGAAAAGCCTGTCGGTCTTTCCTATGGAAATGAGGGCCCATGTAAGGGTGATCAACAAACAATCGAGAAAGGCAGTTGGTGAGAGGGCTCGGAAAATGGGAACACATGGCAGCCATTGTTGACCCAATATCACAAGGATTGCTTTCTCTGCAACAACGAAAAGAAAAGATACCAGGGGCATCCCCAGAGAGGTGGTCAGCAAAACAATTCGAGTGTAATGACGTCGATGTTGCTCCAGTTCACCCTGGGTACGACTCAAAGATGACAAAGCAACCCCTGAAACCGGTAAGTTGATGTGAAGGCTTGGGAGCAGGAGAATCGTATAGGATTTGTTGTAAAAACCCAGTTCACCAGGCCCCCGAGACCATCCTATGAGGAGCGCGTCCAAGTTCCTTCCGATGTAGGAAAGAAAGGTGGTTAGGGTCAGGTGCTGCCCGGACTTCAGCATGAGGTGAACACCACTGTGACGTCTGGGGCTTTCAGGACGCCAGGGGCATGCCCACCAGGTTCCCACAGCACCTGTGAATTCCATTGCAAGGTGCATATAAACAAGAGACCAATATGCACGGTTATTCACAGCTGCCAGAATGGCTACAGACACACCCGCCAACATCGAGACAACATCAAGAACTGCAAGGGTTTTGAATCGCATGGAGCGTTTCAGGAGCGCCTGATGTTGACTCGACATTCCGCCTGCCAGACAGGTAATGGCCATAACTACAAGCATGGGTATCAGACGTGGTTCATGGTATATCCATCCGACAAACGGGGCGGCAACAACCATGAGAAAGGCAAATCCAAACCCCATGGCAGTATTTATCCAGAATAGATTGCTTACCTGTATATTGGTGATTTCAGGATTCTGGATCGTTATCGTTGGTAAACCCATATCCTTAAGCAAATTGACAAATACACTTATGGCGATTACAATTGCAAAAAGCCCATAGTCTTCAGGGGTAAGCAGGCGAGCGAGGATTATAACCGATACGAACTGCAGGAGTAACTTAACAGACTGGGCGCCCAGCGTGAAAACTCCGCCCACGAAAGACTGCACCTTGATGTCAAGCCACTCCTCGGTTCGGAGCCGATCAGGGTTAGGGGCAGGTTTAATCTGATTCGAAAGAAACTCTGTCACGCCGCCTTCGAGCGAGAAAAAGTGCGTCTGTCAATGTCGTCCATAAAACGCTCGCGATGAAATTCCATGTCCGTCATCATTTCCATGGCATTGCCAGAACCGCACGCGTACCCGACCATCTCACCTATCCCATCGATAATCAAAAGAAGGAGGAGTAATTGTAAGAGGACTTGTGATAAGTTGTTTGGGCGTCCCGGCCTCCTCAACTCTCTGATGACACGATAAAGACGCACAACTGGAATCATCGGGGATCCGGCAAAGTAAAGAAAGCGTTTGCTGAAGGACCATTTACGACTCCTCGATCCCGCAAATATCCTGCCACAAAAAAATCGCAAACGAATTGTTGAAAAGAAATCAGAAAAATTGTAGTGGGCAGCTTTCGCGCGGGGCTCGAGCAGGAGCTTATAGCCTTTGGTGATCAAATCCCAGTGGAGTAAACTCTCCGATTGAAGCCATACACCCAAGTCATTGCCGTATGTCAGAAGGACATCACGCCTATACGAGCTATTGTGCCCAGGTAAATGGTCAACCATGCCGGCAGGAGCAGGTTCGAGCCATGGGCCGTATTCAATGGATAGGTTTGCACGGCTCAAAAAAGTTCGTGGGTTGCCATTTATAATGGCCGGGCCAACGCAAGCACACATATTGCCATGGGCCTGAATCAAAGATTTGGCCCAATCCCTTTGAGGAAAGCAATGATCTTCTGTAAATGCTACAATCGCCCCGCTTGCCTCACGAACCCCTATTGCCTGAGCCCCCGAAAAGGTATGGATACCTTCTTCCTGGACTACCAGAACACGTGCAAACAACTTCAAAACGTCGTTATCGGCCTGTATCGGTATCCTGGAAAGGACAACAATGACGATTTCCAGTTTGTCCCGTACCGTCTGTTCGGCAAGGCATCTCATCAACCTGCGAATTGTCTCATAAGAATCGGGTGTAATAATGATAACAGACATTTCGATCATGCCATATATTCCTGCCGGTTAGATCATTCCACCGCTGTCCGCTTCAGCGACCGTATCTTCGTAATAGGAAGAGTCGGTGTTGACCTGCCAGATGTCATGGTGCTCACCGACAAGGTTACGGGCAGCCAGCAAGCCGGTTAACATAGAGTGGTCCTGATTGTTGTAACGGTGCATGCCATTTCTTCCAAGAACTTGAAGGTTCTCAATTCCTTCGAGATATTTACGAATTAGATCGAGATATACCCGATACCCTCCATCGTATACCGGGTATGCTTTCGGCTGACGGATCACCATGCCATCTTCAATGTTATCCGCTTTTGCAAGGCCCAGTATCTCGAGCTCGTTCGCGGCAAGCTTGATAAGTTCACTGTCAGGAAGATTCCACAGTATATCTCCTTCATCGCAAAAGAACTCCATTCCAAGGCTTGTCTTCCTCGAATCAGGTACCATTTTTTCACTCCAGTTTTTAAAATTCTGGATTCTCCCCACTTTTACATCCGGGCTGTGAACGTATATCCAGTTGTCTGGAAACACTGCAGAAGAATTCACAATCAATGCGACAAGCATAAATGCCCTGTAGTGAAGATGGTTTGCAGCATTCAGAATTTCAGGGGGAGGTGGTGGTTGAAGAGAGCGTATAAGCTCCGGGAGGGGCATTGAGGAGAAGAAGTAATCCCCGGTAACATTCAGGGTTTGATTACCCTTCCTTACCCGAACACTTACAATACGACTACCTATGCGACGAAAGCGGGTGATTTCTGACTCGATCTCCACCTTGCCGCCGCCATCCTCGATTCTCTGCTTGAAACGTTCCCACATCATTCCCGGGCCCAACACGGGGTAATCAAATTCCTTTATCAATGATTTGACCCCGTTATTACGAGACAGTGCATGGGTTATGGCAGATATAATTGAAAGCCCCTGTATCCTTTGAGCCACCCATTCAGCATGGATCAAGTGACACGGAATACCCCAGACTTTTTCAGTATACGTTTTGAAAAAAGCGCGATACAGACGTTTTCCAAAACGGTTGGTAACCCATTGCTTAAACGTATCCTCATTTTTATAAGGACGAAGCCGTGCCTTAATGTAACTGAAGCCTGTCAGGATGCTTTCGAAGAGACCAAGCTTGGCAATCACATTGAAAGGTTCAACAGGGTATTTAAAATATCTGCCCCGATAATAAATACTTGAAAGCCTTGGTACTCTGAGAAAATCCTGCCCCATCATTTTATTCCACAACTGTTGTATTGTTTTGTCCTTTGTGAAGAAACGGTGACCTCCGACATCGAAACGATATTCCTTGTATGTTTCAGTTCGTGCCAACCCCCCCACCTTATCGCTCTTTTCTATGACACATACACGGATATCGTGTCCAACCAGTTCAAAAGCAGCGGAAAGACCTGCCGGACCGGCGCCTACTATCACGACAGGATAATGTACCTCTGATGAAGCGACAATGCCGGTTTTGTGATGTATCGATTCACTCATGTTGTTTTATCAAGTAATTTTTGTATTCGGTCTCTAAAAACTCAATTCAACACACCTGTTCTTTTGAGGAACATCTGTATTCTTCATCAGGTTCTAATTACTACTCGTATTATACTGAAAAATATCCTCTAGAGCAAAGTTATATTTTTCGGCCATAGGAACGTTGACCTGATCGGCAGTGCAGTGTAGAATAATATTGAATCCTGAACATAATGAATTCTCCATCAAAGAAACTATTGAAGATGGTCATCATTTGTATTCTTGCTGCCACAGCAATAATTTCTGTTGGACAATTAGTCATTAAATCTTACACAAATAATCATTTTGATAACGAAAGGTGGGGGCTCGATCTTTATCAATTCTGGTACGGGGGCAAATTTTTACTGCAAGGAAAAAATCCTTACATCGAACTATATCAGCGAAGACCCTTGGAATATTCAAAAGATGTTGGCAGTTATCCGCAAGCATCACAAAACCAGGCAAAAGAAAAAAGATGGAAAGTACATATAGTTCCGGCATCAGCTCCTGTTTTTCTCTTGATGGCGCCCCTCTCGCTCTTGCCGTGGGTAAGCGCAACACTTGCATGGCTTTTAGTAAATATGGTACTTGGAGTTTTTTTCGTCTGGATTATTCTCAAATGTATTGAAAAAAAGCTTTTGAGCCTTGACGGATTATTGCTTTTGTCCCTTTTCTTCAGTCTTATCTGTACACGGCAAGTATTTGAGCTTGGCCAGACCAGCCTTATTGTTGCAACCTTCATGTGGTTGTCTTTTTTGGTTTTGCCTCACAGCGCATTGCTTTCCGGCGTTTTACTGGGAATTGCCTTTTCAAAATTCACCCTTGCCCTTCCTATGATCTTTTATTTCGCCTGCAGAAGAAAGATAAAGGTTCTTCTTTATTGCTGCCTCACTCAGGCCTTGGGCCTTATGATCCTTTGCATCATCACACAAACTAACCCTATCACAACACTAGAGGCCTACCTGAATAGTTCAAAAATAACATTAAAGCAAACACAATCTTTTACAGTTCACCTTTCTGCGATCCCGTGGGGTAACCTCTCAACTTTACTCGGCTGGGTTATCACCGCAGCTACATTACTTGTCCCATGGTGGTGTCTTTTCCGACGTGAATTTACAAACTCTGGAAGGTTGAGTGCGCTAACCCTTATAAGTATATTCTCCTTCTGGAGTCTTCTTGTCCTTTATCATGGAAGGCAGGATATGATAATTATACTTCCTTTTATTGCAATGGTTCTCTTTCGTATAAACGGTCAAGCAGTTTCAAACTTTGACACTTTTTCTGTTTCTAAAATCGAATATTTCATTATAAATGGAATCTGTGGCTTGATCTTCTTTGTGTGGATTTTTCCAATTTATATCATTACAGGTTTGGATTTCTATCGTTCCCTCTATACAATCTGCACAATCGCTGCCTTTGCAACCTCCCTGAGACTTCTTTTTTCCATACACAAACAAACCTCTTGAATCAATTTCTCATTGTGTGGAAGAGGTCTTCGTTCTAAATGTGTTTGTTTGAGATATACAACACCTATATTTAAAATCAAAAATCTGGTAGTCATCACCTATTAATGGTATTATTTTCATACCATGGAAGATAAAATAAAATCACTTCTTAGCCCACCAAAAAAAGAGAGACTTCATGAAAGCATTGTGTCTCAGGTCAAGAGCCTTATATTCACGAAAGAGCTCAAAGTTGGTCAGAAGCTCCCTTCTGAGCGGGAGCTTGCAGAATTCCTCAAGGTAAGCCGTGTGGTTATTCGGGAAGCGCTCCGTTCTCTCGAACAGTCTGGATTCATAGACATAAAACCGGGTCCAGGAGGAGGAGCCTTTGTAACAGACAATACCTACAAGCCTTTCTTTAACTCCACGTTTGACCTATTCAACGAAGGCAAACTGACGCTTCACCATTTTTTTGAGGCAAGGCAGGCGATTGAGCGCTTGAGTGTCCAGCTCGCTGCCAAACGGGCTACAATCAAAGATATTGAAAGGCTTAAGGCTATCAATAAACAGCTTATCGACGACAGGGAAGACAAGGCAAAGCTGAGAGAAAACAACAGGAAGTTCCACGAGGCAATTGCTGACATCTCCGGAAATCCCCTCATTAAGCTTATGGTCCTTACCCTTATTGAGCTTCTCGACGCAATTTATCCGCGATCTGAGCAGCCAGTATCATTTATTGAAGACACCCACAAACGCCACGAGGCCATCATCAACGCCATTAAGAACAAGAAGGCAGACATTTGCGAGAAGATGATGGACATCGATACAGCCAGCACAGCAAAATTGAAGATTCGTTGATTAGTCAGCCACCATTACATCTGGTGGCGTGAGGGTCCAAGGGGTCTTGGGGTCTAGGGTTCCGGTGTTCGAGTGTCTCGTCCATCAGTCCTTTTGATTTATCCATTCTCGTAACTTCTCATGTTTTTGACTTCTCAGCTTTCTTTTATTCACTTCTCAGCATCATAATGGTATGCGGACTCGGCCCCTTGGACTCTTACTGTATACTTTTTTCTTGACAAGTCTTACAACACGGTCTATAAATATTTTGGTATATTGGTCATACCATTATACCTTGAGTCCCAGCAAAAGGAGGTAACATGTCGAGCTGGCATGAATTAATCGGAAAAGATCTATCTTCATTGAAATGGCCCTATCCTATCCGGTACGATGTGGAGAACGAAGTCACCACAGATGTTCTTGTTCTCGGCGGCGGCATCGCAGGGTGTTGGGCTGCGGTGAGCGCTGCCAAGACAGGGGTAAAGGTAGCCCTTGTTGAGAAGGCTGCCACCATTGGGAGCGGAGCAGGCATAGGATGCGATCACTGGCAGTGGGCTGTAAAAGGCGTTCCCGGTATGAAACTCAGCACTGAAGAATTTACCAGCGCCCTTGTCTCGAATCACGGAGGGTACCACAACAGCATCGCCCGTTATATCCAGGCAGAGGAAGGCTATGAAACACTCCTTGAGCTTGAGCAAATGGGCGGGAAGATTCGAGATACCCATGATATTTTCAAGGGTTCGCGATTCAGGGATGAAGCCACAAAATTCCTCTTTGCCTATGATTATGACAGCAGGCTTGTATTCCGTGTATGGGGACAGGGATTCAAGCGGGCGCTTGTAAACGAAATGACAAAACTCGGCGTTCGCATCTTCGACAGGGTCATGGCCACATCTCTCCTCTCCGCGGAAGGCAGGCAAGGCGCAAAGGTTGTTGGTGCCACAGGAATCAATGTCCGCACCGGAGAATTCTATACATTTACATCTAAAGCAACGATCCTCGCCGGCGCACGGCCTCAGAGGATTTGGGCATATTGCAGCGAGCTTGCCGGATCCGCTGATATGAGAACCGCCAGCTCTGTCGGTGGTGGCTATGCGATGGCCTGGAGGGCAGGCGTTGAATTTACCATGATGGAAAAAACTATTGAGCAGGGCACGGTTATCCATCCCTCCACGGCACATGGTTCAGGACACCCGAGCAACACGTGGTATCCCATGACAATCGTCGACGCAAAAGGAAGGGTGATACCCTGGGTCGACAGGGATGGAAAGGTCATGGACACCTTCGAAGGAAGGACAATGCCAGCGCCAGGGCAAAAGTTTTTCATTGCAGGCGGAGGCTCATCTTCATTGCCCCATCCCGGCCTTTACGATTACAAGCAGCCAAGACTTCAGAACGTAGATGAGCTCCTTGCAAAAGGTGAAATCGAACTTCCCCTTTATGCGGACCTCACCAGTCTTCCACCTGATGAACGGAGGGCTATCTTCGGCCTCATGGTTGGACAGGAAGCAAAAACGAAACTCACATACGAAAATTATGCGAAAGCTGGGTTTGACCCTGACCAGGATATGCTCATGAGTTACCAGCAGATCATTGGCGGTGGTGCTTATGGCACGAGCGCTACAGGAGCAAAAGTGGTTACCGGCCTTCCCTACATTCGTAACTCTTCTGCGGGTACGGCCGGCGGACCGATGGTTGACTGGAATATGCGAACAAATCTTGAAGGACTCTATGCTGCAGGAGATGGCATCTTTGGCGGTAACGACCACAGTCACGCAGCAACAACAGGCAGGTATGCCGGGCGAAAAGCAGCGCAGTTCGCAAAGAGAGCAAAAACAGGCTCAATAAGCCGTTCCCAGGTGGAATTTGAAAAGAAGCGTGTGTACCAGCCCCTCAATCGCAAAGACGGGGTCTGCTGGAAGGAGCTCCTTGGTGGCATCAACAAGACTATGCAGACTTACTGTGGTGATGTGAAATACGAAAACCTTCTGAAAATGGGTCTCATGATGATCGATGACCTGAAAGAAGCTGTGGAGACAGACGCCTTCGCAACAGACCCTCACAGCCTTGGCAGTATTCTGGGGGTTATTGATCTCATACCAGCAGCAGAGATGACCATATTCGCAAGCCTCGCGAGAAAAGCAAGCAGCATCTACCTCCAGTTCAAGAGAGGCGAATACCCTGAACAGGATCCTCCAGATTGGCACAAATTTGTTACCATCAGGCTCGCTGGAGAAAAGGTGGTCAACGGCGATCTCCCTATCAATTACGGTACACCTTACGAAGAAAACTACAAAGCTCACTGCGGACGCTAACATGCAGATAAGCGAGGAGGTAAAAATGGATGAAGTATACATGGTTCCTAACCCGACGTCGCCTACACGGCCGGTCATTTTCGACCCTGCTACCTGTGATGGATGCAACCTGTGTGTAGAGATCTGTCAGTGCGACGTCTTCATGCCGAACCCTGAGAAAGGGAAGCCGCCCATCATCCTCTACCCGGATGAATGCTGGTACTGCGGTCCCTGTGTAGACGTTTGCCCCAGAGAGGGGGCCATAAGGCTCAATTACCCGCTTATGTGGAGAACGCCGTGGAAAAGAAAGGCAACAAATGAGCAATCCTGGTATGGGAAGAAAAATCCTTTCCCACCCAACAAAAAACCCCTCGTTCCATAAGGGAAAAGGTGAGAAATAGTTCTTGCAACCCGCTTGCTATCGGTTATACCATATGGTTTGACAGGCTTTACCAGTAAGGGCTCGATGTATTGGATAAAATACATAAAGGAGGGGCGTTATGAGTAAGAAAATTTGTATCAGGTTTAGTGGATTGATCACAGCCTTTTTTTGCCTTGCGTTGCTGTTCTCGCTTCCGCTGCATTCACAGGCACAGTCTTCTAAGGATGTAAAGGTACTAAAAGTGGGAACAACCCTACCCCTCAACCTTGGCATGGGCGTTGAAACCAAGAAGATGCTCGAGGTTATCGTGCCGAAGTTTAATGAAGCTGGGGGGATAACCATCAAGGGGCAGCGGTACAATATCGATCTCATTATTTATGATGATAAGTACAGCGCTGAAGGTGGTCGCGCAGCCGTTGAGAGGCTTATCCACCAGGACAAGGTAAAACACGTCATCTGCCAGATCGGTTCAGCCCCTATCGTGGCAGGGATGACCATCTCTGAACAGGAGAAAGTTCTCGTAATGGCTGGCGGCGCTTCAGAACGGATTGTCGGTCCGAAAAACCGCTATACCTTCGGCACATCGACTACGCGGACAAGTATTCCTCCCCTCTGGATGATGGCCCGGAAGCTCTTCCCTAACGCAAAGACCGTGGTCTTTCTTTCCCCTGACGATGAAACAGGCAAGGCAAGGGCAAAAGAAGAAAAACAGGTTGCAGAAGCTTTTGGGGTAAAGGTCCTTGATGTGCTCTACTACCCGCGAGACACCGTCGATTTCAGCTCCATAGCGGCCAAGGTGAAAAGCATGAATTCTGACATCGTGGCCTATCCTGGCGCATCAGCCGGCACCCAGTTCGGCCTCCAGCTGAAAGCACTGCATGCGGCAGGATTCAAAGGGGGTCAGGTGAGTGGTATCACGCCCCAGATTGAAGAAATCAAGTCTGTTGCAAGCAACGAAGCTATCGAAGGGCTCCTTTGCAAGATGCCGGAAACAGAGTTGCCCAATCCTCCTGCCCTTGCAAGGACAATCAAACAGGATTACACGAATAAGTATGGAAAGTGGTCTGACGCAAGTCTCTCGTGGATCCCGGGCTGGTATGCATTTGTAGCAGCCCTCAAAAAAGCGGACAGCACCGATCCAGAAGTTATTGCCAATCTCATTGCTGAGAAAGGGCTCGACTGGGAAATGCCCAATGGCAAATTCACCCTTGTAAAACGTCCCGATCTCAAGAATAGCAGATATACCGATACGTGCGCCGAACAGATATACGGCAAATTCGTGTCCGGCAAGCTCACCTACGTGGGAAAACTTTCCCTGGATGAGGTAATCGGCTCCTGCGAGAAGGTCTTCGGCGGTAAGTGGAAGTAGGTTTGGCTTAGACAGACAAGTCACAATGGTGGAGCGATCACCCTGACTATCGACCTTTTCGCCCAGCTCTTTGTGAATGGCCTTGCCACAGGCATGGTGTACGTGATGATCGCCTCAGGGCTGATCCTCGTTCTCGGTGTGGCGCGCATATTCAATTTTGCCCATGGTGATTTCTACATGCTTGGTGCGTTCGCCACGTTCGCACTCTGCCAGGTTCTCCATATCAACTTTTATCTCTCCGTAGTTATTGCATTAGGTGTTGTTGCACTTTTTGCCGTCTTCTGCTACCGGTTCATCTTTCACTATATCAGAGGCAACCTTCTCCTCTGCGCAGCAGCCTCTATCGGTCTATCTATGATGATAGAACGAGGGGCCCTTATCGGTTTCGGGACCCAGGAGAGGGGGCTTCCCTCCCAGATAACAGGCTCACTGACCATTGGGACCGTCAACCTTCCCATGGAGAAGATAGTTGTAATACTTGTGTGCATTGCAGTCATGGTTGGACTCTACTACCTTCTCATGGCAACGAAACTGGGAAAAGCAATGAGGGCAGTCAAGCTTGACACTGAGGCGGCAGCGCTCCAGGGCATCAACACGACGAAGATTTACGCCCTGGCAATGGCTACAGGGTGCGCCCTGGCCGGTTTAGCAGGGGGAATCATTGCCCCCCTCTTTTCAATCACCCCCCATATGGGTCACTCCATGCTTCTCAAATCGTTCATGGTACTCATCGTCGGAGGCCTGGAGAGTATGCTCGGTGGTGTCGTCGGCGGCCTCGTTATTGGAATGACCC
>Ga0209668_10001095_pt1 | contig 11443 bp, 7 predicted proteins | sample FrelakmetPLP11PL_FD_187150 | JGI IMG/M metagenome (GOLD analysis project Ga0209668, IMG submission 187150) | Freshwater lake sediment microbial communities from the University of Notre Dame, USA, for methane emissions studies - PLP11 PL (SPAdes)... | ecosystem: Environmental > Aquatic >... | reverse complement strand
TCCCGGATTCCAGGAATTTATTAATGATGTGGGCGTTCTGGAAAACAGAAGCGTGGAAAGACAACCGGTGTCCACTCCGGAACCGGCCGAGGCTCAACCCTCCGAAAGGAAAAAAAGAACTACCATTGGTTGGGAAAAAAATCCCCCGGACAACGAAAGGAAAAAAAGAACTACCATGAGCTGGGAAAAAAATCCCCCGGACAACGAAAAGAAGCACGAGAGCGCTGAAGGTAAGCCGTTGGCCACCGTCGGGCCAGGCCCCGCAGGACAAATGCCCCAAGGAAGGCATACCCAAAGACTTGGACTGATAGAGCCACCCTCGACGCCACCCCCTTCAACACGGCATACCCAAAGACTTGCCGGCGCGGAAGATGGCGGAAGAATCGTTGCCGACAACAAAGAGGATGCCATTTCACATTTAAGCCGTTCTCCATCCAGACGCAGCAGCATACCGGTAAGCATGGCCATGGTGGAGAAATTGATGATGCCAAGGCACGAAACCCTGCATGGGATACCTATCCCTCTTGTTTCCGAACTTGAAAAAGAGTCCTTGGGAGACCGGGGCGTGGATGCCTCCGCCCCACCATCCGACCCCGCCATGTATTGGGATAATCCTCACTTCAAGGAAGAGGAAGCATCCCGACCAAGCCTTCATTCGTTCAATCCTCCTCCGCCCGTTTCTGATATCAGGGGGCTCATTGCCGACCTGGAAACAGCCCTGGGAGCGATGAAAAACCTTGCCGATCAGCAATTCCGGAGAATGTTCATTCGCGAATTCCGCGTACTGTGTCTTAAAAATGATGTCAAAGATAATATTGGCGAAAGATTCCTGGATGAAGCGGTAGAAAAAGTTTTGACGATAACAGATGATGTTGATACGAATGATGCAGATGCCCCCTGCAAGGATATCCGCAATCTATATTATGGAAGCAATCTTACCCCCGATCAAAGATTTGCGGAATTGCGTGAAGTCGCCCGGCAGGTAATGTCGGAACTGCCAAAAATGAAAGCGGAAGCTTTCACGGAGCTGGCAGACGAATTCACCGGCGCTTTTGAGTCCAGGTATCCGATAAAAGGCGCAAAGATGAAAAGGGATGAGATGTTTTTGCCTGTATTTAAGCGAACGGTCAGAGATGTCAACAAAAGGATGAAGACTACTCCCGATAAATTCGAGAGCTATAAACTATATTATCCGAGCGGGCATATGTCAGTCATCGAAGAGTTGACAATGGCGATTGCCCGTGGAAAAGCCATCAAACAGTTGCCGACACTCGATCTTCCCATTGAGGCTTATCTTAAAATCAACAAAAAAACGATTGATACTGAGATTCTTTCGGTCAGCCCGGAAGAGCTGGAAGAGCTTTTTAGGGCCATTAACTGGCTGGTACTGGAATGGCTGTACCGCGTTCTTCCAAAAGAAAAAGCAGACGCAGACGGAAACAATAACAGGATCTGGCTTAATTATTTTTTCAAGTCACAGTCCAGACCGGATAAACTGCAGATTGATGATTGCGATGAACTTATTGACCCTATTGAAACTAATGAAACTAAAATAGAGCCAGACGCTCCACCTCAGTCAATTGGCACACAAATCTGCAAAACCGTGCGGGAATATTGCATAGGAGTTCGCCTGAATGCCAATCTGCCCCTTCCCGAGGTCGGCGCCAATGAAACGAAACGCGTCGATCTTGGCGCGCTTCTTGCCCAAACTCCGAGTGACGACAGGTTGAGATTCGATGAAAACAAGTTGCTTAACAGCCCGGTTACCGAAGATATTGCCGCAAACGAAGAGAACGCGGAAGCGGCTCAGACGAGTCCCGTCGAAGCATATAACGCAGAATCGGAAGTCGGTGGCGGATCTGTGTTTACACAGACAGCGGATGCCCTGGCGGCTGTTGAAAAATCACCCCCGCTTGATACCATTTTCAACCTGGATGATGATGATGAAAAAATGGATAGCGAAGAGCAACCTACAATTGTCGGGGCCCCGGGGGCAGATGCGATCTTAAAACTTGAAATAACCCGGGAGGACCAGAAAGCCCAGGAGTTCAGATATTTTGCAAATGTCCTTTCCGGACGGACGACGATGCCAATATTGGACTCAATACCGCCGCAGGGAAACGACGGCGATGTCTATCCGCGAACCGGCGATCTTCACATCCCTCCACAGCCACCGTTAAAAATGATGGCTCCGATAGAGGAGGTTTCCGGCAATGCTTCCACCGTTGAACATTTTGAACCCCTTGAGCCGGAACAAACGGAGGATGTTCCTGAGCCGGAAGTCAAGGCTCCTGCGAGACAATCATGGGCGCGCAGACATCTTGGCAAGATTGTTGCGGCGGCGGCGGTTGCGGGCGCTACTTTGGGCGGCTTCTATGCGTATCAAACAACTCAAAATTTTGAAAAACAGAGCACGCCGATTGCAAGCGCGACTCCGACGACAAAATCCACGCATGAAGTAAAAGTCGCATTAAACGCGCCTTCGACTTCCGCGGATGTTAAGACGGCGCCAACGACTGCGCCGGATCCTAAGAACGCGCAGACGCCGGAAAATGCGGCGGGCGACAAATTGAGCGTTACTCCGGAAATGATAGCGTCCGTCAAAAATCCGGAATTGAAAAAAATACTGACTGAGAAGAAATTTGAAGTTAAAGCCAATGGCGGAGGATACGGCCAACAGATCCGTTCGTATTTTGACGCCGAGATCAATTATAAACTTGTAAACCGCGAAATCACTCCCGAACAGGCAAAAGAAATGACCCGTCAGCTTGACGAACTCCAGCAAAAAGTAAATTTTGGCGCGGCGGTTTCTTATTATGAAAGATACGGCCATATGTCATATGGAGAAGTTAACGCAAAACGCTCCAATCAGGCGAGCGACAGTCTTTTTACCTATCTCGATCGCAACAATAAAAATGCCGGCATGGGGAAATGGGAAACATGGAGGGCCCAATACGGGAACCACTCAAAAATGGCCGGCGCGCAGGAAGCAAAAAAATACTTTGAAGAAAAATACGAACATTCCTTGATGAGTTTTGGCTATGACCAGCGCTCGCCCGGTAACATCCACTGGGGCGCACAGCCCGGCGATGAAAGACGGGTTGAAAATGAAAAAGGCGAATGGTTGCCTTACTTCGCGGAGTGCGCGAATGTCGTACTTGGCGGGAATGGAAAATCCGTTGATATTGATTTGGGTCAGATTGATACGGATGAAAAGGTGAACGGGGCAAACCACGCCCCCGCTGTTAACCCCGCAAACGGCGCCGTTCCGGAATTCGCTCCGATGGATGGAGGAACTCCGGACAACGGATCTTTGGACGGAGGCAATTTTGGCAAGACCGGAATGCTTAACCGCAACGAATACTACGACGACGGCGCCGAGATTGAGGTCACCGGTTACACGGAAATTGCTGACGACCGGGTCACTGAAGTGACTTTGACCGATGTTGAAGACGCCGACGAGACATCATTCGCCGGAATCGTTATTCCTTTTGCCGTCGCAAGACGAGAAAGCCGGCAGGAAGATCCGACGATTGAAACAGGAGAAGAGGTTGAAATCGACCTTTCCGAACTCGATGACGATACCCCTGAAATAACCATATCTGAAACTGAAATTGACTTGAGCGACCTTGAAGAGTCAACCGAGATTAATACACCGACCCTGGAAGAAAAAATCGCCGCGGTGAAAAAGAACCGCAGACAGTCCCTTCTTGAAAATGGAGAAGTGTTTGTGCCACCGCTTAATGAAGACATGGACGGCAGTGTTAAGCTGGCCTTTGAAAACGGGTTCCTGATGCAGTGCGTCAATGAAACCCAGCAGAATAAAGTGGCGGCGCTTATAAAAAACATACGATTCCGCGACATGGTTGAATTCGAAGCTACCGAAAACGGAACCTATGCCCGTCTTTCTCCGGAAAAGTTTTCCCAGCTGAAAGAAGCGCTTGAAATAGCTGAAGAACCCGCTAAAAGCGTGGGCAGAGCAGACGCGCCGGTCGTGGAGGTAAGACCCCCAACTTCAAGTGAGGCCAGGGAAGTCGCGCTCGCTGATCTGGAAGACGGCTGGGATGAAATCATTAAAAATGCGAACCAAAACCCGATGGATGTCCGGTTCGGAATCAGAAACGGATTGAACGATACGGTTCCTGGAGTAATCAGGAACGCGGCTTAATAACGGCAATGATTTATTTTGGCTGGCGGGGCTCTTCGCGCGAGCGGCTATTAATAAAAAACTCTTGCGAACCCTGGGCGATCAAGATTAATAAATAGTTTTCAATGTGCGAGGATGCCATTATGCGGTATAATTTACCCGTTAGTATTTTTTATCCGCGCAAAATGACCACACATCATCCGCAAAAAAAGAAAGGCATGCCTTTATTGCAGTTGGCTTTAGGCGCCGCGCTGGCCGCGGGAGCCGGTTATTATTTTACCCATAAAGAGGAAGTGGATAAGGAGGCAAAGAAAAAAATAGTCGAATTCGCGAAGTCGTTCCATGAAAAAAGAGCAGTTGTTGAAAAAAAGGTGGCGGAGGTCTGGGGTGAAACAAGCAAGGAAGCAGTGGCGATGTACATGGATTTAAGGGGACAATTACTGAAAGAACTCAAGGAGGAAAATCTGAAAAAACGCGGCAAAATGCTGAAGGACCAGTACGATAAGGTTGTTGATGATGTAATCCGCAGAGCCAGAAAGTCGGAACTGCTTACCCCCGAGATGGAAGAAAAACTTGCCGGAATTTTTAAGATGGACTGGGCGCAGGTGCAAAAAATGTTGATGGGGATGGTGACTGCAGGCGCCAAGAAAACCGCCGGGATCGTGAAAAATATTAAGGTTGCCAGGAAGGTAAAAGCCGTAAGAAAAACCGTGACGAAAGCGGCAAAATCCGCTAAAAAGACGGTTAAAAAGGCGCCGAAGAAAGTAACTAAGAGGAAATAGCAACAGGATCCGGAATATCTTGGTTCTCTGAGGACGGGTTGTCGAGTAAGTCGGCGCCCGTCTTTTTTTGCGAGTCCGTCTGCGGCTGGCAAAATGCGCTTAAAACCGTGCGGGCGATGTCTTCCGGAGATACTCCCAAAAAGGCCGCGTTTTCACGCGCCAGGGCTCCGTGGATCAACACTGCAAAGCCGGATTGGAGCGAAACGCCTTCTTTTTCATTTGACGGGACCGTCTGACCGACCAGGCACTTTTCAATTGCCGGAAGGGATTCTTCAGGATGCAGAAAAAAATCGCCGTTGATGCGCACCGCGTTTATTACGGCATCGGCCTCCACTTTGGCGCGGATGAACTTTCCTCCCGGGACTTTTGTGGTTGCCTGATACAGCATGGCTGAAGTATAAACTAGTAATGCGGTTTGAGGGAGGAATAATTCCCCTTCGGCCAGGACGGGGCCCCTCGCCCCGACTGTCCTCAGGAAAATTATTCCTCCCTCAACATCTTCGCGCAAGGTGGCAGGAACGGGCAGCCTGGTCGGTCTTCCCCTTCGCGCAATGTGGGACCCTACCCAGTTGCGCTCAGAGGAAAACCTCCCCTGCTGCCCCAGCACCGACTGCGCACTGGAGAAATTTGCCACGCTCTGCTTGTCCAGAAAATTAAATCCCTACCCCCGATTGTCAAAGCAATAACTATCTTGAAAATACTTACTTATGGCCGCAGACTGGAGATTGATTGAGATTGAACAGCATGACGCCTTTATGAACATGGCGCTGGATGAGGCGTGCGCGGAGGCTGTTGCAAGACGCGATGTTTTGCCGACGATCCGGTTTTACAGGTGGAATCCGGGGGCGGTTTCAATCGGCTATTTTCAGAGTCTTGAAGATGAAGTGAATACGGAAAAGTGCGCGGAAGAAAAAATTGATGTGGTAAGGAGGAGGACGGGCGGCGGCGCGGTATACCATGATTACGAGGGTGAAATCACTTACAGCGTCATAGGTCCGATACAGCGCTTTCCCAGGGGCATAACGGAATCGTACCATCTGATTTGCGGATCGATCATTGACGCGCTGAAAAGTCTTAATATTGACTCCAGGTTTAAGCCGATCAATGACATCATCTTGGCGGCGGACGCGGTTGGTGCGAACGGAGAACCTGTCGGCGGTAAGAAAATTTCCGGTAACGCCCAGACAAGAAGGAACGGGATTTTACTGCAACACGGCACGATATTATATTCGGTTGATCTGCCAAAAATGTTTTCGCTGTTGAAAGTCGGCAAGGAAAAGATTTCCGACAAGATGATCTCTGCGGCCGAAGAGCGGGTCACTTCAATAAAAAAACTGTGTCCCGATCTTGAACTGGGAGATCTTTACGAAGCGCTGGTGCGGGAATTCACGGCGCGAAAACAGATTGAACGCGGGGAATGGACGCTGGCGGAGCTTTCACGGGCGCAGGAGCTCTCTGAAGAAAAATATTCACAGCAAAGCTGGAATGCATTAAGGTGATTCCTTATGAATAAAATCCTCAACGCATTACTGGTTTTTCTCGCACTCCTGATATTGCAATACGCTTTGCAGGAAGAGCCGGCGGGGGGCGCTTCGGTGGCCGGTGGAACGGGGGCGGCGTATTCGACTTTTGAAGTCGGGGCGACTTCAAAAGTCGGAGTGGACCAAAGTGGCTTATTCCCAGTCACCAAGGTGGTGGATGGCGATACGATTGATGTGGAGATAAACGGAGAAAGCGCCAGATTGCGGCTAATCGGAATAAATACACCGGAAACGGTCGATCCCAGAAAGCCGGTTGAGTGTTTTGGAAAGGAAGCGTCTGCGGCGGCCAAGGAGCTGCTTTTCGGGAAAAAAGTACGGCTTGAAGCCGACCCTTCGCAGACCGACAGGGATAAATACGACCGGCTATTGAGGTATGTCTTTCTTGAAGACGGAACCAATTTTAACGAGCTGATGATTGTGCGCGGATACGCCTATGAATACACCTACGATGTCCCCTATAAATACCAGAAAGAATTCAAGGCGGCGCAAAAGTTCGCGGAGGGTAATAAAAAGGGACTTTGGGCGGACGGGGTTTGCCCGTAGGGATGCCGGAAAGGCTGTGCCGGAGCAATCAATACCCGATGTTGACAAAAAGGGGTTTAAGTTTATCATGTTCCCCTTTTTATAATGCCGCCAATATGGCACTCTCCGAATTTATTAATAGACCTTCAGCCCGCAGTGAAAAACGGGATGTACACGGAATTTTTGCAGTACTGGCGCTTTGCGCCTCGATAAACGGATGTGCAAATAAGGCCGTTCTGCAACAGGTACCTCAACTGGCCGCCAAAACTGCTGTAAACGATCTTGCGGGACAATGTGAAAGGAAAGAATACCAGGATGGTGACATCATCAAGACGCCGGTCGGTGATGTTCAGCTGAAAGGCTGGAAACTTATTGTCGATGTAGATGCCGCGGACGCGTATCTGAATAAATTCCCGGGCAAGTCGTTTGGATTTTATCTTTCTGACGGGCTTTCTACCCGGCTTGAATATCCCGATGATCTTACTCTCCGGGGAAGGCGGACATTGATCCGGGACAATAGAAAATACCTCATTTTGCCGACTTTCCCCCGGCCCGAATCCGGTAAAATAAACCTTACACTGGTCGTGCGCCAAAAAGGGAAAGAGGTTGAACAGACATCATATTCCCTTCAGCTTGCAACCAATAACACCGATAAAAATGGAGTGCCGGCAAAGCAGGTGATCAGCGAAAAGCCCCTTCCGCAGGTTTTTGAGATACAGGAATTCCTGAACACGATCCAGAGCCAGCTGATCATCGGGAGGCCAAATGTCGTCATATATCATCCCGACCGCGGAGGTTATTGCAAAGACCAGCCGGGATGCGGCCCGAACGGCGAATTCGTTCCGGATTCCGGCGGAGATATTTTTGTCGATATGGAATATTTTGCCGAACCGCGACTGAAAGACATTAATGACGGGCAGATGGTCTTTTTCCATGAATATGCGCATTATTTCATGAACGACCGGATTGAAAAACCACTGAAGCAGGAAAACCACCATGCCATATATGAAAACTATAAAAGATTATTGCGCCGCACGGGATACAAACCGGACGACCGTAAAAGGAGCCTGATCCAGGAGCAAAAAGAGATCAAAGCCCTGCGGGAGCATCCTGTTTTCAAAATTTTCAGGGAAGACAGCTATTGCGAAAACCATCTTAAAGAGAAAGATAAACCGCTTGAAATGGGGCATCCCCACGAAAATTACAAGGAGCTTTTTGCATCAACTTTGACCACGCTTAAATATTTTCCGCAGGAATTCATTATGCGTTATGGTTCGCTAAATGATGAAGACAAAAAAGCCGTAGCTGAAGAGATAAAAACGCTTATTGAAATTATGGGAGTACCTCTAATGAAAAAATTTTTTGTGCCTGAAATTGAGACCGTGAAAGCGGCCTGCGGGATTTGAGCCCATTGCGGACTAACAAGGCTTGTCTGCTTAAAGCCCTTCCAGCAGGAACAGATCCGGGTCTTCCAGGTGCGCTTTGAGCGTGTTGACGAAGCGCGCGCCTTCTGCGCCGTCAAAGACGCGGTGGTCAAAGGCCAGCGAAAGCGGAAGTATTTTGCGGATTGCCACTTTGCCTTTACGCGGGACGGCCATGTCCTGGATCATCCCGGTAGCGAGGATGGCCGCTTCGGGATAATTGATTACAGGCGTCGCGAACCATCCGCCGCCGGTTGAACCGATGTTGGTGATTGTAAATGTGCCGCCCTTCATGTCCATGGCGTTGAGTTTGCGGGCGCGCGCTTTTTCCGCGAGGTCGGCGATTTCTTTGGCGATCTCCAAAATGCTTTTCTTGTCCGCGCCCTTGATTACCGGCACCATCAGGCCAAATTCGGTATCCACCGCAATTCCGATGTTGAAATATTTTTTCAGGATAATCTCGCCGTTTTGCTCATCCAGGGTGGCGTTAAGGTATGGATGTTCTTTCAGTCCGGCGACCACGGCCTTGATGATGAAGGGCAGAAACGACAGTTTGATGCCTTTCTTTTCCGCGATCTTTTTCTCCCTTTCGCGGATCTTGAAAAGCCTGGTGACATCGGCGAGGTCGGTATGGGTGACATGGGGGATCGTGAAAACGGATTTGACCATGTGGTCGCCCACTATTTTTCGCAGGCCGTCGTATTTTACGCGATCAACATAACCGAAAAGGTCATATTTTTTGGAGATTTTAATGCCAGATGATGACGGCGCGGTCTGCGGCGGCGGCGTTTGCGCCGGGACCGGCTGGATTGGCATTGCCGCGGGTGGGTTTGCCTGTGTCTGCGTCGTAACCATCGGAGCCGCCGCCGTGGGTAATTCCGGTTTTGCTCCGGACACAAAAATCGCTCCGGACTGAGCTAAAGAAGGGGCCTTTAATACACTCCCCGCGCCGATTTCAAGCGCTCCGACAACGCCCGTACTTTCTTTTGCCCCCGCTGATTGTCCTCCCGTTGAGCCCGCCTCCTCAATGCTTACAAGGACCTCTCCAACTTTTATCGTCTCTCCTTCCTTGTGAAAAAGCTTTACAATCTTTCCCGCTTTTGGTGACGGGATTTCCACCACCGCCTTGTCCGTTTCCACTTCCGCCAGTGCGGCATCGGCCTTGATCTCTTCCCCCTCCTTCACCAGCCATTTTACGATTTTGCCCTCATGGATTCCTTCACCGACATCCGGAAATTTGAAATCGTATGCCATTGGATATTTTAAGATTGATAAATCATTGGTATAATAACACCGTTACAATATTTCCAAATTAATATTTTTTAACTTTTTGCCATATGGCTCCACTCGTTCCAGAGGGAATCCCTGGTATGACACCCTCCCCGTCACCCAAAAAAAGAAACCTGTTGATGATAATCGGCATCATCATCGTCGCATTTATCGCTTTTGTCGGCCTCATAATCGGTTGCGTGTTTTCCATGGGCGGCCCCGCCATGAAAGCCGGAGAGTTGTTTTTGACACAGCTCTCTTCCGGGAAGGTTGACCAGGCGTACGAATCCGCCGCTATAAAATTCAAGGAAACGGTCAGTAAAGATGTGTTCAATTCCTTCCTGAAAGATTATCCGATTGCTACAAAGGTTAAGAGTGTATCGTTCAATTCATTCAGTATTGAAAACGGTACGGCTGATCTGCAGGGCACCGTCACGGGAACGGACGGACAGGTTTCCCCCGTCAACATGAGACTTTTGGATGAGAACAATGCCTGGAGAGTTTTGTATGTGGACTTCATGACTCCTGAAGAGAAAGCCTCTTTAGCGGCAGAACAACAGGCACAGCAACAACAGGGGGGACAGCAGACCGCCACCACTCAACCGAATCCGCCGGTAACCGGAGAGGCGGCACAGCCAGCTCCTCCGGCTCCTCCAGCCGGCGCTCCGGGAGCACCAACCGCTCCGCCATCTGCAACTACGACCACAGCTCCTCCGGCCGGTAATTAGTAGGGGTGCTGAATTATGACTAGTAATAAAAACCCCCGCGATGAGCGGGGGTTTTTGGTATGCGTAAAAGCCCAGGTATGCGGGATTTGGCTGGCACGCTGGAATTTCTTATGCTTTCCCCATAACCTTTTTTATACCGGCGAGGATCCGCCCGGGTTCCGGCAGGACCTTGTCCTCACTGCGAGCCATTGGAATGATGATGTCGTAGTTTGTGACGCGTTCAACCGGGGCTTTCAGTGAATGGAACAGGTTTTCATGGATGAGTGACGAGATTTCCGCGCCCGGGCCAAAACTTCTTACCGCTTCGTGGACGACGATGGCGCGGCCGGTCTTTTGGACGGACGCAAGAATCGTTTCAATGTCCAAAGGAGAGATGGTGCGGACATCAACGACTTCACAACTGATACCGAGTTTTTTGGCTTCCACGGCGGCTTTCATGGCTTCGCGCAACATCGCGCCCCAGGCGATCACGGTGATGTCGGTGCCGGGTTGGATCACGGCGGCCTTGCCGATCGGGATGAAATAATCTTCTTCCGGCACCTCCTGTTTGAAGGCGCGGTAGACCCGTTTTGGCTCAAAGAATATTACAGGGTCGGGGTCGCGGATTGCGGCTATGAGCAGGCCCTTGGCGTCAAACGGGGTTGAAGGGATGACGATTTTTACGCCCGGCAAATGCGCGATAAAGGCTTCTTCCGATTCGCTGTGGTGCTCGAGCGCGTGGATGCCTCCGCCGTATGGTGTGCGAATGACCATCGGCACGGTCAGGCGGCCGCGGGTGCGGTTGCGGAAGCGCGCGGCGTGGCACATCAATTGCGGAAACGCTTCAAAGAAAAATCCCGAAAATTGCATTTCTATTACCGGTTTCATCCCGTTAATTGCAAGTCCGATAGCGGTACCGATAAGCCCGGCCTCGGAAAGGGGAGAGTCAAAACAGCGGGCGGGGCCAAACTGTTTTTGCAGATTTTCCGTGACGCGGAATACGCCGCCTTCAACGCCGACATCCTCGCCGTAGACCACGACGGACTTGTCGCGG
>Ga0209668_10001094_pt1 | contig 11453 bp, 9 predicted proteins | sample FrelakmetPLP11PL_FD_187150 | JGI IMG/M metagenome (GOLD analysis project Ga0209668, IMG submission 187150) | Freshwater lake sediment microbial communities from the University of Notre Dame, USA, for methane emissions studies - PLP11 PL (SPAdes)... | ecosystem: Environmental > Aquatic >... | reverse complement strand
GCATATACCAGGAAAGGAGCTGGACCTGTACACGAGGCTTTTTCTGACAGATTATAATAAGAAAACCCAGGAAATGATAGACAATCGTGTGGATGACCCGATTCGTGCACTCCTCGCACGGTTTTACAGCAGGCATCCGGGTGTCCCCTATGCACTTGTCAATATTGGTGAACAGGTTAAAAAATTCCGGGACCAGGTCTCATGAGAGGTAATACGCGGGGATTATTCTGGAGGCTGATCCATAGTTCACCGGAAGTAAAGATAGGGCTCTATTTTGTCCTTTTCTTCCTCCAGATGCTGGCATATACTGTCTTGTTCCACTACCTATACCCGGTACTCGAAAATAAACAAATATCCTGGCCCTCATCACTCCTTTTTGTGGTTGAAACGATCACCACCGTGGGATATGGCGAGCTCCTGCCATTCCAGAACCAATACACGGTATTCCTTGCAATTATTATGATGATCACAGGGATTACCCTCATCTTCATGATTGTCCCACTCCTCATCGCCCCGTACCTGACTGCCATTCTCAGGGCTTCGCCACCCCAGCGGACGCCGCACGAGCTAAAAAACCATGTTATTATTGTCGGACATGGGCAGCTTACAAAAGCGCTCGTTGAGAGCCTGATGATATCGGACTTCGACATGGTCATCCTCGAAAAGGATGAAAAATCTGCCCAGGAGGCGGCCCGGCTCTACCGGAAAAGTGTCTACACAGTCTGGGGCGATTATAATAATCCTGCGACCTGGTCAAATATCTGGATAAAAAATTCAGGAACGGTAATTATTTGCGAAGACGAGCGTACTGCGGCAACAATCATTCTCGGTATCAGGGAGATGACGAGGGGAAAAATTATCGCCGTCGTTGATAAACTCTCTTTTGACCGGTATTTGCATCATGCCGGTGCAGAGTACGTCCTCTCACCGAAGCATATTACCGGCCGGATCCTTGCAAGGCATGCCGAGCTCACGGCCCACCATGCGGGGGCCCTTGATACATCTGGTATCGAACATGCAATTCTTGACAGTTCAAGCAGCTACGACAGTGTGCTGAAGGTGGTCCATATCCCGGTAATGCCAGGGTCCAGGTCTGCGGGTAAAACCCTGAAGCAGATAGGGGTATACGAAAAATATGGCTTTTATACCCTGTTCATGGCACGGAGCGGGAAATTTGTATTTCACCCCGGGGACGACGAAATAATTGACCTTTCAAGCGGGATATTCCTGCTTGGACGGGCAGACAAGGTGGAAGAGCTCGTAGAAAACGAATTTATTTCCGGGCTTTCCGGAGAGAATTTTGCAGTTATAGCGGGGTTTGGGGATGTCGGCCGGTCTGCCTATCACGATATGACCACTCTTGGCATTTCCTGCATCGTAATTGACAAGAAACCACAGGGGGTCCTTGGAGTAGAGGGAAATGCAGAGGATGAAGAGGTGCTCCGGGATGCCCGGATCTCTGAGGCCAGGTACTGCATCGTCGCACTCAATGATGACGACGTTAACATCTTCACAACATTAATGGCCCGTGATATGAACCCTTCACTCCGTATTCTTGTCCGTGCCAACGATCCTGCTTCGGTCGATAAACTCTACCGGGCAGGCGCTGATTATGTTGCCCTCCTGCCTACCATTGGCGGACAGGTAATTGCCCGTGTCGTGCTCTCCGACAGCGTGCACGTTATCATGGACCTGCCAAACGGGCACAAGGTGATCAGAAAACACATGATGAAGAACTCCGGTATGACGATCGGGTGGGTTGAACAGAAAAGTGGTTCCCGCATAATAGGGCTCGAAGGAGAAAACAGGGTAATCGTAAGTCCTACCCATGAAGAGGTCATCAATGGGGGCGACGCACTGATTGCCACGGGCGACCTGCACCAGTTGAAAAAATTTATCCGGCTCTGTTAGAGATGTGATGCTTGCATGAATGATGACCGCGGTTGTGCACTAGGTCGTATCGAACAGATGATCCGTTATACCGTATGGAACAGCGGGGCAGGTGGTGTGGTAATCGGTATCAGCGGCGGGGTGGATTCCGCGGTTGCAGCCACAATGTGCTGCAGGGCATTGAGCGGTGAAAATGTGCTGGGTCTGACGCTGCCAAGTGCGATCACAAGTGATTTGGATATCCTGGATGCCGTTGAACTATGCCGGGTACTTGGGATGAGGCACGAGACAGTATCAATAGAGCCCGTCCTTGACGCTTATCGTTCATTGCCTGGCTACGTTGAGTCCCCGGCCCTTCTTGGGAACCTTATGGCACGTACTCGCATGGCACTGCTCTATTATTACGCAAACCGGGACAAGTGCCTCGTCTGTGGCACCTCCAACCGGACTGAATACATGCTGGGTTACACTACGAAATTTGGCGATAATGCTGCAGATTTCCAACCCATTATTCACCTCTACAAGAGCGGGGTCTATGAAGCAGCAAGGGATATCGGGGTACCGGAGACCATAATTCAGAAACCCCCATCTGCGGGACTCTGGCATGGCCAGAAAGACGAGGACGAGATCGGCCTTACCTATGCCGAAATCGACGAGGCACTGGTCGCACTCGGGGCAAACGACTGGAAAAGTGAAAGCCCTGTCGAGGAAAAAGTGCTGGCCATGGTGAAAAAAAGCGGGCATAAAAGAATGACGCCGAGCCTTCTTTTTTAACCCTGTAACACAGTATCGAACAGGAATTGTCCCGGATGATTCAGGAAACGGAGCGTATTTTCTTCACCAATAATACTATACAGCGACCGGTGGTGAATGCCAGGAAACCCGGTATCATTACATTTCCGGATATGCCGTAATTGTGGGTGTCCCGGGTACTGATGGTTTTTCACATAGCCCAAGCTTTCCATTCGGTAATATATGGCCCCCCTGAGGTCTTCATAGTCCTTATAAATGCTGGAAAATGCAGTAGAGACAATATTTGCCATAATAAGGGTTGTGTTGCCCGGGTTGATCGTAACATGACCATACCCGGGAGGGATCAGGATTGTATCACCCTTAGCGGCAGTAACAACAACGGCATCTGAAAGTGCTTTGTCCTGGAGGAGATACTCAGCGGACCCTTCAAGGACCTCATATATTTCCGGGTATCCGACACCCTGCGGATTATCGGGGTGATAATGCCCCTTCGTTTTTACGTATTCCCCGCACAGGACTAACGGTGGGATAACCGTAATGTCGTACCTGAGTTTCTGATTTCGTAGCCAGTCGCGATCCCCAACCGAAATAGAGAGGTCACGGTACATAACATAGGCCGGACCTTTCACGGTGCAGTCCCTGTCAGCCAGCACCGGGTTAAGGTCTTCTGCCATCCGCACCTGCGGTTCCGGCAGGGGCCCGTCCCATGAAAACATCACTTTTTCTTTCGCATTACAACCAGATAATACCCTGCCGCTATGACGATAATGATCCCTACGACGGCAACTAACAGGTTAGCCATTATACCATCCATGGCTGTTGGCTGGACAACCGTGACCGGCACTTTCACGGTATCTGATATCTGGCTGTTATCAAGCGAGTCGCGGTACCGTACCTCGGAATCGAGCGCATATTCTTTGGCTATTGCCCCGGAACTAGCTCCCACCTCGTATCGTGCAACCGCGGTTTTTCCCGGGGCAATGTCACCAAGATAGGCGGAATCATCGTTGCTGGTGAAGGGGTCTACCACGCTGATCCGTGCCTGTGCGTTATAGGCTGTCACATCACCCGAGTTGAGGTAGGTCACTTCTATTATCTTTTTCTTACCGGCACTCATCTTAGAGTCTGCGGCTACCACATCAAACCCGATCCTGCCATGTACCGGGATCCCAACGGTTGCCGGAGCTGATGTAACCGTGTCCCCCTCACGATTTTTATACACAGCAATAACATCCACCGGGTAATCCTGTTCTTCTGCATCACGTGAGACCGATACTTTAAACCTGCAAACTGTTGAATTCCCGGCGGGGAAATCCCCAATATAAACACTGCTGTCAGTTGGTGTTACCGGGCTGTTGCCATTTCGTAAAATTTTTATGATCGCTGCGTGGGCATCTTCTCCCCCGCGGTTCGTAACATTAAGGTCAAGATATCCTTCGGTGCCAACATTAAGGCCACCATCACTGACCGGGGATACTGCAAGGATTACATTCGGTTCGATTGTCACGGGGATGGGTATTGTGACACTATTAGTCTTATACCGGTACTCGATGAGATCACCTGCAGACTGCTCAGCTCCGGCAAGATACTGGTAACTTATGGTAAGGGGAATTAAATATTCACCCGCGGTGGCCTGTTTCGGAATTTTAAGGCTATATATCACCTGGGTACCTTTTCCACCGGGAAGATCACCCACTACCTGGGAATCTGATTTGATGACTAACGGTGAATCACCAGCTGCCAGTAAGGCAGTGACAAATTTCGCCGTATTCGGTAGGTCATCCCGCTCAATATACCCGGTTTGAACAAATTTAAGGTAATTAAGGCCTCGGTTTTCAATTTTAACCGGGAGTTGCACATCCGCCCCGGGTAAAAACTGGTTTGTCCCGGCAACAGTTGCAGTGAACGTCGGACCATCGGAGATGTACAATGTTCCGGCCAGTGCCGGCGCCGTTAAAAAAACCATGAATATTGCTATCAGAAAATACCGTATTTCCATTCGAGATCACTTGTTGTTATTGTTATAACAACATTTATTACTCAACCGTATATATAGGTATTCAATGGCCGAATCACAGGATGAACTCTCAAATATTGCCGAATCTCTGAAATCACTCGGGCTGACAAAGTACGAAGCTCTTGTATATATTGCCCTGTTAAAAGTCGCAGGGGCAACTGCAACTGAGATCCACGAGATATCAGGAGTGCCCCGCGCATCAGTATACCCTGTGCTCGACCGTCTCATCCAGAAGAACCTTGTTTCCGTATCGAACACCTCACCGAAACGGTTCGATGCAATGCCCCCTGAGGAAGGGATCAGTAACCTCCTCACCAGTATTGAGGCAAATGCGGAAGAGGCCAAGAAAGTCCTGGCCGAAATATTCAGCCAGAGGATAGGGGTAGAACGGGGGACACAGGAGCTCATATGGAGTATTTATGGCCTTGAAAATATTCATATCAGGATCTCAGACCTTATCCGTCACGCAAAACAGAACATCAGGATTATCAGCAGCGCACAGTTTTTTACTCCTGGTATGATCGAGACGCTTGAAAGTGCAGGGGACGGGGTCGCGATAGAAATTATTGTCGACCAATGGCCAGGGACGGTCCCGCGTAACCTCCGGTTATTCATCAAAAAGACACCAATCGGACATGAAATTGATAATAAAACCGTTTCGGGGGGAGTTTTTTTATTCGACTGCAACCGGGTCATGGTGATAATGGGCCCGCAGGACGAGGGTCTGACTGGACTCTACTCCGAGTCTGACGGCTTCGTCCGATTTTTCAGCTCGTACTGGCGTTTTTTCAAGGAGTGGGCAAGAAAATAGGAGACGTAGGATATGCCGTCAAAAAAACGGCTGGATTGATTAGTATTCGTTGATATGGGTCATTTCTCCGGCATCCATAAGGCCTTTCATTGCCCTGATTACCTCCCAGCGCCCTTCTTCCCGGATTGCTGCCATCGGGTTTGTCCCGCCCACGGCAACAATTCCCAGGTACTGCGGGTCTACTGTAACACCTAATGCAGGCGTGTTCGGCATCCCTACCTCGAGGATGCCTGAAAGGTCACTCCCCGTAAGACTGTCCAGGACTTCCCCGACGAGAGGTTCGGCCTCCATGTGGCATTCCCGTATATTCGCAAGGAGATTCCCACTTCCCCGCCTCATTACTGCATTGACCGACGTAAGTTCCTGCGAGATCAGGACCTGGAGCGGATCGATCGTTGTGTATTCATACAGGATCATGTGAATGAACCGTTTCGGGACCCGGTGATCGATTTCGACAACGCCACCTCCGATGGGGTTCATGGGGATTCCACGCCTGAGCAGGAGGCCGTCAAGGGTGGAACTGCAGACGGATACAATGCCGATGCATCCTTCCGGCACCTGGTAATCTTCGATTGTTACCCCGGGTTGCAGGAACCGCACAAGTCCGCTTACACTTATACCAGCCCGGTAAGAATCTTTAAAGATCTTGATCGCGAACTCCAGGTCTTCACTCCTGATAAGTGAAAGATTATAGACAAGAGTGCCGGTCCTCTCCTCTGGACTGTAGGTGACCTGCAGGGCAAATTCTTCTATCCGGTGATTAATAAATTTCGGGAGACTTGTCATTGTACAGTTTTCCATCATGAAAGAGAAAAATTGTTCTATAAGACAGGGGAAATGTATTCATGATGGAACACGAGACGCGGGAAAAGGCGAAAAATGCTGTGAAGCTCATTCTTGAGGCGGCAGGGTTCGAGGTTGAGGACGTGGAAGACCCCCTCGACCTCTCGGCGGTCAGGGACGGTGAATATGTGGCAGTGCTCTGTTCGGTAGATGCTGACACCATTACAGAGTTTGATCGGACAAACTACAACATCGTCATCGGGGGAGAACAGGTGCCCTGTAAAAAGCTCCTGTTTACCCTTGACAATACGATTCATACAGAGCATTGCATCGTCTGGGGCGTCAGGGAATTTGTCCGTCTTTCAGGTGAGGCAACCCTTGCCAGGGTCCTCGATCGCGAGCTCTCGCTCACACTCATCCCCGGAGCTGCTGTTGAGTCCGCAGCCGGTACCACACCGGAACCAGTGGTAACTGAAAGTTCAGGCGTCAGTATCCCGCACCTGCCGGTCAAGATAACACAACAGAATGCAGAACGGATTTCCGGGACGCAGGGGGCTGCCATCCTGAAGTTTATGCCACACTGGGTGTACCACTACATGAGCAGCGGTGAACAGGTCTACCAGGACCACCATATTCCCTTCGATTCTGAAGGATGGGGTGCAATCAACGCGATTAACGGGTTAAAGCTCGAAATTGATCCAAAAACAATTGATAAAGGCGAGATCCCGGGTGAGGCAGAGGTAATAGGACCTAAAATTACAAAAGATGAGGCGAATACCCGGGTGTTTGGCGAACTGGTGGTACAACTCACCCAGCATGTGCGGATCAAGCAGGTGAAGGGAGATACCATCTTCTATGAAGAAAAGGTGATGAAACCGGAAAAAAAGAATATCAGTATCGATATTGACCTCGTGCATTTCCCGGTCTGGCAGGTCAGGGGAAAAAAAATAGTCGAAGTGAACGCATTCACCGGTGAGCTCCTTTCCCAGCCGATGGATGAAGGTTGTGAAATACTCTGACCACCCCATGATAATCGTCCTTGGGGGTGGCCCCGCGGGGCGCATCGCCGCAATGCACCTCGCACATTCCGGAAAGGAGGTGCTCCTCGTAGAGCGTGGCATTATCGGGGGCCAGTGCCTCAATTTTGGCTGCATGGTAGTCTGTGCGCTCAATGATGCGGCAAGGGTAGTCCGGAACGCCCGTGATCTCCAGAAGCTCGGTGTCATCGACCGGTCTCCCAACGTTGATTTCCCAAGATTAATCTGCGAAATGCAGGAGATCCAGAAAAAAATCGCTGGCATCCTCGATTCTGAGACACGCAGTACAGGCGTTGAAATTCAATACGGTACTGACGCCGCTCTCCACGGAAACGAAGTTCACCTGGGCACCGAGGTACTACGGCCTGATGCAGTAATTGCAGCCACCGGTTCTTTCCCTGTAATACCGGATATCCCGGGGATCTCAAAAGAGGGTGTATATAACCCGCATACCCTCGCACAGATGGACATATTACCGAAGAACATGGTTATCCTGGGTGGCGGCGTAATGGCAGCCGAATTTACCTATATTTTTTCTTCGTTCGGATGCGACGTCAACCTGGTTGCCCGCAGTGGTGTACTGAAGGTACTTGACGACAGGCAGCGTGAGGTCGCGTTAAAAGAGTTTGAGGGGGTTACTATCCATTCCGGGACCTCGTTACTTACCGTTAACGGCGACCAGCAAATGGGTTCTGTTACGGTACGCCAGCCCGATGGCTCACATGCAGAGATTGAATGTGATGCACTGTTTATTGCCACAGGGCTCTCTCCCCGGTCTGAAAATCTTCATGGCATTGCAAAAGGACCTGGCGGTGAAGTGCTTGTTGACAGCCACATGGAGACCAGCATAAAAGGGGTCTATGCTGCAGGGGATGTCACGGGCCCCCCATACCTTACACCTGTCGCCCGTCATGAAGGGATCGTTGCAGCAGAGAACATTCTTGGAAGGGTTACCACGATGGACTACCAGTTCTTTCCCCAGTCGGTCAATCTTTCAAGTGAGCATGCATTTTGTAACCCATCAACAAATGGAACAATCTCGGTCAGTCTTCCCGGTCCTGCCGGCCCCGGGACGTTCTGGAAAGTACCCTTCAATACCACAGGTCTTTCGAAGGTCAGTGTGGACCCTGAAACGGGAACACTGCAGGGGGTTTCGACATCCGGGCCTGGCGCGGGGATTATCACGAGTTATATCGCGTTCCTCATGCAGAAAGGCTACACTGCAGACGATTTCTCCTCATTCCTTGAAATCCACCCGGAGACCGACGGGGTCCACGGGTTGCTCAATTACCTGTCAGGCTACCTGAAACGTAACAATTCCAAATAGTTACATCGGTTTGCCACCAGGACCCTTCTCTTCTCCCTTGTAGGGTGATTTGTTTCAGGGACGTGGCCGATTCAGGGTAAGTCAATTATGTCTCTTCAGTCCATACATTTACACACAGAAATGGATCAACAAACCTCCGCGGACGAGCAGTTCATCAGGATAGGACTAATACAGATGGAAATGGGACCTGATCCGGATGTTAACCTGCGACGTGCTGCTCAGTATGTAGAGGCTGCAGTCCACAAGGGGGCACAGATTATCTGCCTCCCCGAGTTATTCCGTACCCGCTACTTCCCACAGCACATCCGGCGAGATGCAACCTTCCTTACAGAGAGCGTGCCCGGCTTATCCACGGATTTTTTTTCAACAATCGCGAAGAGCCGCGAGGTTGTAATTATCGTGCCGGTGTACGAGCGGGATGTGGACGGACATAATTATAATACCGCGGTTGTTATCGATGCGGATGGCAGCCTGCATCCGCCGTACCGTAAAGTCCACATTCCCCAGGACCCCGGCTTTTACGAGAAGGGGTATTTTCACCCTGGTAATACGTACCAAATCTATCACACACATTACGGGTGCTTTGCGGTCTTAATCTGTTTTGACCAGTGGTTCCCTGAAGCGGCCCGTTCCGTCGCACTTATGGGTGCATCAATCATTTTTTATCCGACTGCAATCGGACAACCACTCAGCTTCGACCCTCGGGAGGGGGACTGGCAGGAATCATGGGAACTTGTCCAGCGGAGCCATGCGATCGCCAACAGCGTTCATGTTGCAGCGGTTAATCGCGTTGGTACTGAAGGAGCAATCAGATTTTTCGGGGGATCCTTCGTCAGCGATGCATTTGGCAAAGTAATAACCCGGGCAGGGGATGCAGAAGAGATAATCATAGCGGACCTTGACCTTTCGATGAACAGGACCGTACAGGACTCATGGGGATTTTTCCGAAACCGTCGTCCTGAAACGTACGGCAGTCTTGTCCTTGCACCCCGTGATACCAGTCGCCGTTTTATCGTCCGCAAGGGAGATACCCCGCGAAATACAGGATTTTGCATGCCTGCTGAATGGGAAAGGCATGAGGCGGTATGGCTCTCGTGGCCACATAATACCGTGACATTCCCGGACCTCGATGCTGTTGAAGAATCATATATACGGTTTATTTCTGCACTGAAGGAATCAGAAACGGTCGAACTGCTTGTCAGGGATAACGACACAAAGGAAAAGGTCAGGGAACGGATCTGCAAGGGAGGAGGGAGAGATTCTCATGTCCGATACCGGGTCACTGAATACGAGGATGTCTGGATCCGTGATTACGGGCCCACTTTCGTAGTCAATCCGGCTATTTCCCAGGTTGCCATGGTGCAGTGGAAGTTTAATGCGTGGGGCGGAAAATATGAGAACCTTATCCGGGATGGAGCAATTCCAGAGGTGATGGGTGACTGGCTGGGACTCCCCGTTTTCAGCCCGGGGATTATCCTCGAGGGGGGGTCGATCGATGTGAACGGGAGAGGGACGGTGATGACCAGTCGTTCATGCCTCCTTAACCCGAACAGGAACCACGGATTATCAGAATCTGACCTCGAGGTCCTCCTCATGGAGAATCTGGGGGTAGAACACGTGATATGGCTTAATGAGGGTATTGCAGGGGATGATACCGATGGCCATATTGACGATTTTGCAAGGTTTATCAACCCTTCCACCGTTGTATGTGCCTGCGAGGAGGACAGGTCAGATGAAAATTATCGTACCCTGCTGGAAAATTATGATACCTTAAGAAAATCCATAGACCAGGACGGGAACCCGCTTACGGTTGTAAAACTTCCGATGCCGGCTTGCGTCTCAAGCGGAGATCTCCGGTACCCGGCAAGTTACACAAATTTTTTTATCGGTAATTCGGTGGTTATCGTCCCGGTTTTTAACGACCCACATGATAGAGAGGTGTTACGTCGTCTTGAGTCCCTCTTCCCGGGCCGGGAAGTACTGGGGATTAATGCCCGGGCAATGGTTGAAGGATACGGGACCTTCCACTGTGCAAGCCAGCAGCAACCTGGGCTCTGATTACCCCCGGTAAACATTACTATGGGTCTGGTTTGCAATCGCAATTTTTTTCATGGGTAATTAATAAAAAGAAGGATCTTAGAGATTGATCTATTGAGTGAAACCTGGTTGATGCGGATTGAGAGACCGCGTACGCATTTCCTGCGCATACCCCTGCAGATCTACCATTTCACCGGACCGAGCCCATAATCATATGGTGCCGGACGCCGGACTTCACTCGTATGCTACAATTGTCAAGGTGGGTTGTGGCGTGTCATTCGATTTTGTTATATCACCCCTTTTTTACCTATTCCAACAGGTCCCCTCCGGCAGCCTGGCAACGGACGAAAACTGACAGTTCGCCGTTTTTGTAATTATACCCGCAGGCTTACCATCCATATCAAATCCTCCGGGTGGCGGCTGGACATTCTGTATGGTGAAAATATCCCCAATTATGTTATGATGACGGATCGTTGTGTCGGATGAACCTTTTTTTATCTTGTCTTCCAGGCGTGTCAGGAACATAAGGCTGCTACCGCCACCACAGGCTGATCTGGCAGCCTTACGGAAATTACCGGACAGTTTTCTTTCGTCCTTGTAACATGATCCTGACACGAATAACCACTCTATGAGTGTAGTATAAACGAGCTCGCCATGGGCGGTGTGAAAGTAATTGTTTTGGGGAGACCCATGCAAAACTGACCCCGATTAATCTAAAATTCCCGGGAAATTCTATTGCCCGCAAATGTATCTTCCAGTTGTTCTCCCGGGACATGCCTGACAAAAACCATATTTATA
>Ga0209668_10001093_pt1 | contig 11453 bp, 10 predicted proteins | sample FrelakmetPLP11PL_FD_187150 | JGI IMG/M metagenome (GOLD analysis project Ga0209668, IMG submission 187150) | Freshwater lake sediment microbial communities from the University of Notre Dame, USA, for methane emissions studies - PLP11 PL (SPAdes)... | ecosystem: Environmental > Aquatic >... | reverse complement strand
CGTCTCTCGACCCAAACCGGTCGTCAGGTGGCCGAGAACAACAGGCGCGGAGCAGTCCTTGGCTGGCGGCGCCAAGGCTTTAGCGCCGATGCGTCCAGGGGCGTCCTCCAGCGGGTCGAGTTGTCCTAGGCGTGTGGCGGTGACCGGCCCACCCGCCGGGACAACGAGTCCAGCATCGGCAATGGCGGCTGGCCGAGCAGATCCTCGATGGCACAGGCCACGCTCATCAAGGCCGCGTCCTCGCCCGGTGCCGAGCACAGTTGCAGCCCCACCGGCAGCGCAGCGCCGAGATGCTGAATCGGCAGCGAGATTCCGCACTGCCCGAACAGGTTGCCCGGCCGCGTATTGCGCGTGGCGCGCCGGTTCCAATCCGCGACGTCGGCCACACTGCGGAATGCGGCGGTCGGCTGCGGCAGCATCGGCACCGTCGGCGTGAGCCAGGCATCGATGCCGACGCAGCGCTCGTTCACCAGCACCTGCACCTCGCGGCGGCGCGCCAGCATCGTCGCGTAGTCGTCGGCGCGCACGTCGAAAGCAACCTGGAGCCGGGCGGCCGCCACGGCATCCAGACGATCGAACTGCGCCGTCACGCGCTCGCGCCCGAGGAAGGTCAGAAGGTCGGCCGGCACCAGGCAACGAAAGATGTCGTCGATCTCGCCGGCCTCCGGGGTCTCGGCATGCACGATGCGGGCCCCAGTGGCGCGCAGGCGCGCGACCGCGGCCTCGAAGCAGCGCTGCACGGGTGCGTCGAGCTCGTCCAGGAAGTGCTGCGTCGGCACGGCCAGCACCAGGTCCGACACCGCGGGCACAGGAAGTGGCGCATGGCCCTCCAGCGCCGCCTGGACCCACGCAGCATCGTGCGCGCTGCGTGTGAACAGGCCGATGCTGTCCATCTCGGGCGACAGCGGGAACACGCCGTCGCAGGGCCAATGGTCGCGGCTGGCCTTGTAGCCGACGACGCCGCACATCGCGGCCGGCCAGCGCACCGAGCCCCCCGTGTCGGAGCCGACCGTGAAACCCGCCAGGCCGGCCGCCATCGCCACGGCCGAGCCGTGGCTCGATCCGCCGGTCATGCGCGGCTCGTGCGCGTCGCAGGGATTCCACGGCGGCGGGCGGTCGAGGTTGAAGCCGCCAAGCGCGAACTCAGTCGTGCGTGTCTTGCCGAGGATCACGCAACCGGCACGTTGCAGCGCTTTCACGAAGCTACCCTGCTCTGGCACAAGGTCCTGCACGTCCATCCGGGTGCCGGCAGTGGTGGGCATGCCGTCGACGCTGAAGAGGTCCTTCACCGCCACCGGAAAGCCCATCAGCGGGCCCAGGTCGACGCCGGCCGCGCGCTGGGCATCGACCCCCTGCGCCTGCGCGAGGGCCCGCACGGCGTCGAGGTGCATGAAGGCTTGCAGCTTCGGTTCCAGCGCCGCGATGCGCGCGAGGGCGGCCTCGGCTAGCCCTACGGCACTCGCACGGCCATCACGCAAGGACTCGGTCAGCGCCCGCAGGCCCGGCGCCGCAGGCTCCGCGGGAAGGCTCATGGCGTGGCCACCATCGCTGCGGCGGTCCGCGCCTCGTTGTCGCTGCCCCACCGACGGCCCGGCCCGCCAGCGCCGCGGCTCGCCTGCCACCAAGCCACACAGGCCCGTGCCAGCGCCGCGGTGCTGTCCACACAGTTCGCGCGCAACGGTGACTGCATGGCGTCGAGCGCAACCGGCGTTTCCGTGCAGGCCAGAATCACCGCGCCGACACCCTGTTGCATCAGCGCCTGGACCGCCCTTGCGATCAGCGGTCCGGCTCGCAGGGCCTGCCCGGCCTTCACCAACTCGATGCCGGGAAGGACCAGCTCATCCATCAGATCATCCGATGGCACCACAGGGGTGTATCCCGCCTGGATCAGCGGCGCATCGAAGATACGGCCAGCCAGCGTGGCACGAGTGGCAATGAGCCCGACCGCTTCACCTGCGCAGACCTTGGGCGCGAGTTCCATAACGCATGCATCCACGATGCTGATGAACGGCACGGGACAGCCGGCCGACAAATCAGGGAACCAGAAGTGGGCCGTATTGCACGGCATGGCAAGCGCGGTTGCGCCCGCGGCGATCAGGCGGTCACGTCCCGCCATCAGCTCAGGCAAGGGGGAGCGACCCTTGCCCAAGATGGCGACCGGTCGTGGTGCGATGCGGGGGTCTGACTGGATCAGCAGGGGCACATGGTCGGCGTCGCCCCGGGCGGGGGTTGCTGCCAGAACCTTGCCGAAAAAATCATGCGTGGCCAACGGTCCCATGCCACCCAGCACACCGATCATCGCCATTCTCCCGTGCGTGCAATCAACGCGTGGCCATCAAATGGCCAGTGGACAGTCCAGCCAACCCCAGCGTGACCAGAAAGATCAACCGGTCGCCAACCGAACTGCGTCACGTCTTTCAGCGCAAACCCGAGCCGTTGTAGCGACTGCCCAGAACGGCCGCGGCCATGCACACCAGAGCCGTCACCAGCAGGCCGGGCCGGAGCGTCCTGGCGTACTCGACCGCCGCGTTGGGTGCCAGCCTCGGCATCAGTTCGGCGCCTTCATAGCGGCTTCAAGTCACTGAACGCGTCCATGTACCCATACAGCGCCACGGCACCGCCGGTGTGCAAGAACACGACGTTCTCGCCTTTCTTGAAATGGCCCTTGCGGCACAGGTCGATCAGGCCGGCCATGCCTTTGCCGGAGTAGACCGGGTCCAGGAGGATGCCCTCCAGCCGCGCCATCAGGGTGACGGCCTCCACCATACCGGGGGTGGGCACACCGTAGCCGCCGCCGACATAGTCGCAGTTGGCCATCACGCTTTCGCGCTTGACGCACCCGGGCACACCCAGCAGCTCGGCGGTCTTGACCGCGAGGTTGTAGACATTGGTCTCTTGCGCCTCTCTGGCCGCGCGCACACCGATGCCCAGCACCGGGATCTGGCTCCGCGTGCCTTCCAGGCCCACCACCAGACCTGCCTGCGTGCCCGCGCTGCCAGTGGCATGCACAACGCAGTCCACACGCAGGTCCTGCGTATTGAACTGGTTCACCATCTCCAGCGCACAGGCCACATAGCCCAAGGCACCAATGGGATTGGATCCTCCGCCGGGGATGATGTAGGGCCTGCGTCCGTCGGCACGCAGCTCGTCCGCCACCACGGACATCGCCGCGTTCATGTCCGTCCCCCCGGGGAGCTCACGAACCCGCGCGCCATAGAGGTGATCCAGGAAAACGTTGCCGGACTTCTTGTAGTTCTCGCCCTTGAAGCCGGTGCGATCCTCGAGCAGGATCTCGCACTTCATACCCATCTTCACGGCTATGGCCACGGTCTGACGCGCGTGGTTCGACTGCGTGGCGCCCTGGGTGATGATCGTGTCCGCACCGTGTTTGACAGCGTCCGCCATCAGGAATTCGAGCTTGCGGGTCTTGTTGCCCCCCGAGCCCAAGCCGGTGCAGTCATCGCGCTTGATGTACAGGTTGGGGCCGCCCAAGGCTTCGGTCAGGCGCGGCAGGAACTCCAGCGGTGTCGGGCCGTGGGTGATGTGCACGCGGGGGAAGTGGGTCAGTTTCACGGTCGCCTTCTTGTTGTCGTTTGAATGAACGGGATGGCCGGTCTCATTGGCCAGCGGCCAGCGTGCAGGCGGTGGCGACGATGCGGCCGATCAACACGCAGTCCTCGTCGGTCAGGGACACCGGGGTGCGCAGGTCGAACAGCTGGTCCAGCACCGCCTTGGAACTCGGCAGATCGGGCTTGTGGCCGAGGTACCGCCAATGCTCGTAGTTGCTGGTGAAGGCCACCGGCACTGGCGCGCCGAACCACTTGATGTACAGCCCGCGCAGCGTGCATTCCGTCAGGAAGCGTTCGATCTGCGCCGGCATGAAGTCCAGCGTGAACTGGATCGAACTGGCGATGAATTCTTCCTTCGGATCGCGGGCCGGCACCGTCAGGTGCGGCGCCTTGCCCAGCTCGCGCGCCAGCGTGGAATACACATGGTTCCAGCGCCGCCCCCGGTCGGCCAGCTGCCCGATCTGCGGGCGCAGCAGGCTGGCCGCCAGGTTGGACATGCGCATGCTGAAGTTCGGCGTCACGTACTTCCAGCGCTCGAACACCTGGGCAGGCGGCTTGAGCAGGTGCTGGTCGTACATCATGTAGCAGCCCGACATCAGGATAGCCTGCGCCGCCACGTCGTCGTCATCGGTCACCAGCAGGCCGCCCTCGCCCGAATTGATGTGCTTGTAGGTCTGGGCGCTGAAGCAGCCCACCTTGCCCCAAGTGCCGGTGTGCCGACCGTCCCAGCGGGCCCCCATGGTGTGCGCGCAATCCTCGACGAGCGCGATGCCGTGCCGGTCGCAGAGGGTGCGCACAGCCTGCAGGTCGGAGATATGGCCGCGCATGTGCGACAGCAAGAACACTTTGGCTCCGCTGCTGGCGGCCTTGCGCGCCAGGTCGGCCAGGTCGGTCAGATAGTCGGCGGTGGTCTCCACCAGCACGGCCTGGGCGCCGGCGTGGGCAATGGCACCGGGGACCGGGGCCAGGGTGAAGGTACTGGTCAGCACCTTGTCGCCAGCCTTGACGCCCAGGGCCTTGAGCGCGATGAACATGGCCGCGCCGCATGAACTGACCGCCACGCAATACCGGCTGCCAACGTAGGCTGCGTACTCCTGCTCCAGCAACGAGGGTTCCGGATAGCCCGAGCCCTGCTCGCCGTAACGGTGAAGCCGGCCAGAGCGCATCAGCGACACGGCACGCGCGATCGCCTCTTCGGGAATCGGCTCGGGCGTGCTGAGATCCTTGCCGAACCACAGGCCGTCCGGCGTTTTGATTTCAGCAGGCGGCGTCGGGAATGCAGCCATCTTCCGTTCAATGCTGGTGGCCAGCAAGCGTGCCCAGTTCAAACGAGTCCTGCGGGAAATACTTGCGAAGCCGGATGTCGCCGGTGCGTGCATGGCCCTCCATGCCCTCAAGGCGCGAAATGCGCGCAGCCACCTGCCCGACTTCCCGGCTGGCGCCGCGGGTGAGCCGCTGGTACGTCACCGTCTTGATGAACTTGCCCACGCTCAGGCCGCCGGAGTAGCGCGCGGCGCCTCGCGTGGGCAGGATGTGGTTGGGGCCGGCGCATTTGTCGCCATAGGCCACCGTGGTCTCCTCGCCCAGGAACAGCGAGCCGTAGTTGGTCAGCCGGCTCAGCCACCAGTCGAGATCCCTGGCCAGCACCTGCAGATGCTCGGGCGCGTACTCGTCACTGATCTCGACCATCTCTTCCCGGCTGCCCACCAGCACCACCTCGCCGTAGTCACGCCAAGCGGCGGTGGCCGCATTCCGAGCCAGCTCAGGCAAGGCGGCGATGACCGAGGGCATCAGCTCGATGACCTTAAGGCCCAGCTCGCGCGAAGAGGTGAACAGCCACACTGGGGAATCGGGACCATGCTCCGCCTGGCCGGCAAGATCGGCCGCCACCAGATTCGCGTCAGCCGTTTCGTCGGCAATGATGGCTGATTCGGTAGGGCCAGCCACCACGTCGATGCCGATTCGGCCGAACAGCGTACGCTTGGCCTCGGCCACGAAGCGGTTGCCCGGGCCGACGATCACATCGGCCGGCTTGGGCGAATACAGGCCAAAGGCCATGGCCGCGATGCCCTGCACGCCGCCAAGGGCCAGCACGGTGTCCGCGCCGCACAGCTTCATGGTGTGCAGGATGGCGGGGTTCACGCCCGCCTCCTTGTGCGCGGGGGACGTGGCGACGATGTACGGCACACCCGCCACCTTCGCGGTGCAAACGCTCATGATCGCGGAGGCAGCGTGCGCATAGCGCCCACCGGGCACATAGCACCCGGCGGTGTTCACCGGGATCAGCTTCTGCCCGGCCACCAGGCCATCGATCAACTCGACCTCGAACTCGTGCAGCGACTCGCGCTGGCGCAGCGCGAAATCCCTGACGCGGGAATACGCAAACGAAATATCGTCCTTGACGCCCTGGGACAGCGCCTTGGAGGCCTTCGCGAAGTCATCCTCGCCCACGACGATGGGACCGTGCCAGCCGTCGAAGTCGCGCGCGTACTTTTCCACGGCGCTGCGACCGTTGCGCTGGATGTCCGCCAGCAGGCGCTCCACGGTCTCGGACGTCGCGGTGTCGATAGCGTCTTGCCTTGGGGGAGCCTTCTTCAAATATTCAATCGTCATGGAACATTACCCTCAATAAGACGCTTTCACCGGTCCGAATCAACCGCGGCCCTTCCAGGGCACCACGCGCCGTTCCACAAACCGCACGAGATGGTCAAAGGCGTAGGCGATCGCGGCGATCACCACGATGCCCATGATGACGACGGGCGTCTGGAGGAAGCGGGATGCGGACAGCACCATGTAGCCCAGGCCCGAGGTGGCCGCCACCATCTCGGCCGCCACAAGGGTCGTCCAGCCAAATCCGATGCCGACGCGCATCGCCGTGAAGATCTCCGGCATGGCCGACGGCAGGATGACCATGCGAATCACCTGCCAGCGGGTGGCGCCAAACGAGTAAGCGGCATGAATCTGCTCGATCGCCGCCGACTTCACACCGGCCCGGGCACCCAGGACCATCGGCGCGAGCACCGACGAGAAGATCAATAGGACCTTGGACAGTTCGTCGATGCCGAACCAGATGATCATCAACGGCAGATAGGCCAGCGGGGGAATCGGGCGGTAGAACTCGATGGGCGGGTCAAAGATGCCGCGGGCGACCGGGCTCATGCCCATCGCGATACCCAGCGGAATGCCGATGACACACGCAAGCAGGAATGCGCCGAACACCCGCAGGGTGCTGACCCAGATGTGCTCCCAGAAGCCAACCCCGGTGAAGCCTTCCTTCATCACGTCAAAGAAGGCGTTCACCACGCCCATGGGCGAAGGCAGGAACAGCGGCTTGATGTAGCCGGCATACGTGACGAAGCCCCAGAAGGAGATCAGCAGCACGATCACGACGGTGCTGATCCTGAAGCTTTCGCCTTGTCCTGGCACGCCGTAGATCTCGCCGGGTTTGGCGGGTTTGGCCTTCATCAGGCCCGCCAGGAAGCCATCGCCGCCGGTGGAGCGGTTCTCACTCATCAGGGCCTCCTGCTTCGTCGGCAAAAATGATCCGCAAGATGGTTTCCCGCAACGCAATGAAGTCTGCGGAGGCCTTGATCTCGCGGGCGTTGCCCGTCTCGAAATAGCGCCGGCTGAACGGCAGTTCAAAGGTGTGCGAGATGCGCCCGGGCCTGGGCGACATGACGATCAGCCGGGTCCCCATGAAAAGCGCCTCTTCCACGCTGTGGGTGATGAAGAACACCATCTTTCCCGTATCGCGCCACACCTTCAGGATCAGTTCCTGCGCCCGCTCGCGGGTCAGCGCGTCGAGCGCGCCCAGCGGCTCGTCCATCAACAGGAGGTCGGGGTCGCTGGTGAGTGCGCGTGCGATGCCCACGCGCTGCTGCATGCCGCCTGACAGCTCGTAGGTGGCCGATTGCTCAAACTGCTCCAGCCCCAGCAGCTTGATGAACTCGCGCGCGATGGTTTCGCGCTTGGCCTTGTCGTGCCCCTGGATCTTCAGGCCGAAGGCCACGTTGTCCAGCACGTTCAACCAGGGCAGCAGCGCGTGCTTCTGGAACACGACCGACCGGTCCGCACCCGGACCGGTGACCGCTCGGCCGTTCAGGGCAATCTCGCCCTCGCTGGGCGCCATGAAGCCGGCGATCAGGTTGAGCAGCGTTGATTTGCCGCAGCCCGATGCGCCCAGCGCCACCACGAAGTCTTTCTCGTGGATCTCGAGATTGATGTTCTTCAGCGCATGAACAGGCGGCTTACCCTTCACCGGATAGAACACCGACACATTTCGGATGGCAAGAGCGGTCATCGGAAGGCTTGAACTGGACAACTGAAGTGCCGACCTGCCCTGCGCAGGTCGGCACCGCTGGCACCATAGTCGGCTTACTTGCCTGCAGCCGCCTTGGCGAACTCAGGGTTGACGAACTGACCGTAGTCGTCTGCAGTCTTGTTGATTCGACCTGCGCTCTTGAGGAACTCAGCGGTGCCCTTGATGGTCTTGGCTGCGCCGCCGCCCATCCAGTTGGCGGACATGGCCAGATCGGCGTCAGGGTAGATCGTGCCTTCAAGCATCGGCACGACTGCAGCGGGGGATACACCCACACTCGCGGCGACGGCTTTGATCTTCGGCGAATCTGCGTTCCATGCGGCCTTGTTCTTGTGATAGTCCGCATTGATCTCGAACATGGCCCTCAAGAACTTGACCAAGCCGTCGCGGTTTTCAGCTGCGAACTTGTTGTTCGCAACCCATGCGTTGAATGTATGAAAACCCGCCCCTCTCGCCACGTCGCCCGCGGTGTACAAAACCTTGCCGTTTTCACGCAACTTCGTTTGAACGGGAACCCATACGAAAGCAGCATCGATGGCGTTTTGTGCCCAGGCAGCCGCGATCTCGGCAGGCGACATGCCCAGCAAGGTGACGTCTTTTTCAGTCAGCCCGTTCATCTTCAGTGCGCCCATGAGCGAGTAGTGGGCTGTGGAGCCGATCGGCACCGCAATGCGCTTGCCTTTGAGGTCGGCGGGTTTCTCGATGCCAGATCCATTTCGTGCGACCAAGGCCTCGGAGCTGTCAATGACCTTGCCTGCAGAGACCATCTGATAGGGCAATCCGGAGCTCAAACCGGCTGACAGGGGAGAGGATCCGATTTCAGAAACCTGAATACCGCCAGAGGCCATGGCCGCGTTGACTTCTGCGCCAGAGGCGAACTGCCGCCACTCGATCTTCCAGCCGGTGGCCTTTTCAAGGCTTCCGTCGGCGACGAGCGCCTTGTAGGGAGCAGGATCGCCAAAATGACCGATCACCACCGTGGTTTGTGCGACCGCCTGGGTGAGCAGGCCGAAGGTGAAGGCCGTGCCGATGATCAATGATTTAACGAGTCGATTCATGGTGTTCATCCAGAAAAGGAGGCGGTGACGCCTCGGGGCTTGGGAGGGGCTCACTTGCACAGGTGCAGGAAACCCGGCGCATGCTAGGCACAAGATTTCTTTCCAAATAGAGCCAGATTCATTTAGTTCTGGTGCCAGAATGAACGCGCCCGAGACAACGTGGCGGCGTCGGCTCCCGTGCACCGCAGCGTTGCACTGCAGCAGGCCACAAGGACCGCAGTTGGTGCACGACGGCGGAAAGCGGTGCAGGGCCCGGATGCTCGGGAAGGAGCGCGCCATGAGACAGAAGCAGGAGATCGCCGACATCTGGGCCAAGCTGTTCCCGCAGTTCTCGGGCAGCAGCGGCACCCTGCAGGGCCAGGTCAAGGAGATGATGGTCCACTCCATCCTGATGGGTCTGGTGCCGGCCGGCGCGAAGGTGCCCACCAGCCGCGCCTTGGCCGCCGCGCTGGGGCTGTCGCGCAACACCGTGTCCCTCGCGCTGCAGGTGCTGGTGGACAAGGGCTTCCTGATTGCGGCTCCGCGCAGCGGGCTGGTGGTCAATGGCGACATCCTGCTGGGCCAGGCGGTCCAGTCATCGGTCCAGGTGCCCGCGCCCGCGGCCCTGCAATGGGATGCGCGACTGCTGTCGCGCGCACGGCATCAACGCAACATCGTCAAGCCTGCCAACTGGCAGGACTTTGCCTATCCCTTCATCTATGGCCAGTTTGATCCGAGCCTGGTGCCCTTGAGGGACTGGCGCGCCTGCGCCCACCAGGCCCTGTTCGTGCCCGCGGTCAGGAAATGGGCGCAGGACCACATCAACCGGGACTCCGAAGCCCTGCTGGACCAGATCCAGCACCGGCTGCTGCCCGCGCGCGGCATCATGGCCCGGCGCGACGAGATCCTGGTGACAGCCGGTGCGCAGATGGCCTGCTACCTGTTGGCCAACGTCCTGCTGGACTGCAAGACGGTCGTAGGGATCGAGGATCCGGGCTATCCGGACGCACGAAACAACTTCATGCTGCGCACCGACCACGTGAAGGCGCTGCCCATCGATACGGACGGCTTGATCGCCTCGCGCGCGATGGCCCAGTGCGCCTATGCGTACGTGACGCCAAGCCACCAGTGTCCCACCACCGTCACGATGCCCCTGAAGCGCCGGCACGAGATTCTGGCGCTGGCCAAGAAGCACGACGTCGTCCTGTTCGAGGACGATCACGAAAGTGAGCTGAACTTCTCCGGCCGGCCGCTGCCCGCGCTGAAAAGTCTCGACACGGACGGGCGGGTCATCTACCTGGGCAGCCTGTCCAAAACCCTCGCGCACGGCCTGCGGATCGGCTACATCGTGGCACCGGCCGAGCTGATCCGCGAACTGCGAGCCCTGAGGCGCCTGATCATCCGGCACACCGCCGCTAACAACGCACACACGGCGAGCCTGTTCATCGCACAGGGCCACCATGATGCCTTCATCCGCAAGCTGAACGTGACTTACCGGGAGCGGCGTGAGCTGCTGGCCCGGGCTTTCGCCAGGCACCTTCCGCAGTTCCACATCATGCCCTCGCAGGGCGGCTCGGCTGCCTGGATCCAGGGACCCTCGGGACTCAATGCGCAGGCGCTGACCGATAGCTGCGCGGCGCGCAGCGTGCTGATCGAGCCCGGCGACATCTTCTTCAGGAAGTCATCCGCGACCAGTCAGTCCTGCCTGCGCCTTGGCTACGCCGCCATACCCGGCAACCTGATCGATGCTGGGGTGAAGGAGCTCGCGCGCGCGTACGCCGCCCTACGTACGCCATAGCGTCACGGCGCCGGTGGCAGCCACGGCCTATTGGTTAGGTGCACGCAGCCTTGACCGCCGCTGGCGCGTGCGCTCAGCGGTGGCCGGCAATCCATTGGGCCAGCCAGAGCATGCCCACGTCGCTGCCTGCCGGGCCCAGCAGGGACAGCCCCGGCGGCGCGCCTAGACGCTAACCCAATGGCAAGGACACCTGCGGGAAGCCCGTCAGCCCGGCCAGGCACAGCATCTGGATGGATCGGTTGCGAAAGCGCTCCAGATTCTCGCCGCTTTCGCCGATCGGCGGTGCGGTGTCCGCAGTCGTTTGCAGAACCAGGACGCCGTCCGTGCCCAGCACATCCGCCAGATGCTTCGTGAGTGGCTCTTGGTAGGCTGTGGCTGCGGCGCATTGGGCTTCGATCCACGGTAGCGAAGCGCTCGTCGATGCCGGGGCCAAGGGATAGGTTGCGCCGCTTCCCTCGTCTTGGCACGCAGACGTGCCGCCGCGCGCGACTCACTGCACAGCGCCGCTAGGTCGGCTGCAGCCGGTTGCTAAGTTTCGGCTTCCTGCTTGCAGGTACAGATCTTCGGGTGGCCATCTTTACGCCGTTTCCAACTAAAGAGTTGCCGGGTCCGCTGCCAGGGAGCCGCCCTTCACCTACGACAGCTCCTGGCCGGCAGCGTGAGTCCGCCCGATCGCTCTGAAGCTGACCTCCAACGCCGGGCGCCGGCCTCGCTCGTACTGGACGACGTAT
>Ga0209668_10001092_pt1 | contig 11466 bp, 21 predicted proteins | sample FrelakmetPLP11PL_FD_187150 | JGI IMG/M metagenome (GOLD analysis project Ga0209668, IMG submission 187150) | Freshwater lake sediment microbial communities from the University of Notre Dame, USA, for methane emissions studies - PLP11 PL (SPAdes)... | ecosystem: Environmental > Aquatic >... | reverse complement strand
CTAATCACCTATGCGGACTTGGGGCATGCTTCTAAGGTTATTGTAGGGAAGGACAAGACGGTGTTGATACGTTCAAACTACAAGTCGAATACTGAGGCGGTGAACGATAGGGTGGAGCAGTTGTGGGCGGCTCATTTGGCTTCCAATAAGAAGAACGACAAGGACTTCTTGGTTGAGCGTATTGCTTCATTGAAGGGGGGTATCGGTGTGGTGTATGTAGGTGGGAATACGGACTTGGAGCAGAAGGAGTTGTATGACCGTGTCGATGATGCGGTGTGTGCCGTTCGTTCGGCTCTTGAGGAGGGTATCTTACCCGGGTCAGGCAAGGCATTGTATGAAATCGACGTACAGGCTCTTAGAGACACTCCAACTAACGAGTCGATAGATATTGCCACTCAAATCATTCAAGACGCTCTACGGGCTCCTTTGATACAAATTTTGACCAATGCAGGTCTCGACTATACCAAGATATATTCAAGTGGTATCCCTGGGGGATTTGGCACGAACTTAAAGACGATGCAATTTGGGGACTTGATTGAGTTGGGTGTGATTGACCCATTGAAGGTTACGCGCAGTGCATTGCAGAATGCGGTCTCTGTGGCGGTTACGATATTATCAACCAACGCTATTGTAACGATGGCAAGAACATACGAGGCACAATAACTATGACACCAATAGGCAAAAATATAATTATACGCACCATTGAGGAGGAGATAAAGACCAACTCGGGATTGATACTCTCGGGTGAGGATGCCAATGGCTTCCGTTACAAGAAGGGTGTGATTGTCAAGACGGGCACCGACGTGATACCATCTATCAAGGACGGTGATGAGATATACTACGACAAGACGCATGGATATACCATGGTGATACATGACGAGCAGTATACCATCATCAGTGAGCGCGACATTGTGGTCGTGCTTTAGTCTTCTTTATCTAAATCAAAGTTAGGTTCGACATATTTTTTACTTATCTTATTGCGTATCTGCGAGTTCATCTTACGTATCATCATACGATGTACTTTTACCGAGAAGCCTACGTCTTTTCTAAACATGGGGTTGGCATGACTATTTTCGGAGAACATCTGTTCGCCTTCTAGTTTCTTATAGATATTTTCTATTACGCGTCTTGCTTTGTATGACAGCGTGTATATGACACGGGTCTTGTTGCCGTACGCTCCTTTGCGGAATACGGAGATCCATTGTGTCCTTATCAACCTACGCATCCTTGTGAGGTCCCATCCTAGGATATTATCAAACTCATCGAATTTGTCGGAGTTAAAGTATCCTTCGCTATATAGGAAGAATAGTATATCGAGGTCGGCTTGTCCAAGTTTATATTTTGTCTTGGCATAAATGCGCACAACTCTCCAATATTTTAGATAATCATATTTCATTTAATTTAATTTTATTAATTTTGTAGTGCAAAAATACTATATTTGTTCCGTTTAATTAAACACATTTTTTATTATGAAAGGGAAAACTTCAACTCCGTCATTGCCGAAATCATCTATTATGCAGATGCCGGCACCTGCTAACAAGCCTGCTGCAAAGCCAATGAAGAAATCTGCAAAGAAATCTTTGATGTCTAAAAGAGCCTGCTAGTAAGTAAGATTAATGTAATCCACCCCGAGATGATAAGTTTCGGGGTGACTACAGTTTTAAAGTTCAAAAAAATCAATACCTTTGTACCCAATGGTATATCACGTAAATCAAAAAAGCAAGGGGCTAGGCGATACGATAGCCAAAGTTACTAAGGCGACAGGTATCAAGAAGGTCGTTACAAAAGTATCAAAAGCATTAGGCAAAGATTGTGGATGTGACAAACGTCAGAATGTTTTAAATGAGATGTTCCCTTATGGCAGATAAATCTAAGATGAAGTGCAACCATCCTGTTACCTCTGACAGAGCAGGTAAGAAGATGATGGTGAAAGCCTGTAGTGATGGCCAAGAGAAGTTAATTCATTTTGGTGCTAAAGGCTATGGCAACAACTACTCGGCTGCGGCTCGTAAGAGTTTCCGTGCTAGACATGGGTGTGAGGGGGCGACCAATAAGTTGACTGCCAAGCATTGGGCATGCAGTTATCTATGGGGAGGGCCGGGCAAGGCGACTACATCAAATCCAAAAAATCGTAAAGGAAAATATTAGTAAAATTAAAATATGGCAACTCAAAAATTACAAGTAAGCACAGCAATCGCGGTCATCACATCTAACGATGCTAACGTGCCGTTTCCTGCATTATCACAATCGGGGACGAATACGTCAACTACTGCAAACAGATTGGTTAACTCCTCGGCAGATTTTGTTACAGCCAATGTAACTACGGGTGACATTGTGTATAACATTACAGACTCAACGGCAGCTACTGTTGTAGAGGTTCTTAGTGCTACTACATTAAAGTTAAACGCAGATATATTCACTGCTACAAGCAAAGCTTATGCGGTGTATAAAGGTGGCGAGAATGACGGGTGTGTTCTTTATATTGGTGTAACGGGCAACTTACGTGTTACTACCGCAGGTGGCAATGACGTGACTTTCAATGCAGTTCCTGTAGGGTTCTTCCCTGTTCAGGTGCTTAAAGTTTGGTCTTCAGGTACAGGTGCGTCGGGTATAGTGGGGTTGTTCTAAGATGAATTGGATTGCAGTAGCAATATCATCCTTGGGCTCGTATGGTGCATCGGCACCGCCACCACCACCGAGCCACTTTGCCAACACGCAATGGCAGTTGTTATTAGTTCATAATTGGGATACAATTTTAACAGACACTTGGAATTAAATAAATGGGAACTTCACTATACGGACAGACACCGGGGACAACATACATAGGACTTATAAAAGTTGATGACACGTCTGCGTTATCTGCTACATTAAAGTTTTTGTACGATGGTGATGGTAACGACTCTGCTTTAGAGTTGGCTACCAACAAAGTAAGGTTGACCAATCCCGAGTTTCAGGGGACGGGTTGGAATGTAAGTTCTCTTGAAGTAAGCTACCTAGATGGGTTACTTTCCAATGCACAGGAGCAGTTAAACAACAAACAACCTACGTTGACTTATACCCCTGAGAATGTGGCTAATAAGTCTAACGATGTCGTTGCCGATTCCTCATCTTATGTTAAATACCCATCCGTTAGAGCCGTCTATGATTGGGGTGTAGGTGCTTTTGCGCCTTACTTCTCATATACTGCTGAGAACGTAGCAAATAAAAAGACAGATTTAGTAGCCAACTCGGACACGTATTACCCAACACAGAAGGCGGTGAATACGGCATTATCAGGATACCAACCTACATTGGGGTTTACTCCTGAGAATGTGGCTAACAAAAGCACAAGCGTTGTCACTGACCAAGCAAGTAATACAAAATACCCGAGTGTAAAAGCCGTTTATGATTGGGGTGTAGGTGCGTTCCAAACATTATTAGGGTTTACTCCTGAGAACGTAGCCAACAAGAGCACGAGTGTGGTGACGGATCAGTCTAGCAACACCAAATATCCAAGTGTAAAAGCGGTTTATGATTGGGGTGTTGGGGCATTTCAACCTTTGTTGGGTTATACCGCAGAGGATGTAGCGAATAAAAGTACAAGTGTGGTGACAGACCAAGCTAGTAACACCAAGTATCCTAGTGTCAAGGCTGTCTATGATTGGGGTGTGGGTGCTTTTGTTACTCCTAGCAGCACAAATACCTTGACAAACAAGAGGATAACACAACGTGTTACCACTTTTGTTAGTGACCCTGCTCCTGCTGTAAACACAGACAACTGTGATGCGGTCACTATCACGGCTTTGGCTGTTGCTATTTCTACAATGTCAACAAATTTAACAGGTACTCCAACCAACTTTCAGAAGTTAGTGTATAGAATAAAGGACAATGGTGCGCCAAGAACAATAAATTGGGGTGCTTCATTCCAAGCTATGGGTGTTGCATTGCCAACGACAACGGTCATCTCTAAGGTGTTGACTGTTGGCTTTATTTATGATACGGTGTCAGCGAAGTGGGGTTGTGTAGCATCTTGTGTTGAAGCTTAGTATGGAAAAAAAGTGCAATAAATGTAATAGTGTTTTTTTTAAAAAACAAAATGAATCAATTAATAGTTGGTCACTAAGAAAATACTGTTCAAAAAGTTGTTCTAATTCAGTAAATAGCAGTCATGATAGATTAAAACAGTGGGTTAAAATAAATGGACCATCAAATAAAGGTAAAGATGGGTTAAAAGGAAGCAGTAGTCCAAGTTGGAAAGGAGGTGAAATTGAAAAAACATGTATATTATGTACAATTAAATATACTGTAAAAAAATATAGAGAAAATATTTCATACTTTTGTTCCCATGGATGTTCGTCTTTATTTAGAAACGAAGGGAAAACTAGTGAATTTAAAAAAATAAGAAAAAGTGATGATTATAAAAAATGGAGATTAAGTGTATTTGTTAGAGATAATTATACTTGTCAATTTTGTAATAAAAAATCATGTTATATTCAAGCAGATCATATAAAACCATTTTCATTATTCCCTGAATTACGATTTGATATAGATAATGGAAGGACATTGTGTTTAGATTGTCATAAAAAAACAGATACTTATGGGGGTAAAATAAAAACAATTAAAAAATGGGGTTGTGTGGCTAGTGCTCAAGAGGCTTAATATTGATAAAGAACTGCAATACTTGTGATAAAGAGTTTGAGAAGAAACCCAATGTATCTAAAAAGAATTGGGCAAATTCCAAATATTGTTCAAGAAAATGTGCTAATATTGCAGTAGGGAAAGAGAGGAGATTTAAGTTATCGGATTGGCTTAAGAATAATGGACCTAGGACTCATGTGATGGGAAGCAATCACTACCGTTGGAAGGGAGGATTAGTAAAGAAAAAGTGTTTAAGGTGTGATGGTGACTTTGAGGTTAAGTGGTTAAGGCGGGAGACCGCAATGTTCTGTTCAATTCAGTGTCATGCGAAATATAGAAACAAGGGATTATCGAGTGAGAATAGTAGGATAAGGGTTACCAAGGAGTATATAGAGTGGAGAAAGAACGTGTTTAGGAGAGATGACTTTACGTGTCAGTTGTGTGGTATCAAGGGGGTGACTTTAAATGCCGATCATATAAAGTCTTTTTCAGGTCATCCTGAGTTGCGATTTGAGTTATCCAATGGAAGAACTTTATGTGTAGCGTGTCATAAGAAGACAGACAATTATGGGAATAAAGCAAAGTTAAAAAAATAAATTATATTATAAAATGGGAATTATTACAAACGTAGCAAAAAATGAGGTAGGCAAAACAATTAATGCATACTACAATGATTCTTTACCGTTAATTGTGAAGTTATCTCAAAACAAAAAAAATATTTTTAATCAACTTGATGCTATGAAGTCTAACAAAGTAGATTATAGCAATGAAGATTGTTTAGAAGTTAAAAATATTTTAGATGATTTAAACAATAGAATTTCAAGTATTTAATTATGGCAACACAAAATATTAGTTATGGTTCAACGGTTGTAATGACTGTAACAAATCTTCAGTCATTAGCAAATTCTGCAACTGTTGGATGGCAATCCGATAGGGTAAGTAATCTTTCAACAAAGGCAATAGATTATGAAATATTTGTAAAATTAACAACAGCCGCAACAGCTCCTGCAAGTGATAAGGCAATGTATATTTGGCTTTGTCCTTGGTACACAAGTGATGGAGGAACAACATGGTTTGCAGCTTCACAAGGGACAGCAACTTTACCAACAGGAACGCAAGGTGCATCAACTATTGCACAACCGCATAATTTAAGACTTTTAGGAATTTTAAATTATACCACTACATCAATGGCTTGTCAAGATTTATTGCTTTTAAGTAATGCTTTCGGTTCATCAATGCCTGATGGATTTTCAATTATAATAACTAATTTCTCAGGTGCTAATCTATCAACAGGTTGCATCGTAGATTATACACCTATAACTTATACAATAGCATAATGGAAAGAATTAAAATCGGAACGATACAACATAATAGCGGGTACTTTCAGTTTAGTGCTACGTTTATTATTGATTTGCCTAATAAGTTTTCTATACTTCCTAATAAGGAACAGATAGCAGAAAGTTACGGATATTCAATTATTGAAATAGATGGAATAGAATATTTTTCTTATACACTGTCTTATTCTTTTGCAAACTCATCAACTTCGGAAAGTGTTAAATTGGAGTTAGAGTTAGAGTATACTAACTCACAAGATAAATTAAATAACTTTGTGTTACAGGATTACGATACATTATCAGGTGATACATATAATGGTAATACTTGGCAGTTATGATATATAACGGATGGACGCAACCAATATTAGGAAAACAACTTAATACCTCACATCCATTGTCGAGGGGATTAGTTGCTTCATATCTTTTAAATGAGGGTGGGGGGACTAAGGCTTTAAATACTGTAACAAATAAAATTAGTACATTAAGTGGAGGAGTAAGTGGAAATGCTATTTTTGTAAAAACACAAAGATATAATGCTACACGATTTAATGGGGTAAATACAACAGGAAGCAGACTTATAATTGACACTCCGTGGACTGACTTCCCTACTACTTATACTTGTAGTTGTTGGTTTCGTTCTGATAATATAACAGTGGCAAGTAAATATCTATTATGTTGGCGTAACCCATCTAATACTTCAATTTGGTGGCAAATTAATTGCAGTAGTTCAGTAGTTGCTTTTACGGTTGGGACAAGTGGTTCTAATATTTTTGCTTGTGTATCAGGTGCATTGCAAAGTAATACTTGGTATAATGTGACTTGTGTAAGAAATAATCTTGTTTTAAGTTTATATCTTAATGGATTATTTGTTAGCACAGTATCACTTATAACAAATGCTACACCTACTGTTCTTCAAGATAATGTAATAGGTTGTCAAAGTGGTGATTATAATGCTGTTTTTAATGGCGATATTAATAATGCTAAAACTTGGAAACGTGCTTTAAATTCAACAGAAATAATGCAGTTATACTTAAGTCCTAATTGTATGTATAGTAATAAAATTTCATCACCATTATATTCTCCATCATCTCCAATAATTAATACCTCAAACTTTTTTCAAATGTTCTACTAATGATAGCAATAGCAATAACAAATAGTATAGGGATGAATGGTGGCAACTCAATGCCCGCACCTGTGCCATTACTTTTAGATATATACCCGGGAGCAACAATCGCATTCTCATTGAGAAAGTTAACTTACAATTATACAGGTCCATGTATTCGTTTAAGGAGATGGAGCGATGATGCAGAGATGAACTTTAATTTTGTTAATGATGTTGTTGATACTGCAAGTATAATGTCATTTGTTGGATCTAGCAGTGCTTCTGTTGTATATTGGTGGAACCAAATGGGCGGTTTTAATTTGACATCTATATCTAGTGTATCTCAACCTGTTTTGGTAAATAGTGGTGTTATGAACACGAGAAATGGTCATCCTGCTATGTCTTTTGATGGTAGTACCCAATCTCTTTATGCAACAGATTTTATTGCTCAAGGTGAATATTCTAATTTTGCTACAATGTCTCCTAATTATATAGGACCTCTTCAAATACCTGTGTCAAGAGCAGGATGGACATCAAATTCAAATCAAACTATAAGGCAAAGTAGTTCAAATTTTGAATCTGTTATTTATTTACAGTCGGGAAGCCTTGTAGTTCCATCTGTTAGTGGAATAAATAGTGAAGGTAGTGTATATGTTTTGAATACTTATTCGGTAGATTACTATTATATTAAAAATTCAGTTAATTCAACAACAAGCACCTATGCTATAGCTGAACCTTTATCTGCTAGTAATACTCTTTTTGCTATTGGCAGTCAAGCAGGAAGTTATAATTGGAACGGTTTTTTTATGGAATATATAGAGTATGTTCCTTCTACTGTTGAGAATAATACTATAAAAACATTAATTATGGAATATTATGGTGTATAGCAAGACAATTTTAGGATATTTATTTGATTCATTGGAAAGTGCTAATTTAGCGGTGTCGCAATGCGATGCTTATTATGGCTATCCAAAATCACCTACTGACTTAACAAGACATTTTATTATGTGGTTTAGGAATGATGATAGGTATATAATGAACTATGTTTCTGATGTAGTTCCAATTTTGGGAGAACCTATAGAAATTAAAATTTATGACATAATTTAGACATGGCAGAAGTAATATCAAAAAGCACGCAAGTAAAGTTACTACCAAAGGATATTGTGATAATATCTATGATAGTCGGTGGATTCTTTACCATGTACTTTACAATGAAGTCTGACATAAACGAGGCAAAAGAATTGCCTAAGCCCCCTGTGACGCAAGAGCAGGTGCGATACGAAAACGAGATTGTCAAGACTACGATTATGTCTACGCAGAAAGATGTAGAGCGTGTTAAGCAAGACGTATCCGAGATAAAGGAGACACTTAGGATGATGGAGCAACGTCAATATGAAAATAAATTATTAACATGGCCAAGGCAGCAGAAGTAAAAAGGTTTTTTCAAAAACCAAAGAAAAATAATAAAGGTGTTCACGCGAAGAGTAAGTCGAGTGACATCAAGACTAGTAAAAATTATCTCAAAAAAAATAAAGGACAAGGACGATGATAACCTCACTCACTTATGACAAGATAAAAGAAGCCTATTCTAGTAAAGGTTATTCTTTTTATGATGTAGGCGACTACAATCTAAACATCGGGTTTATAAGGGAGAGTGATGAATTTACCAATGCGTTCACCGATACGTTCTTTATCGCCTATCGTGAGATGGCTATCAAACGGTGTTACACCGCACCTGCCACCACCAAGGCAGGTATCTCAAAAGCTTTATTGACACCCAAGGTCATAGCGGGTATGAAAGGTGTCGCTGTCGTAGTGCCGGGGCAATATTCGGGTGCATGGCAGTTTGTGGACTCCTATACAGGGTGGTTAAAGTATCCCTATTTTCAACAGATAAAACCTATTGACATTTGGCGCGATCCTAATGGGGACACTAAGATTGACAAAGACCAAAAGCAAAACGGTATCTTTGGTATTAACATACATAGGATGAGTAATGTAGGTTTTATGGGAGGCATCTTAGCCAATTGGTCAGAGGGGTGTATGGGTTCTAGTGAGCCTGAGTTGAAGAAGTCTCTTCCTATCATACGTGATTCAGTTAAGAAATATGGCTCAATTTTTACTGTTACATTATTAGAGTCAAAGGATTTAAAATAATATTTATATTTGCAAACATGAATTTATCAAAGAATTTTACATTAGAAGAAATTACCTTCAGTCCGGAGGCAATTAGAAACGGCATCAACAATAAGCCAACAGAAGAGCATATTGAAAATCTAAAGCAGTTATGCGAGAATGTTCTCCAACCGCTTTATGATGCTTTAGGTGGACCAATCAAGATATTGAGTGGCTACAAAACATACCAACTAAACGCTATTTCTAATGGTGTTAAAGATGCTCAACAACAAACAGGTGAGGCTGTTGATATTCTATCGGATGGTAAGAATGCAGAGATACTTCAGTATATCTACGAGAACCTTCCGTTCGACCAATTGATATGGGAGTTTGGCAGTGACAGTGAGCCTAATTGGGTGCATGTATCTTATAGTGGAGAAAACCGCAAGTTATGCTTCAAAAGCAGTCTTATTGGTGGCAAAATCCAACACGAGCGTTTCTTCCCTGAGGTGAAAGCCGTTGAAGCACCTGAAGAGCCAATAGCACCTAAAGAACCAACAAAAGCAAATGGAGGAGCCAAGAAAAAAGTTTAAGGATACCAAGTTAGGTATCTTCTTAAGCGAGAAAGCCCCGCAGGTGTTGAATGCCGTTGGCGACGCATTGCCTGATAAGGGGGTGTTGGGTATCGTAAAGAACCTGATAGACAGTTCTACAATGTCTCCCGAAGAGAAGAAGATAGCGCAAGACCATATCAAAGATATGTTTGACATTGAGGTGAGAGACCGAGAGTCGGCACGTTTGAGAGAGGTTGAAATATCTAAGACCGGGCACATAGACTTTTTGTTTAATGCATCGGGGTTGATTGGGTTGATAGTATTTTGTTTCTTGGTGTATGCCATCGTGTATCTTCAAATCCCTGATGGCAACAAAGAGGTTTGGATACATTTGATAGGTATATGTGAGGGTATTGTGCTGTCAATCTTTGGTTATTTCTTTGGTTCTGCACAAAGTAGAAATGTAAAAAGTTAATTCACTATATTTGTAACATAATTAAATTAAATTAAAATGAAAGTATTAAACAATGACGGTCCTACATTATTGACCGAAGACGAATTAGGAATGTTGAAGGCTATTAATGCCGAGTTTCAAAAAGCAAAGATTGCTCTTGGGGATTTAGAATTGCAAAAGCAGTCTATACTTGGTGCGATACAACAGATTAAAGCAGACTTTTCTGCTAATGAGAAAAAATTAATTGAGAAGTACGGTGCCAATTCTGTCATTAATATGGCGACAGGCGAGGTAACTGAAAAATCACAAACAGAAGCATAACATGACACCTAGCAAATTTATCGGAACATTATTTCAGTCAAGAGACATGATGCACTTGGCTCATCTTCAAACCACTTCGTTTGCAGAACATAAGGCTTTAAACGGCTATTATGATGGAATCTTAGAGTTGACGGATACTTTCACTGAGACTTACTTTGGTCGCTTTAAAAGAGTTGACATTGTAATTCCTGAGGCTAAGAACATGGATTCTGTAACGCATTTGAAAGAGATGCAAAAGACTATTGACACTGAGCGTAATAGTTATCCATCAGAGATTCAAAATATTATGGATGAGATGTTAGGTCTTATCAATAAGACATTATACCTTTTAACTCTGTCTTAAGAAATGGCAAAAATAAGTACATACGCAAATGTTTCATCAATATCGTTAAGCGATAGATTGATTGGAACTGATGTTAATAATTCTGACGTAACAAAGAATTTTCCTATTAGTGCAATATTGTCATTGCCATTCCCGTATGTTCCTGTTTACATTGACAATGCAGATGCATTAGCAAACGGCTTGATAGCAGGCAATATATATAGGATAACCGGCACTGATTATATGGGTGTAGTTCATTAATAGAAAATCATGGCAAAAATAAGTACATACTCCGTTGTATCACCACCAACTCTAAATGATATGGTGATTGGTACTGATGTTAACAACTCTAATATCACAAAGAATTTTTTGCTTAGTGATATTCAATCTCTTTTTGGTGGCGGAGGCGGAGGATCGTATGTACCCTATACAGGTGCTACAGGTTCTGTAGACTTGGGACCTAATGATTTTTCTTGTAATTCGGCTACTATTGGTAATGAGTTTTTTGTAGATTTAATAAGACCTAATGTTAACAATTCTCTTATAACTCAAGATTCAGGAGGTACTAATGTTGGACTAGTTCTTGACTATACACTTCAAGAATATACTCTTGGGGATGTATATGGTCAATATAATAACACTTATCT
>Ga0209668_10001091_pt1 | contig 11473 bp, 9 predicted proteins | sample FrelakmetPLP11PL_FD_187150 | JGI IMG/M metagenome (GOLD analysis project Ga0209668, IMG submission 187150) | Freshwater lake sediment microbial communities from the University of Notre Dame, USA, for methane emissions studies - PLP11 PL (SPAdes)... | ecosystem: Environmental > Aquatic >... | reverse complement strand
GATCTCGTGGATTTACTTCTAGCTGGAGATCTCGTGGATTTACTTCTAGCTGGAGATCTCGTGGATTTACTTCTAGCTGGAGATCTCGTGGATTTACTTCTAGCTGGAGATCTCGTGGATTTACTTCGTGATGACATTTTTATAATAAAAAACATATTTTATGTACTTGGCGTCTCTAAAATACGAAACGTCACGCTCTTCTTGATCAAGGGGTGTCTCTGTTGTTAAAGTTTATATAAGGGTAAAACCAGGGGTTTTAATTCTCTATTAGAATTAAAACAATAAAAATGTCGATTTATTTACTTTGCGATTGTTAAATCAATGTACCAACAATGGCCTCCGGCCATTGTTGGCGCCCACCCTTCGGGTGGGTAGCACCGTAGGTGCCGCGCCGAAGGCGGCAGGGCCTTCGACCCCGTCACCAGGCGCGAAGCGTTTGATGGGAGCAGCTCCGCGGCCGCCAACATGGCCTCCGGCCATGTTGGTACCAACAAGCGCGAAGCGCTTGTTGGCGCCGCCGAAGGCGGTAACAAAATTAAGAATTTGGTTTATTCAACAATTCGTTTATCCATTGATCGGCTGTTTCAGGCATCACCTTTGGTGGCGTCGGAGATGATCCCCTCTTAGATATGTCTCTATTAATCAGATGGTTATCCAACCCTTTAACGGGCGATAAAGCTTTATCGCGATATGTGTTTGTTTTTTTGTTTATTTCGGTCACTGTCACAAGGCGTGAAACGCCTTGTGACGACATCTGCGGTGCTAGCCGCGAAGCGGTCATACCTTCAAGAAATTCGGAGGGAGGTGTTGAAAATTGTTCGTCGTTTTTATTTTCACCATCTAAATGATAATAAAAACTATATTCTGTTTTAACTTTGTCAATAAATTTTTTAAATATTTCATTCACTTCGCATTTGTTTTTAAAGATTACATTATGCAAACCAAGCATAATGAACCCCGGTATAATTTCTTCAAATGTCTCTAATAACCACCGATAAAGGTTTGAAATAAGTGTTTTTATGAAATGTTCAGTGAGGCGCTCTTGTTTATTAGATACGATCGTATCTAAATAAGCAAAATAATCTTCGTTTTCAACTGTTTCTAATTGCACAGATGTTATCTTTTCACAACACCGTTGAACTTGAAATACATCACGAACAGATAAATTTACTTCTGATTGTTTATGACAGTCTGTGCTACCTGTTATAGTAGACAAATTTAAAGTTAGATTCGCACAACAGAGAGTTTTCTCTCTTTTACCTATATTTATTACGATATTATACCATAATAAATAGTGTTTCTGTGTGGAAGACTTTACGCACCCTCTGTCAGGTGAGAGGGTTGACTTATTAATAAAAGATCGTGTATGAAATCGAGGGTCTGCAGACTTTCCTGTAATTTTAGGACAATGTAAAGTATGTGAAGACAACGACTCGAAAGAGGTATTAATAGAAGCAATAGGAGAACGAGGTCTATTTAAAGTTTCATAACAAGTAAGATCAATTATATCTCTAGGGTCTGTTGCCGCTTCGCGACCCCCAACAGGGGCTTTGCCCCTGTCGGTAGGGCCTTCTGCTTGCGGCAGATCTTCGACTCTTTTCGCGGTCAAAGGCCTAACGGAGCAGTAATCTGTTTTTTTATATTTTTCTTTGATCCTATTGCTTCGCCGCTTTCCAGGACGCGCCTGTTCCTTTGATGGGTTTTTATTGGCGGAAGGGTCCGAAGTTGCGGCGAGTTTACGTTTGTTGATACGAGTTAGTAATGCATTTAAAATTGAGCTGCACCTCACCGCCGAAGGGGGTGATGTTGCCGCCTTCGGCGACGGTCGCGGAGCCGCGAAGGCCCCTTCGGAATTTTGAATTGTTTCTTCATCATCAGAAATCACAATTACCGCCGAAGGCGGTATATGAGGCTGCCCCGTTTTGGGACCCCCAAAGGCGATCTCGCTAGAGCCAGTTCCATAACCGGGAGGTGTATGATCAGCACTTCCGCTTTCGGTGGTAGCCGCTTCGCGGGCGCCAACATGTCCGGAGACCATGTTGGTACCAACAATGGCCTCCGGCCATTGTTGGCGGCCACCCGAAGGGCGGGTAGGCATGAAGTGACCGTTCCATTGTCCTGATGTGAATAGGTGTGCATCGAAATTTGTTTGTTTTTGAAACATTTACAACGTGTTCTAATAATTTAGATTGTTCTTAATAATAAATTTCAAAATATTTTCAAATATTTGCATTTAAATATGTTTCAAAAACAAAAGTTTATTCCACCTCTATTTCAAACAAAAAAACCCAATACGAATAGAAAACCAATTTCATTAGATTTTACCACCTTCGACGGCACCTGCGGGTGCTACCAACATGGCCTTCGGCCATGTTGGCGGCCGCGAAGCGGCTACCACCAGGCGCGGAGCGGTTACAATATATAAAATTTATAATCATTTTTATCTATTTAATTATAGGTATAAAACAAAACATTTATCTAAACCTTATAGGTTTAGATAAAAAGAATTTATAAAAATTTGATCAAATTTTTGTTTTAGTACCCATGAGATTTTACACCAGATTCCAAAAACGCGCATATTTATATACCAAAGCAATTATTTTTTTTACGGAGAGTTGTTCAAATCGTAAGGTTTTCTTAATATCGTTCCAAATGTGTTCCGCCTGTTCAATATGACTATACGTCTCGCGATTAGACGAATTGAAACCGAACCCCTCAAAAGGAGAGGTAGTGTGAAATATAATTTCATCAACTTTAGCAAGCTCTGCGGCGATTAATTGTAATAAAGTCATCAAAATTTTATTTCCTCCAAAAATGCCAACCCCTTGGTCTCGTGTATAAATGCTAGTTTTAATAGAAAGAGAGGCACAATCCAAAGAAATGATATCTTTATCATGAGCCAGCTCAGGATTCAAATATAATTTACGCAGTTGGTAAATTTTAAACATTCGACATGTTTCATATTTAGCTGCAACAAAACTTGTATAAGACGTTTCTAAAATATTTATAATTTCTATACGTTTATATTTTGTATTTATTTGTGGCCGCAGAGCGGTCACCGTTGAAGGCGGTAAAGAGGGTCTATGTCTCTTGTTAAGCGATAAACGAGATACATTAAAATCTTTAACCTGACGAGGCATGATAAATCTCGGACTTCCTATGGAAATTATATGCGTAATTGTTGGAGGATTGATTATAAAAGTTGAAAATTTTATAGCGGATTTATTTTTTATATCATCTGGTGCATGAAAAACAAAACGCCCATGACGTTGAACGTTTGTTATAAGATATGGTGTTGGTTCATAAATGTTTACCATCAGGCGCGAAGCGCCTGATGGCGGCCGCGGAGCGGCTACCAACTTGGCCGGAGGCCAAGTTGGCGGGGCCTTCGGCCCTACCATCGAGCGCGAAGCGGTTACATTTGGTTTAATTTTCCCAGAATTATTACGGGGGTGAGAGTTTATTTTTGTATTTATTAAGATTGATGTTTGAGGTATTAATTTTTTATTATCAACTGAAATATGAGATAAATATTGTCGAAAAGATATAAGAGAAGGGTGTTCAAGAAGCATAATTTCGTCTTGTAGCCGCGAAGCGGCTGATGGGAGGGCCGAAGGTGGTAAATGTTCATTGGGATTAAAAAGAAACTCTCGATCTGCAAAATTAACATACCAAGAACATGCACCCTCTTTGCGGGTACCAACAATGGCCTCCGGCCATTGTTGGCGCCCACCCGAAGGGTGGGTAGCACCTGCGGTGCCGCCATCAAACGCGAAGCGTTTGATGGTATCAAAAACGCAGCTTTGATCATACTTATAAGGAAATGGTTTTTCTCTAACAACAAGGGGTGCTTCCAAAAAACACTGGGGTAAGTTTAGTTTAGAAAATCGAGCAAAATCCATTATTGTAGAATTATATTTATTGTTTTCTGGTAAAAAATTTTCCCATATTGTTTCTTCTTTTTTATTAAATATAGGAGGATAATCGATCATTATTTTTTTACTATTTATATTTCCTCGATCTAATAATATAGATGACAATTTAAAATTTCTCTGATAATCCACCGGCGTCTCACATATTTTTTTCGGGTTGCGGGTGGTAGTCCCACTTGCCACACTAACCAACCGAAAACATATAATGTTAAATATACTTGTTAAAAATAATATTTTTAACATATCTTTATATATGTTCCTTGTTGAATTAATAAAGAACAATAATAGCTGCATATTGGTTTTTATTGTTATGTATTAACACATAACAATAAATTTCAATTTTTATTGATTGGATACATGTTTCAAAATCTTAAGATTTTTTCATTTTTCATAATTGTTCAGCTATGAAAAATGAAATGTATTTAAACAGAATATAAAAATGAGTCAAACAAAACAGCCTTTAGAAAAATATCCCGTTCAAACACCCGCAACCGACGTGTCTACCAACAGGCGCTTCGCGCCTGTTGGCGCCGCCGAAGGCGGCGCCTGCGGTGCTACTACTACCAGGTGCGGTCATTTTGCGACCGGATCGCCTTCGGCGGCGGCACCTGCGGTGCTACCACCAGGCGCTTCGCATTTGGAGGCGGGCAACAAAAGAAAAAGACATTATGCAGAAATACAGTCTTTTCAAAAATATCCTCCATATTTTGTCAAACGTTAAAATTATCGATATAAATGTTTATGTTTTTGTATCGCATCCATAACCATATCGTTTACTAAATCTTTAAACTCCAAAGAATAAACCCATCCAATTTCTTGTTTTGCAAAAGACGAATCTCCAATGAGACAGTCAATGTCTATGTCTCTATAATATTTTGGGTTTACTTGGACTAAAATACGATTTTTACAATTGTTTATTAGACGCGCTGTCATGTCGGTCCCAGGCTCTTCGCGGCAAACATCTGCCGCCACCGAAGGCGGCCCCTGCGATGCTACTCCAACTTCTTTATCACCAACCCCGGACCACGTTATTTTAACATTTATGCATTGAAATGCCAATTCTACAAATTCTCTTACACTGTGTGTTTCTCCAGTGGCAATAACATAATTTTGTGGTTTTTCGTTCATTAACATCAAATAAATAGATTTAACATATTCTCTTGCATCACCCCAATCTCTCTTGGCATTTAAATTTCCCAATTGCAGAGGCGCCAACGTCTTTGGCGATATATTTGATTTTGAATTAATCTCGGCAGTCAGAGACCCGGTACCGCCTTCGGCGGCGCCAACAGGCGCTTCGCGCCTGTTGGTACCACCACCTGTCACCACCCCGTCAAAGGTATTGTTATAAGTGTGATAATACATTGCAACATAGTTTGCTATTTTTTTTGTAACAAACGCGTACCCACGTCGAGGGGACTCATGATTAAACAAAATGCTTGACACAATAAACATGTTATATGCATCTCTATACATATTACATATATCTTGGGCGGCTTTCTTTGAAATACCATAAATACTAACCGGGTTCATAAGAGATGATTCGTTTAATAAAACACGTCCATCTGTTTGGTTACCATACATTTCGGATGTGCTTGCATGATAAATTTTACAGCTCGTTATTAAACCCAAACTTTTTACGCTTTGTAAAATATTTAATACACCTATTGTGTTTACATGGAAGGTGTAATTTTCCAAAGAGTGGCTTGTTTTAACATGGCTTTGCGCAGCAAAATTTACAATATACTTTGGTTGAACTTCTTTGATAATATTGTAAATGTTTATAGAATCTGTTAAATCTCCATAATGTAAAAAAAGTTTATCAAAAATATGATCAATGTTTGTAGTGTTGAGCGTTGCAGATTTTCTTATAATCCCATGAATATTGTTATACCCCAATTTTAATAAATAATCAGCAAACAAACTTCCGTCTTGCCCCGTAATACCTGTAATTAACCAAACATCAGATTTTAAGGATATGCGTCCAACATCTTTATTTTTACCGACATGGTCGGGAGGCCATGTCGGCGGCACCGTAGGTTCTACCATCAGACGCTTCGCGTCTGATGGTACCATTGAAGAGATAGGAGAGGGAGGCTCGCCGGCGTTTCGTGGGGGGAGCAAAGATATATAAGGAGAGTGTTTAAAAAAATATAACCATTTTGTTTCTACTTCTTTGTTCATTTTAAAATTTAGTAAAAGAGTTAAATCAGAATATTCTGAGACATCAGAACTAGATATATAATGGCTACCCACCCTTCGGGCGGGCGCCAACAATGACCTCCGGCCATGTTGGCGGCGCAGGCGGCGCCAACGATTCTTATAGCGGATGTTGTATTTGAACAAAATATGATTTTAAATGTTACAGGCATTTAATATATATTAAATCTGTTCAATGGACATCCAACGTTGTAACAATTGTCCAGACATTAAGACTGCCGCTATAAACGGCCATTTAGAATGCCTCATATACGCTCGTAAAAATGGGCGTCTGTGGGACATGTGGACTTGTCATTATGCGGCTAAAAACGGCCATCTAGATTGTCTCAAGTACGCTCATGAAAATGGATCCCCGTGGAATATGGGGGTTTGCCATTATGCGGCTATGAGCGGACATCTAGATTGCCTTATATACGCTCATGAAAATGGCTGTCCGTGGAACGAATCTACTTGCAGCAGTGCTGCTAAAAACGGGCATCTAGATTGCCTTATATACGCTCATGAAAATGGCTGTCCGTGGGACGAATGGACTTGCAGCAGTGCTGCTGAAAACGGGCATCTAGACTGTCTCAAATACGCTCATGAAAATGGCTGCCCATGGAACAAATCTACTTGTGACAGTGCTGCTGAAAGCGGTTATTTAGAATGTCTCGAATACGCTCATAAAAATGGATGTCCATGGGATGAGACTACTTGTAATTATGCGGCTTCGTCTGGACATCTAAACTGCTTAAGGTACGCTCACGAAAATAATTGTCCATGGGACGAATTTACATGTGTCAATGCTGTTATAAACGGTGGTTATCTAGAATGTCTCAAGTACGCTCATGAAAATGGATGTCCGTGGAACAGACTGACTTGTGTTTATGCTGCTAAAAACGACCATCTAGATTGTCTTATATACGCTCATGAAAATGGGTGTCCGTGTGAACATCGAAAGCTGAAAATCTATTCTATCGACTTAGACACAGTGGCTACCGACCCTTCTAACGAATGTTGTGTTTGCTTAAATAATAACAATAAAATTCAATTTCTACCATGCAACCATATGTGCTGCGTCAGCTGTACTAATCAACTAATCGAACAAAATTCGGTATGCCCTTACTGTCGGAGAGGAATAAAAGACATCGTTTTAATTAATTAAGTTATGTTCGATTTTTCACCAACGTGGCCTTCGGTGGTACTGCAAAAAGGTTAAGTTTTAAAATTTTCAAAACATTAATGTTTTGAAAATTAGGTGTTGGTAATCATAGAGAAAATACCAATATAGTGTTAAATACAGAAATCAACTCTCGATTGGTGGAACTCGTCGATTGGTGTTCTTTCGACGCATCTTCACCACAAAGAGTTACCATCAGACGCTTCGCGTCTGATGGCGGGTCCGAAGGCCCTACCGACAAGGATAAAGCCCTTGTCGGCGGCCGCTTCGCGGCCATCATTGAAGAGATAGGAGAGGGAGGTTCATCTGCGTTTTGCGTGGGGGTAAGGGTATTTCAGAAGATTGTTTAAAAAAATATAACCATTTTGTTTCTACTTCTTTGTTCATTTTAAAATTTAGTAAAAGAGTTAAATCAGAATATTCTGAGACATCAGAACTAGATATATAATGGCTAACATGGCCGGAGGCCATGTTGGCGGCGCCTACGGCGCTAACGAGTCTTCTAACGGATGTTGAATTTGGCAAAATCTGATTTTTTAAGAGTTGCAAATACTTATATAAATATTAAACCTGTTCAATGGATATCCAAAGTTGCAAAGAATGTACAAACGCTGAGATTGCCGCTAAAAAAGGCCATCTAGAATGCCTTAAACGCGTTCATGAAAATGGTTATGAATTGGACGAATGGACTTGTTATTATGCGGCTAAAAACGGCCATCTAGAATGTCTCAAGTACGCCCATGAAAATGGTTGTCCGTGGAGCAAATGGACTTGTGCCGATGCTGCTAAAAAGGGCCATCTAGATTGTCTCAAGTACGCTCATGAAAATGGCTGTCCGTGGGATAAGGAGACTTGTGCAGATGCTGCTAAAAAGGGTCATCTAGAATGCCTCAAATACGCTCATGAAAATGGATGTCCGTGGGACGAATGGACTTGTGCTAATGCTGCCCTAAACGGCTATCTAGAATGTTTAAAATACGCTCATGAAAATGGCTGCCCATGGAACAAATTGACTTGTGCCGATGCTGCTTTAAACGGCCAACTAGAATGTTTAACATACGCTCATGAAAATGGATGTTCGTGGGACGAATGGACTTGTGCTAATGCTGCTGAAAATGGTCATCTAGATTGTCTTAGGTACGCTCATGAAAATGGTTGTCCATGGGGCGAAACAACTTGTGCTTATGCTGCTTTAAACGGTCAACTAGAATGTTTAAAATACGCTCGTGAAAATGGATGTCCGTGGGATAAATCGACTTGCGCTAGTGCTTGTTATTATACCCAGCTAGAATGCCTTAAATACATTCATGATAATGGTTGTCCATGCAGCCATCGAAATTGGTAAATCTCTTTTACCAATCAACTACTTGAACAAAAGGTGGGTGCCCTTCCTGTAGCACCGCAGGTGCCACCGAAGGCGGTAACCGCTTCGCGGCCGCCGACGGGCCAAAGGCCCTGTCGGTAGGAAATAAAAGAGCGTGTTTAATCAAGTTTACCTGATTCGTTTTACATTAATTTCATCACCATTAAGGTGATGAAACAAAAACATGATTTTTAAGAATTACCTTACCCAGGCGCTTCGCGCCTGGTGGTACCAACAAGCGCGAAGCGCTTGTTGGCGCCGCCGAAGGCGGTAGCCGATCCGCGGTCGCCGAAAGCGATACAATTTGAAATCTTTCAATGTCACTTCTGGATGGGGAGCGCGATGAAAGCATCCGGATGTTATAAATAACACATTTTAAAATTAAGATTCACAACTTCTAAGTTGTGAATCTAAGATTTATTTAACAAAATGATTTAAAAATTAAAGACTTTTTGTTTGTTTGAGGCTCTCTCTCGCGGCGGATTGCATTGCGTGATTTTTTTCGTCATCTGTCAAAGAACCAAATCTCAATATAAAAAAAAAACAATACACACGGTGGCAAGAAATGGACTCTAAAATCATTTCTAAAGTTAAAGGAAAACCGTTTTGGTAAAACCAAACAAGCAATTTTAACGAACCTTTTTTTATAATGTAGATCCCTGCTGCAGTCACATGTTGGGGGTGTTCTTCGATGTAATTCTTCAAAAGAATTGCGTCTTCGTTGTTAATAAAACGAGTCAAACGTTGATCCATTTTCATCTTTTAAACAATTGTCTAATTTTATAAGATGTTTCAATAAAACGCAAAAATCATTTTTTTGCATGGAATTAAGATAAAAGTTGATTTTTCCACCCGTTATATAACAATAGTTTTTAACTCTAATAATGGAACAGCAAACTTATAATTCTTTAGAGATGAAGCGCCAATTGCCTCTGTCTCCGGCGGCTACCGCCTTCGGCGGCGCCACTCTGCGGCAGCCGCCGAAGGTTGAAGGCGAGGGGTGTGAAGCACCTGGAGGCGTCTCCTTCGGATGCCCCGGAGGGGTTCTTCCGCCTGCGGCGGAAGATGTCTCCACAGGCGCCCTTTCGAGCGTGGGGGATATAACAGACCATGTAAACGGAACATTTTCATTAGAATATTTTATAGGATTAGAAATTTATAGTATATCTGTTGAGTATAATAAGATTGTTTTTGAAACTTCAAAATATAACAATAAAAAAATAACAATGAGTCATGAACAATGTTGTTCTGAGCCTGTTTTAATAAAAAATATTAAAAATCTTGCTAATTTGTTTCTTGGAAAAATTTTAGAAATAAACGTAACCACAGCTTTACAAAGCAGTTTTTTCCCTTCGAGGGTAGGCGCTTCGCGCCTGGTGGCGCCGCCGAAGGCGGTATTAATTTAACGTTAGATCAAAACTCAAAAATAAAACATCGGTTAACTACTTTGACGAATTATATATTTACAACTAAACACGGCTCGACAGAAATTTCTTGGACCGGGATTCACACCAGGCCCAATAATTTGTTTAGTTTTACAAGCTGATTAATTTTTAAGAATGTCAGTTTTTCTATTCTATAAGAATTTTTATTTAATATTTTTAACACAAAAAGGTTTGTTATCTAAACTATAAAATTAGTTTAGATAAAAAGTTTTATTATAATGAAATTTACAAAGATATATTCCCAAAATTTTCAAGACCGCCGCAGGTTTGATAAAATGTTATCTACAATATCGTTTGTAGACGGCAAACCGTCAATAATTTTAGTGGTTTTATTAGATTTATATAAAGTCAAATAATCTTCATGCAATGTTTGTAAATCTTCTAGTGTTACATTTTTTTCACATTCTCGAGCTCGTTGCATTTTTCGGGAATGACAGATGTCTGCCGGTGTATTTAAAAATATACTAATATCTGGCTGCCAATACATCGTTTTATACAAATCAAAAATTAATGAGGCTTCTTCAAACGTTAAATACCCTTTCTTGATTCCATTTTTAACAAATAACATCGAAGATATAGGAGATCTTTCAATAAATACAATATTTTTTGCATTTCTTTGAAGTGTGGGGTTGCACATCGCTTCGAATTGTTTTCGCATTGAGTCTAAGATTCGTATTTGAAATGTACACATCCATCTTTTAGGATTTTGGTAATAATCATTTAATAACACACCCCATGTCGGGAGGTCTTCTTGATAAACTTCGTATCCCCTTTTTTTAAGTTCTACCAGAGCCGTGCTTTTACCAGACCCTATATTTCCATCAATACAATAAATTGTTGGAGGGTTTTTAACAGTCCGTTTGGGGGGTAAATTAACATTGGTTTGGATTTCGCTTAACAATTTATTTAGTTTATCGAGCTGATCTGAAGATAAAGAATTGGAGTCGTTTTGCAAACTTCCAAAATTGTAAGCATTCATAATGTTTATTTATTATGAATGTATTGAGATCTTTTATTTTCAAATTTTGCATAACCTCTCCCACCAACACTTCGCGTTTGGTGGCGGCCGCGATCATCGTTCTGTTAAGATTTAAGAAAAATGATATAAAAACTGTAGATCAATGTCCATTTTTATTATAATAAAATAAAATTTGTTTTAAGGAATATCTTCTCTTTTATCAATACCGCCTTCGGTGGTGCCGCCTTCGGCGGCGCCAACAGGCGCTTCGCGCCTGTTGGTACATTAAAACGATGGAGTCTCATCATGAAATGACGTTTCTGATGTCATCGCCGAAGGCTCTGCAGGCGCCCCCGAAGGGGACAGGGGCTTCGCGGTCGCCGTTGAAGGTGGTGC
>Ga0209668_10001090_pt1 | contig 11506 bp, 12 predicted proteins | sample FrelakmetPLP11PL_FD_187150 | JGI IMG/M metagenome (GOLD analysis project Ga0209668, IMG submission 187150) | Freshwater lake sediment microbial communities from the University of Notre Dame, USA, for methane emissions studies - PLP11 PL (SPAdes)... | ecosystem: Environmental > Aquatic >... | reverse complement strand
TTCCGATCTAGGACGTCACGCAGGATGAAGTTGGGAAAGAACGGCATGTAGCGCTTCTGCGCGGCAGGGGCCTTCTCCCAGTGATGCGGCTCGTGCATCCCCTGCAGCTGGACCAGCATGAGGTGAGTCGCCAGGATCGCCGTGAACGCCGCCGGCAGGATGGCCACGTGCAGCCCGAAGAACCGCGTCAGCGTCTCCGCCCCCACGTCCTTGCCGCCGCGCAGGATCTCGAGGATCGGCCGGCCGACGACCGGCACGACGGCGACGATCGCGGTGCCGACCTTGGTCGCGAAGTAGGCCAGCGTGTTCCATGGCAGCAGGTAGCCGCTGAACCCGAATCCCATGCACAGCCCGAGCAGCACGATGCCCGTCAGCCACGTCAGTTCGCGCGGCCGGCGATACGCCTTGGTGAAGAACACCGAGAACATGTGGATGAACACCGCGAGGATCAGCAGGTTCGCCGACCACGAGTGGATCGCGCGCACGAGCCAGCCGAACTTGACGTGGACCACGATGAAGCGGACCGATTCGAAGGCGGTCGAAGCCCCCGGCTGGTAGTACATCATCAGCAGGATGCCCGTGGCGACCTGGATGATGAAGAGGAACAGGCTCACGCCACCGAAGTAGTACCAGACCGACCCGGAGTAGTGCGGGACCTGCTTGTGCTGCGCGAACTCGATGGCGGCGGCGAGCGGAAGCCGCTGTTGGAGCCAGTCGTAGAGCCGCGCGGGAACCGTGCGAGCCATGCTCGGCCTAGGCCCGGGAGACGATCACGTCGTCACCCTTCTGGGAGACCTTGTACTGCTGCAGGGGACGGGGCGGAGGCCCGGAGATGTTCGTGCCGTTGAGGTCGTACATCCCGTTGTGGCAGGCGCAGTGGATCTTCTGCAGGTCGGGCCGGTACTTCACCGTGCAATCGAGGTGGGTGCAGACGGCGGAGAACGCTCGCATCGCGCCGTCCGCGCCCATGATCAGGATGCCGGGCTCGGTGCCGAACTTGAAGATCACGCCCTGGTTCGGCTTGAGGTCGGCGAACTTCGCGGCCACGACACTGGCCGGGGCGTCGTCCTTCTTCGGCGGGATCCGGAAGTACTCGTAAACCGGGTACAGGATCGTCGGCACCCAGACCGCGGTGGTGATCCCGAGCAGCCCGTTGAGAAACGAGCGACGACCTGTCTTGGGGGGAGTCTCTTCGGCCATCAGTCCTCCGGATGGACGCCGCAGGGACGGAGGCGGCATCCATGCCCCCTGAACACTTCGTGGCGCGAGCCCGTGGCGGACTCGCGCACACGAGGACGCCCTGTGCACCTGCCGTGCCACCGGCCCGCGGTCGCTCCGCTCGCGTTGTTCCGCAGGGCCCGCAACCGTGAACAACAGCGTGAACTCGAGGAGAAAGTCGCTGCGTCCGCTTCCTGGCCTGACCTGCTCGGGGGATGCACATCCTGACAGAATGGCGGCCTGTCTGCCAGAACGTCGCGCCCCCCGAGGGTCCGGCGCCTACTTGTAGCCCGAAACCGGAGTGACGACCGGCACGATGGCGGGCTTGTCCTGGTTCGCCTTCTCCCAGGCGCGCACCTTCACGCGCGCATCGTCGAACAGGCGCTCGTAGTTCCCGAAGCACACCTTCTGGAAGGTCTCGGGAGTCAACTGCTTCCAGAGCGGCGCATACGCATCGTAGACCGCGAGCGGCGACTCGATGCTCCGCGGCGCCACCACGTCGCTGCCGAAGAGGAAGCGATCGGGATGCTTGTTGATGAGCGCGGCCACCCGGCTGATCGCCTCCGGCGACGAGGTGATGTACTTCGCCGTCTCGTCCCACGAGAGATCGAGGTACAGGTGATTCAGCGCGGGGTTGTCGAGGGCCCGCTCGAAGATCCCGACCTGGTCCTTGACCGGATGCACCACGCGCCCGAGCCCGCAGTGCGCCCAGATGACGGTCGTCTTCGGATGCCGCAGGAGGAGATCCCTCATCTGCAGCACGATGTAGGGCTCCTGGTCCGGCTTCGGGAAGGGCATGTCGATGTCGTTGTGCAGGATCACGACCAGTCCGGCCTCGGCCGCGAAGTCGAAGATCCGGTCGAGGGCGGGGTTGGTGAGGTTGGCGACACCGCCCGCGATCTTCGCGGACACGAACTCCTTGTGGATGCTGAACTCGCCGATGCCCGAGAAGACCCCGGGGAAGGTCAGGAGCACGCGCCGGATGTGATCGGCGGCGTACATGTCAGCCGGGTTGAAGCCGGTGATCATCGGATCGAGCCGCGCCTGCTGCGCGGCCGGCAGCGCCTTGTAGGCCATGGCGATGAAGGCATCGGTGAACGAGTAGTAGTACAGTGGCGCATCGGTCTGCAGGTAGTAGGTCGGCGCGTAGTCGCCGCTGTTCTCGTACTCCCACATCTGCTGCAACGGAATTCCGAACACGGTGGAGCGCTTGACCGTGCTGCCCATCATGCCGACGTAGTCCGGAAGGGACGTCCCTTCCTGGATGTAGTTGGTCAGGTGGAAGTGCGCATCGTTGTACTTGTACGCGCCGCCCGTCTGGGCCGAGGCGGGCAGGGCGGCCACGACGAGGGCGGAGAACGCCGCGAGCACCAGGAACGGGCGGCGGCGGAGTCGGGTGAGCATGTTCACGTTCTCCCTTGGGTGGACGGAGTGCCCTTGCGGGTCCTCCGTTGCGCAGACTTCCCGTGCGCCCAACCTACTCCATTCGCGAGTGCCGTCAATGTCGCGCCACGCCGCATCGTGCAGCGGAGGATCAGCCCGCCGCGCCCTCCACCCGGACGACTTCGCCCTGCTCGGGCAGGTGCGGCTTGCCCATCGCGTCGAGCATGTGGCCCGAGCGGTCGCGCTTGGTCTCGAGGTAGAAGCGATTGAACTCGTTGGCCGGGATGATGTGCGGCAGTCGGCCCGAGATCCGCACGCCGTACCGTTCGAGTTCCTCGATCTTCTTCGGGTTGTTCGTCATCAGGCGAACGGAGCCCACGTCGAGGCTCTTCAGCATGTGCGCGGCGATCGAGTACTCGCGCTCGTCGTCGCGGAATCCCAGCGCCAGGTTCGCCTCGACGGTGTCGAGGCCGCGATCCTGCAGGCCATAGGCGCGCAGCTTGTTGAGCAGCCCGATGCCGCGCCCCTCCTGCCGCAGGTAGAGGACGAGGCCGCACTCCTCGGCCGCGATGCGGCGCAGCGAGACCTCGAGCTGGTCGCGGCAGTCGCAGCGCAGGGAGCCGAGCGCATCGCCGGTCAGGCATTCGGAGTGAACGCGCGTGGGCACGTCGTCCCTGCCCAGTGGATTGCCGTGCATGATCGCGATGTGTTCCTTGCCGTCGCGATTGTTCCAGAAGGCGACGACCTGGAAGCGCCCGAAGCGCGTCGGCAGGTCGGCGATGGCGGCGATGCGGACGCAGATGCGGTGCTCTCCGACTCCCGGGCACTCGTGATCGGCCTCGGCGCTGAGGATCCGTTCGATCTGTTCGGCAGAGAGGGGCATGAGGACTCCTTTCAGGGATTTCTGTGACGCGCGGAGAGAGCATCCGCGAGCCGCGAGGCGAGGGCGATCCCCGACAGCCAGGCGCCCTCGACGCCACCGGCAGGGTGGAATCCATCCCCGGCGATGCCCAGCACGGGGTTGTCGTCGAGGCAGGCCACCAGCGGGCCGGCGAGTTCCGAACCCGCGGCGACGCGCGCGTTCCCCCAGCGGTGGAACTGCACGAGATCGGGAGCGCGCACCCAGTCGCCGTGCAGCGCGGCCGCCTCCGCGAGCAGCGTCCGGGCCCACGATTCCGGCGGATCGTCCCGGTGCGCCTGGGAGAATCGCGGCCGCGCCTGGAGGACGAGCACAAGCCGCGGCGTGCCCGCGCGCTTGCTCGAATCATGCAGGATCGTGTGCAGCACGGCGCCATCCCGCGGGTAGCTCGCCTGCCATGCCGGCGCCGGGGTTCCTTCCGCGTAGCGCGCGATCACGGTGAGGCACGGCAGGACCCGGATCAACTCGAGCAGCGGCACCAGGGCGGCGATGGACTCGACGCGCGGGTCCATGCGGCGCAGGAGATCGATCACGGACGGGGCCGGCATCGTGAGCGCCACGGCCCTCGCCTGCAGGCGCTCGCCGGACGCCAGTCCGATGTCCCAGGTGCGACCGGCCTGCGCGCCCGCCTGCGCCGCCACGGCGAGGGATTCGACTCGCGCTTCGAGTTGCACGTCGAGTCCGCGCGCCAGGTGCTTCGCGAAGCTGCTCACGCCGGCGGCCGGGGCGATCCGCTGGTCGACTTCGTCGAAGGCCCGGGGCTGGCAGGCCATGCCCTCGCCCGCGCGCTCACGCGGCCAGTCCGCGACCGTCACCGGCTCCGCAGCCGCATCGAGCGCTTTGAGGAACCGGGGTGAGCGCCCGTGGAGAAAGGCGAGGCCATGGTCCACCGGCTGGCCGTCGATGCGGCGCGTCGCGCAGCGCCCGCCGACGCCGCGCGCCCGCTCCAGCACGAGTGGAGCCCGGCCGCGCGCCCGGAGTTCCCGGGCAAGAGCGAGCCCGCTGATGCCGCCGCCGACGACGATCACGTCCCGAAGCATGGCGCCATCATGCGGCTCCCCGCCGACGGATGCGAGACCAACGTGGCCCGGTCGAGCCGTCCACGCGACCGGCACTCGACTCCCGGTATCTCCATCCCCTATCGTGTAGGCAGTTGCTGCGCCGATCCGAGTCCCACGGTCGCGCGTAGCCTGGCGGATCGTCCCGGCAGGGAGGTCGCGTGGAGAGGATCTGGATGACGAGACTGTGGACGGCGATACTGGCACTCGCCATGTCGATCATGGCGCTCGACAGCGCCTGGGCCGAGGCCGGGAACGATGCGGAGCAACCTGACTCCTACACGCCCAACCGCGGCTTTCGCCTCGCCGAAAGCGACAAGGGCACGCTGAACCTCCGGATCTTCGCCTACATCCGCTACCTCAACCAACTGGGACTCGATTCGACCTACACGGATGCGTTCGGCAACACGTCGAGCGTGGACCGGCGCCAGGACATCCTGTTCCAGAAGGTGAACATCCAGTTCGACGGCTGGCTGATGAGCCCGAAGCTCCGCTACCTCGGTTATGTCTGGACCAGCAATACCAGCCAGGGACTCGGCGCCCAGGTCGTCGTCGGCGGCAACCTGAACTACGATGTCGACCCCCACCTCACCGTCGGCGGCGGCATCGACGCGCTGCCCGGCGTGCGGGCCACCGAGGGGAACTTCCCGTTCTGGCTCACGGTGGACAACCGCCTGATGGCCGACGAGTTCTTCCGTCCCTCGTACACGATGGGGATCTGGGCCCGCGGCAAGGTGGTCGATGGCCTGAGCTATCGCGCCATGCTGGGCAACAACCTGAGCCAGCTCGGCGTCGACGCGGGGCAACTCGACAACAAGCTCAACACGCTGGCGACGGCGCTGGTCTGGTACCCGACCACGGGGGAGTACGGGACGCGCGCCGGCTTCGGTGACCTCGATCATCACGAGCAGGTGGCGACCCGCCTGGGGACCCACTTCACGCGCAGCACCGAGGACCGCCAGGGGCAGCCCGACACCGATGCGTTCGAGAACGTCCAGGTCCGGCTCTCCGATGGCAGCGTGATCTTCAAGCCCGGTCTCTTCGGGACCGGCATCCAGGTCGAGCGGCTCGACTACCACATGGTCTCCGCCGACGCCGGGGCCAAGTACCGTGGCCTCTCGCTCGAGGGCGAGTACTACTGGCGGTGGCTCAACGGCTTCAGCGGAGCCGGGACCGAAGGCCTGCCGTTCGACGAGCTCACTGATACCGGGTTCCAGCTGCAGGCGTCGGCCATGGTCGTGCCGGCGACGCTACAGCTCTACGCCAGCGGCTCGAAGATCTTCGGCGATTTCGGCGACCCGTGGGAGACCCGCGCCGGTGTGAACTGGACCCCGTGGCAAAACTACGTCGTGCGCTGGAACCTCGAGTACCTGCACAGCAATCGGAGTCCGGTGGGAGCGCTGAGCCTTCCGTACGTGGTCGGCGGGAACGGCGACACCTGGTACAGCAGCTTCCAGGTCAACTTCTGAACCACGGCCCGGTTGACGCCATGCGCTGGCCCACGATCCGACTGCGCGAACGCGAGCAGACACACGGCGAGGAGATCGCCAACAGCATCAGCCACGGCGTGGCCACGATCGCCGCGCTGGTCGCCGCCGGCGCGATCGTGTCCTCCGCCGCGCAGCACGGCGACGCGCGCCGGATCGCCGCCGTCAGCGTCTTCGCGGGCACGCTGGTGTTCCTCTACCTGAGTTCGACGCTCTACCACGCCCTGCGGCCGCGGCGCGCCAAGCGCGTGTTCAAGATCCTCGACCACAGCGCGATCCTGCTGCTCATCGCCGGCACCTACACGCCGTTCGCGCTCGGCGTGCTCCATGACTCCGTGGGCAGGCCGCTGCTCGCGTTCGTGTGGAGCCTGGCGGCGCTCGGCGTGGCCTTCACGGCGATCACGCGCGTGCGCTATCCGACGGCGTTCACGCTGCTCGTGCTGGCCATGGGATGGACCATCCTCGTGGCGATCAAACCGCTGTGGGAGCACATGGACCCGTGGGGGTTGTTCTGGCTGGGCGCGGGCGGGGCCGCCTACACCGGCGGGATCGCGTTCTTCGCCGCGGATCGCGTGCGCTTCGGCCACCTCGTGTGGCACGTCTGCGTGATCCTCGGGAGCGCCTGCCACTACGTGGCCGTGCTGCGCTACGCCGGGTAGACCGCGGGCCCCGGACTCAAGCGCACTCGTCCTCCCGATCCACTTCCTCGTCCGTGGCTGCGCCCCGCGCCGACCGGCGCGTCGATGGCACCGCTCAGGTGGGCACCCCGAGCTTCGGCAGCAGCCAGACCTGCAGGATGATCCAGACGGCGAAGAACGCCAGGTAGCCAAGCCAGCTCTGCAGGCCCGGCGGGATCCAGGCCGTATGCTCAGGCGTCATGACTCACTTCCCCATGAGATTCTGCAACCACGACCGACGCTCGCCCCGGCTCTCGCCGCCGGAGCCCTTGCGCGCCGCCTCGCGACAGCGACAGCGCTCGTCCTTCGGAACGCCGCCGAGCACCTGCTCCACGTGCATGCCACACCCCATGAACGTCGGTCGCCCGCACTTCGGGCAGCTGACTCGCTGGCACATCGGGGGAAACCTCCTGGCTGAATGGTCGTCTTGTGGTCGGGCCGGAATGCCGGGGAGCGCAATCGCGCTCCCCGCATCCATGGGAGTCCGACCCCGGAGGTTTCGGTTCCCTTGTGCCCGCTTGATTGTGTGCGGCGAGAATCCGCGCATCGGGGCATTGCAGGACAAGGAGTTACGGGATCGTAGTCCGCGAAAAGCGGCCCGGGCGGCCGGACACACAATCAAGCGGGCACAACCCAGGGACTACGGCAGCCCCTGCCCCCGGGCCGCCACCAGGATCGTGTACCACTCCTCCCGGCTCAGCGTCAGATCGTCCGCCCCCACCGCATCCCGGATCCGCTCCGGACGGATGCTCCCGACGAGGGGAATGATCCCCGCCGGGTGCCGGAGCAGCCACGCCAGCGACAGGACGGTGCGGCTGACGCCCCGCTCCTTCGCCATCGCATCCAGCAGCTCGAGCAGCGCGTGCAGCCCCGGCGCGCGCGGATCGTCGGGCTTCGACCGGCCGCCGTCGCCCAGCAGGCCGCCGGCCAGCGGGCTCCACGACACCGGCGTGATGTCGCGCTCGAGACATTGATCGAGCGTGCCGTCCTCGAGGCAGTCGAGGCGGCCCAGGTGAATCTCCACCTGGTTGACGATCAGCGGCATGGGACACGCGTGCTGGACCATCGACAGCAGCGACGGGCGGAAGTTGCTGACGCCGAACTCGAGCACCTTCCCCTGCTGCTTCAGCTGGCTGAACGCCGCAGCGATCTCGTCGGGCTCGGCGAGGTAATCCGGGCGGTGCAGCATGTACAGGTCGAGGCGGTCGGTGCCCAGGCGGCGCAGCGAAGCCTCGCATGAGGCGAGGATGTGCTCGCGCGAGAAGTCCCAGCGATGCGGCGCCGACGCCGCAGGCTCGCCCTTCCAGCGGATGCCGCACTTGCTGGCGATCAGGATCTGCTCGCGCATCCCCGCTACGTCCTTCAGCACGCGGCCGAAGATCTCCTCGCACAGACCGTTGCCGTAGATGTCGGCGTGGTCGAAGTGCGTGTATCCGGCCTCGTACGCCGCGAGGATTCCGGCGCGTCCCGCCGCCTCCATCGCCGGGGTCAGGCGCGCGCGGTCCATCGTGCCGGCGACGCGCATGCAGCCGTAGGCCAGGCGCGTCGAGCGCAGCATGCTCGGACCAAGGGTCATCAGCTTCAAGCGGCCTCCGGAAGTTCGTGTGGTTCAGCGCAGGAGCGTCACGCGCACGGTGCGCTCGAACGTCCCGTCATTCGCGGTCGCGGCGCGCAGGTGCGCGAAGTACGCGCCGGGCGCCAGCGCGCGACCCTGCGCATCGCGGGCGCGGAATGAGACGACGTGACGCCCCGCAGCGTACGCTCCCGCGGCCGGGCAGGCCACCTCGCGGCCGCGCAGGTCGAACACGTGCAGGTCCACCCGCGCCGCCGACGGCAGCGTGAACTCGAGCGCCGTCGCGCCGGTGAACGGGTTCGGACGCGCGGACTCGAAGGCGAAACCCGTGCGCGCGACCGTCGGCACGTCGACCGTCGGCGCATCCTGCCGCAGGGGCGGCATCGGCACGGGAATCTGGAAGTACTGAGATCCTGCGCCGAGCCCCCCGATGCAGGCATTCGGCGGCGTCGTGCACTCGCTGCGCGTGCCCTGGCACTCGGCCGCCCAGAACATGTAGCCGAGCAGTCCCGGCGTCGTACCCGCCCCGTTCGGCGGCGCGTTCAGGACGAAGTCCCGTGTCGCGTAGTGCACCGAGCCGGTGAAGTCTGAGCACTCAGGCGTGACGCTGCGGCCCGTGAGGTACAGGCCTGCGGTGAACTTGCAGGGCGCCAGCGGCGGGATCGGGGGATCGTACTGCGGCTTGCCGTCCAGGTGCTCCTGCCAGTTCGCGATCGCGGCCGATGCCGTGGGCTGCCGCGCCGGCACCATGGCGTTCGCGTAGTCGAGCACGGGATGCGCCGGGTCGAGCCAGTCGCGCGTCGACTTCGCGCACAGCGCGATCAGCCAGCGATCGCCGGCCGCCAGGTCGACCGTGAATCGCGCCGCCGGGTTCGCGCCGGTCGGATCGTGGGGATGGATCGAGCGATAGGCGTCGATGAACGACTGCAACGCGGCCACGCTCGCGTCCGAACTGCCCTCGTAGTCGATCTCCATCCCCACGCCGAGGCGCTGCGCGACGTCCGCCGCATTCCGCCCGAGCTGCGCCGCGTCCTCCGCCAGCGCGCTCTCCCACGCGTTCACGTACGTGATGCCGCCGATCGAGATCATCACGCGGATGCCGCGGCTCGTGAAGTACTCGACGATCCCGGGCGTCATCCCGCGCGGGACGCCGTCGAGGGTCGTCGCGTCGGTCGTCTTGTGCAGCAGCTTGAGCGGCTCGATGAAGCTGAGGATGACGAGGTTGACCGCGGGCACGCCGTCGCCGCGGTCGATGATCCAGTGGTTCTTCGCATCGAACTCGGCGCTGTCACGCACGCTGCCCCAGATGCAGTAGTCGTTGCCGGCATGCCAGACGCCGTAGACCTGGAGCGGCGTGGCCGCCGCGAACGGCGGCGCCAGGAGGAGCACGAAGGCGGCTAGCAGGACGGCGCGGACGATTCGCATGAGGGCTCCAGGATCCGGGGTGTCCCGCGGGGCGGCGAGGCCCGCCAATTCTATCCCATGATCATCCCCGGGTCACCATCTGCCGGGAGTAGGCGTAGAGGGCGTCGTAGACGATCCACTGCGCGGCATTGAGCTCGTGATCGTCCGCGTATCCGAGGTGACGAAACCCCTCGGCGATCGCCTTGAGCCCGGCCGCCTCTGGCTGGTTCCACCGCGCATTGTCCGTATCGGCGCCGTTCACGATGCGGGCGAGGAACACGAGCGCCGGATCCGATGCCAATCCGTACTTGTGAATGAACGCCTCGAAGGAGCACTCGTGGCCGTGATGTCCCAGCTCGACATCCTTCACATCATAGGGTGTCGCTCCCTCGCGCGCCGCGACCACCATGACCTGGTCGGCCGGCACGAAGAGGAACTCGGCTGCCGGGTCGATGAACCTCCGGATCAGCCACGGACAGGCCACGCGGTCCACGTGGACCTTCTCCCGGGTCACCCACTTCATCGTGCCTCCTTGCGCATCGCCCCGTGAATACCGAGCACCGCGCCCAGCACGATCAGCAGCCCGGTCAGCGAAACGAGGATGCTCGGCGCGGCCGGCATGTCGTAGGCGATCGAGCCGAGCAGGCCGACCAGGCTGCCGACGAACCCGAACGCCCAGCCGATCGCCAGCGCCGGGCCGGTGCGCGAGCTGGCCATCAGGCCGGCGACGGCGGGGATGACGAGGAAGCCGAAGACCAGCAGCACGCCCGCGATCTGGACGCTCGAGGTCACGACGAAGCCGAACATCGCGTAGAACGCGAGGTCCCACCAGAACAGCCTGCGTCCGCGCTGCGCGGCGCCCTCGGGGTCGTTCGTGATCTCGAAGAACGGCCGGCGCAGCAGGAAGTGCGCGACGCCGATCACCGCGTACAGGATCGCCACGCTCAGCACGTGCTTCGGGTCGACGGTGAACAGGCTGCCGACGAGCGCCTCCTTCAGGTGCTCGGGGCCCGACGGCGACTTCTCGAGCACGAGGAACACCGCGGCCTGCGCGGTGGCGAAGACGATGCCGATGAACGCCTCGAGCGGCACGTTGCGCCGCTCCTGGCCGCGCAGCCAGGCGAAGACCGCCGCGCCGACGAACGTCATGCCGAGGGCCAGCAGGTAGGTCAGCCGCTCGTCCTCGTGCGAGCTGATCACCAGGGACAGCGCGACCCCGAGCGAAGCCATCTGGGCCAGCGCCAGGTCGACGAAGAGGACGCCACGGCGCACGACGTGGAATCCGAGATAGGCATGGATGCCGGCGAGGACGAGGCTCGCCGCGAGCGCGGTCCAGAAGAACGGCAGTGCGAAGGCGGCGCTCATGGCTTCGCTCCCGCCGGGGCTCCGGCGATGCCGCCGAGGATCGTGTCGAAGTGCGCGAGGTAACTCCCCGGCTGCACGCTGTCGCACGAAGGGGCGACCTTCAGCACGCGCACGCCGGACTGCCGGGTGAGGAACTTGCCCGCCTCCTCCGAGAAGTAGGGCTCCTGCAGGAACACCTGGATCTTCCGCGCCTTCGCGATCTCCACCAGTTCCTGCAGGTGCTTGCCCGTCGGCGGAATGCCGGGCACCGGCTCGGCGGTCGCCGCAATTTCGAGGTCGAATGCCTTCGCCAGGTACACCCACGACGAGTGATAGCTGAGGATCGTGCGGCTGGGCAGCGCCCGCGCGACCTTCACCTGCCGCGCATACGCCTCGTCGACCTGCTTCGCGAACGCCTGGGCGCGCGCCCTGTAGTCGGCAGC
>Ga0209668_10001089_pt1 | contig 11510 bp, 13 predicted proteins | sample FrelakmetPLP11PL_FD_187150 | JGI IMG/M metagenome (GOLD analysis project Ga0209668, IMG submission 187150) | Freshwater lake sediment microbial communities from the University of Notre Dame, USA, for methane emissions studies - PLP11 PL (SPAdes)... | ecosystem: Environmental > Aquatic >... | reverse complement strand
GGTCCTCACGGCGTCGACGATCTTCTCGTACCGCCCGGGGTTGGCGGCGTCCCAGGCGCGCCCCTTCTCCATCAGGGCATCCATCGTCAGGACGAACCCGTCGTCCGATCCGGCCCCGTCGAAGACCCGCCGATGGTGAAGTTCCTGCGCATCTCGCCGACGTTCCGGGCGGAGTACGATGCGGGCGCCTACTCGGGCTACTACCGGCCGAAACACGTGTTCGTGCTGTGCGACGCGGGCACCCTGAGCGCCGGCTTCAGCGTCGTCGTGGAGTTCTGGCGCCTGGGCGCCACCACGGTGGGTGCGCCGCCTGCGCAGGCCCCGAACTCGTACGGCTCGGGCACGATCTGGAGACTCCGCCATACCGGGCTCGAGGGCCAGGTGCCGATGATCAGTGCGGCGCACTTCCCCGACGATCCGTCAAAGGCGCACGTGCTGCCGGTCGACCACGTGCTCACCTACGAGCGCTTCGCGTCCTACAAATTCGATCCACACGCGGAGTATCTCTATGCGCTGACGCTGCGGTGGTAGGATCGGCGCGATCAGGCAGGGAGGGCGTCATGACGTCTGTCCGGCGCACGACCAGGCGCGAGTTCCTGGCCACGGGCGCAACCGGTGTCGCCGGCGCGGCGCTCGCCGCCGCCTGCTCGGGCTCCCGCCCGACGGAGGCGGTCCCCCCGCGAACCGGCACGCTCACCGTACGCACGCTCGGGCGCACGGGCCTCAAGTTGCCCGTCGTCGGCGTGGGCTCGGCGTACGAGCCCGGCCTCGTGCGTGCAGCGCTCGACGCCGGCCTGACCTACATCCACACGTCAGGCTCGTACGCCGACCAGAACCACGAGCGGATGCTGAACCGCGTGTTCCGTGGCCGGCCGCGCGATTCGTTCATCGTCGGCAGCAGCCCCGACCTGCCCTATCGCGTCGAGCGTGGCAGACTGTCGGAGGACCTGGGCACGAGCGCGGATCCGACGGCGATTGAGCCGTCCCTCGACGGCAGCCTCGATCGGCTCGGCCTTCAGTCGATTGACATCTACTACCTGGCCTCGGTCAACGAGCCCGCGACGGTCCTGCACGACCCGTACATCAAGGCCTTCGAGGAGCTGAAGCGCAGGGGCAAGGTGCGCTTCGCCGGCATCGCCACGCACCGCAACGAGCCGGCGGTCATCAGCGCCGCCGCGAAGAGCCGGTTCTGGGATGTCGTGCTGACGGCGTACAACTTCCGGCAGTCCCATCGCGAGGAGGTGCGCGCGGCGATCCACGAGGCGGCGGGGGCCGGGCTCGGCATCATCGCGATGAAGACGCAGGCCGGCGTGTATTGGGACTCGACGCGCCGTCGCAAGATCAACATGAAGGCCGCGCTCAGGTGGGTGCTCCGCGACGAGAACGTCCACACGACCATCCCGGCGTTCTCGAACTACGACGAACTGGAAGAGGACGTCGCGGTCATGCGCGACATCGCGCTGTCGCCGGCGGAAGAACAGGATCTCCGCCTGGGAGAAGAGGCCCGGCTCTACGGCCTCTACTGTCAGCAGTGCGCGGACTGCCTGCCGCAGTGCCCGGAGGGCGTACAGGTCCCCACGCTCATGCGCGGCTACATGTACGCGGTCGGGCACCGGCAGCCCCGGCACGCCAGGCACGTGCTCCGCGCGTGGGCGCCATCCGACATTCCCTGCACGCACTGCGGCGAGTGCCGCGTACGGTGCGCGCTGGGGTTCGACGTGCGGGCCAGAGCGCGCGAGGTGGCGCGGCTGATGGAGATGTGACCCCCGGCGGCGCGGGCGCCCGCTAGTCGTGGCGGGACACGGTGCGGAGCTTCTTCAGCGCCTCGGCCCCGCCCGTGCTGGCCGGGTTCAGTTGGAGAGACCGTTCGTAGGCTTGGATCGCGAGCGCCGTGCTCCCGTCCGTCGCGTAGGCCTCCCCGAGGCTGTCGAACGCGTTCCACGAGTCCTGGTGATCGGCGACGTTCTGCTTGAAGACCTCGACAGCGTCCCTGACCTTCTTGTCGCGCAGCAGGACGTAGCCGATTCGGTTCATCGTCTCTTCATCGACGCCGGGCTCGGACGGGCGGGCCTTGCGGGCCGCGCGGTACTCGTCCAGGGCCTGCCCCGCGCCCGACGCACGAAGCACCGAAACGAACGGGCCGAACGAGGGCGAGGGGCCGCGCAGTTTGAGCCATGCGCAGGCGGGAGACGCGCCGCCTATGACGTCCGCGAGAATCGCAGGCACGATCGCCAGGCCGTTCTCGGAATTCGCAAACAGGACGAACCCGGCCCGGCGCCGCGGCGACGCCGCCACGTAGGCCTTGGTCGGCCCGTTGTCGCCCCAGTGCCAGATCGACCACCCCTCGCCATCCTGCTCGAGCCCCCAACCCAACCCCCACGCCAGCGACGGCGCGTGGCGGCCGGTCGGCGAGACCGTAGCCGTGTTGATGCCGGCTTCGTCGGGCCGGCTCTGCGGCGCGATGAGCGCCTGTGCCGTTGATGCGCGCAACCCCTTGCCGGCGAGCACAGCCAGGACGAACCGGGCGTAATCAGCGGCAGTCGTGTGCAGGCTGGCCGCCGCGTTCGCCTTCCACGGCGTCCGCCGTCCGGCCACGCCTCCAAGCAGGCCATGGTTGTAGACCTTGAGCGCCTCGTACCGGCCCTGCCAGACGTAACTGCTGCTTGCCATCCCCAGCGGTTCGAGGGCCATGTGCTTCATGAACGCCTCGAGCGTCTGGCCGGTAATCCTCTCTACCGCCGCTGCCAGATAGACGAAGCCCTCGCCCGAGTAGCTGAAGCGGTCGCCCGGCGTGAAGTAGATCTTCAAGGGCTCGTTGCCCGGCCTCCAGTTCGGGAACCCCGAACGGTGACTGAGCACGTGCCGGGGCGTCATCTGCGCAAGCCTCGCATCTTCACCGACGTCGTATCGCCCGGGAAGGTAGGTCGAGATGGGCATGTCCAGATCTATCATGCCCGCATCAACCAGCTTGAGTACCGCGTAGGCGAAGACCGGCTTGCTGAGGGACGCCGCTTCGAACACTGAGGCGTCCGTCACCGGAGCCTTCGTTTCGCCGTTGGCCAAGCCGAACGAGGCGTGCCAGGCGACCTGCCCGTCACCGAGGACGGCGATCTGCGCGCCTGGGACGCCGGCCTGCGCCATCAGTTCGGGGATGCGCTGGCGAAGGCCCGAGGCGACGCCCCCGGTACGCGCAGTCCCGTACGCGACAGCGCCGCGGGCCTGCCGAACAGGAGTTCCCGGGACGGCGTCCAGCGACAGCCAGGAGGCCGGAATGATCAACATGCCAACGATCGCCACGCGTGCTGCGGTGTTCACGCTGCCTCTCCTTCTGGGTTCCGATCGCGCGGTCCTCTACATAGACGAGCTGCCAGGCGGGATCGTTTCGCATCCGCCCCGCCGCCGTGCTACGCTTCGGTCAATCAGCACATACTCGGCGCGCAGGCGTGCCGCTGCCCGCGGGCGACGCCTCGGCGCGCCCGATGACGCCATGGAGGCCCAGATGAGCATCGTCGACCAGGCGTTCGAAACACAGCGCCGGAACATCCAGACGAAGACCGGGAAGACGATCGAGCAGCTCGCCGCGATCCTGCGCGAGAGCGGGCTGACGAAGCACGGCGAACTGCGCGACTTCGCGAAACGCGAACTGGGACTGGGCCACGGCGACGCGAACACGCTCGTTCACACCTGCCTCAAGTCCGGCGGCGCCAGTGCCGCAGCCGCGAAGGGCGCGTCGGCCGGCGACGTGCTGGCGGAGATCTACGCGGGACCGAAGGCCAACCTGAGGCCGATCCATGACGCGTTCATGACCGCCATCGGCAAGTTCGGCGAGTTCGAGATCGCGCCCAAGAAGGGGTACGTCAGCCTCCGGCGCAAGAAGCAGTTCGCCATGATCGGTCCCGGCGCGAAGACGCGCGTGGACGTCGGGATCAACATGAAGGGCGTCAAGGGCACCGACCGGCTGGTCGAACTGCCACCGGGCGGGATGTGCCAGTACAAGGTCGCCGTCACGGACGCAAAAGAGGTCGACAAGGAGCTCATCGGCTGGGTCAAGCAGGCCTTCGACGCCGCGGGGTAGCCGGCCGGATGCCGCAAGGTGAATCGGCTGGTGAATCGAATCGGCCGCCAGAATCTGGGGCTACAATTCCAGCCGTGACAGACGAACTCGGTCCTGACGCCCGGAGGCGGGCGCGGTTCTTCGAACTCTTCGAGAGTGTCGTCCGGGGCGGACCCGGAGATCCCGAATCGACCCGCCATGCGCTGGCCATGATGACGGACCTGCCCGCGCAGCCGCGCGTGCTGGACCTCGGATGCGGGCCCGGGGGCGGCTCGGCCAACCTGGCGGATCTGACTGGCGGGCACGTGACGGCCCTCGATCTCCACGCGCCGTTCGTCATGCAGCAGGCGGCGGCGGCGAGGGCGGTCGGGCTGTCGCGTCGGCTCGACCCGGTCTGCGCCGACATGCGCGCCGCGCCTTTCACACCGGCGTCCTTCGATCTTGTCTGGTCGGAGGGTGCGCTCTACAGCGTCGGGTTCGCCGAAGGACTGAAGGTGTGCCTGCGGCTCGCCACACCCGGCGGCTACGTCGCGGTAAGCGAGGCCGTGTGGGAGGTTACCCACCCTCCAGACGAGGTCCACCGATGGTGGACGGCGCAGTACGCCGACATCGCCTCGATCGACGAAAAGACTGCCATCGTCTCGGCCGCCGGCCTCGACATCGTCGGCCACTTCACGCTCCCGCGCGAGGCGTGGTGGGATCACCTCTATGTGCCGATCAGGGAGCGCTTGGACGCGTTCCGGCACGCGTGGGCCGGCGATCCGATCGGCCTGGACGTGATCGCCGAGTTCGATTCCGAGATCGGTATGTTCGAGCGCTGGGGCCACACCTACGGTTACGAGTTCTTCGTCGCCCGGCGGCCTCCCCGCTGACCGTCAAAGGGGGGTCAGAGTCGAGTCTGACCCCAATCGATCATGCGTCATCCAGAAACTGCAGCAGCTCGACGGGTGCGCCCGCCTCCTCGATGAAGGCCACCAACACGCCCGGTGACGGCGAATTCGGCGGGATGATCACGTTCTTGCCTGCGAGCGCCTGCGCGAGATCGTCCACTTCGAACGCCACGTGCGCGACCTCGCGCACGAGCAGCGGCACGGCACAATCCGGGTCGTAGCACATCCACTGGATGCCGAACGGGTTCGATTCGTGGTCCGTGCAGGCGATGCGCAACTGATCCAGACGGGTCATGCCCTCGACGGGACTGGAGGTCGGAATGCCCACGTGGTGGTAACGGTACGTCACGCTCATGGCCGGGGCCTCCTGACGATGATCCGGATGAGTGCGCCATCGACATGCGCCTCCACGCCGCGGAGAGTCAGACGGACGCCGGGCGCCTCCACGCTGACCGTTCCCTCGTCGCTGCCGACCTTCGGGGCGCCCTGGATGGCAATCGTCAGCCGCCTGACCCCGTCGCTCAACGGGTGACGGCCGGCGGCCTCGGTGACGCTCACCGTTCCGCCGAAGCTGCCGCGCACGAAGCCCGGGTTGGTCAGTTCGATGGTCCCCTGCGGAAGGGAGAGGGAGAGGTAATTGGCGTGGGCGATCGCTCCCGCGTCGAGCACCATCAGGTTGATCGGATCGAAGCGCTGGACGCGAAACGGTTCGGCATCCGGCTCCACGTCGACGACGATGCGGCTTCCCTGGCGCTCGAGCAACTCGGTGCGAAGGCGCCGACGGCGCCCGCCCAGGTCCGCGATGCTGGTGGCCGCCCTGGCTTGGAACCCCTCCGTGTCGGCCTTCGAGAACGCAGCGGCCGCCGCATCACGCCCGCGCAACGCCGCGTCCATGAGTTCGAGTATGGTGAGCGCCGGCTGCCGGTCGCTGCGCTCCTGCCACCCCGGGCTCAGCCGATCCAGCAACAGGCACAGCGCGACGCCCGTGTCATAGAACCGCCAACGGATGTCTTCCGCAGGCCGGGGGGCGCGCAAACGCTCCACCGTCCGGGAGGCCGGCTCGCCCACCGAAACCCTGGCTACGTAATTGGCGGTGCCTTCCATCATTTCCAGCGACGTCTCGTAGGCACGAACATCTTCCGCCAGCCTCGGGACTCGTTCCAGGCGGATCCCGAGCGCGGCGGCCGCCCAACCGGCCGCGTCGTCAACCTGCTGCGCCTCTAACGCCCGCGCGAGCGCTTCGTCTTCGGCGCCTAGGCGCGCGAGGTTCTCCACATCGTCGAGGGGGTACGCGTAACGCGCCATCTCGTTCGGGCGAAACGACGGATGGCGGGCGAGCCAGAAGACGTGGAACACCTCTTCGACGACGGCCAGCATCGTGCGCTCGACCGGCTGCGCGGGTGTCGCGATCACTGTGGCCGTCCGAACGCCGCCGATCTCGCGTGTCGAGTTGCCCGTCACGCCCGGGTGCCGCCCTTTCGCGATGAGCACTCCCGGGTGCCCCGGCATCGGCGAGAACTCCGGCGGCGGGCTCGGGTGCCGGAGCAGGATGGTGTTCTCTCCGTCGTACAGCGCGACAGGGATGGTGGACGGGGCGAAGCCGGGCCACACTCCTCGCGACGCCGCGTCAAGCGCGCGAACGACGGCGAAGATGTTCTGGGCGGCTGCCGGCGGCTGCGTGGTTCCCTGCGGGGCCTGTGCGACGAGCGCCGCGCCGCTCACGGCGAGGATGATGCCGGCGCCCGTCCGGGCAGCCGCGGTGAGAACCGCGCGCACCGGGGGCGTCGGATGCCTCACGACCCGCTCCTGCTGATCCGCCCGCCGCGATACTCGAAGCGGTCGCCAAGCTTCTCCGGAACCATGATCGGCAGACCGGGGATCCGCGCGCCGAAGGCCGCCGCGAACTCGCGATACATCCGCGCGCCCGCCTCGGCGTGCATGGGGAAGACCGCGCGCGGACTGAAACGGTCGAAGAGGTCCCTGCTCTGGAGCGCGTATTGCTCCGTCTCGCCGGCGACGCCCAGGACAAAGGCCAGATCGATCCGTTGGACCTTCTGCTGCAGGTAGGGGAAGTCCGCCTTGTAGTCCATTCGATAGTCGCCGTTGTGGTAGATCGCGAGCCCGTCGACCTTCACCAGAAACGCCACCTCCGGCACGCCGGAGTGATGGGAGTTGATGGTGAAAATCTCGAGCCCGCCCCCGGCGTGCGTCGCGCGGGGACCGACGAGGTAGTGGTTCGCCGGGTCGTCCGCAGCGTTCCAGCCGAAATAGTAGGCGATGTCGGGGACGGCCTTCCGCCAGCCGAAGATGACGGGATCGAAGTGATCCTCGTGCGAATGTGAGGCGAAGACGCGCACCTTGTCGCGCGCGATCGCCGCCGGATCAACCCAGCCGGTGTCGAGTCCGATCGCCCCGCCGCGCGTGCGCGGTTGCGGTCCGTCCCGCCGCTCCTGGTAGTCGAAGATCAGCAGGTGCCGCGCCGTGCGCACCGCGAAGCCGCAGTGGCCGAGATACCAGACCGTCGCGTCGCCCGCCGCGAGGGCGGCCGGGGCTGGCGGTGCGTCAACGCCCTGGCCCGTCACCCCGGCAGTGGAGGCGCCGGCAGCCACCAGCGCTGCAACCACGAGGGCGAGTCTCCCAGCCGTGCTCCTGGCCGACATACTGCCTCCTCCGGGGTCACGTAGGATGAGACGGGCGCGCGGTTCGGGTGGTTCGTCCGGGCGGTGACCGCTGGCGGTCATCGCTTTTGCGCGAACATCCATTCCACGAGAGCGGGCTCGGTGTAGGCCCACCTGAAGACGTTGTGACCGACTGTGGCGTACTCGGTGTGACGCGGCTTGCCGCCGGCCTGGCGAATCGCGTCGATCATCACGCGCGACGTGTTCACGGGCTCCACTTCGTCGGCCTCACCGTGGAAGTTCCAGATGGGGACGTCCTTCACCGCCGCCGCCGTCGCCGGGAGCGGGTGGCCGCACACCGGTACCGCGGCGGCGAAGAAACGGGGGCGGTGCGCGATCATGTGCCAGGTCCCGGCCCCGCCCATGGAATGGCCCGTCATGTAGATCCGGGCAGGGTCGATCGGCAGCGTTCCGAGCAGGCTGTCGATGATCTCGAACGCGAGCCGCGCGGCGATGCCGACGTCCTCGGGCGGGCAGAACCTGATGTCGGCGATCGTCTTCGGGGGGTTCTTCGGGTCGTAGAGCGTGCAGGCCCAGTTGACGTCGGTCTGCGGCGCGAGCACGAACGCCGGGTGGCGTGACTGGTTCTCCGGGAGCGTCCAGACCAGCCCGCCGAAGACATTGGCTCCCTGCAGCTGCTTCACGTTGTCGCTACCGCTGCCGCCGGCGCCGTGCAGGAAGACCACGAGCGGATACCGGCGGCCGGGCCCGAGCCGCGCCGGCGTAAACAGGCGGTACGGCATCCTCTCGCCCTTCGCGTTCGTGTAGACGTGCGGCGCGAACGCCTCGGCGAGCGCGGGACCGTTGCCCCTCAGGGCCTCGATGGGTGCCTGGCGTTCGACGGAATCGGGCGCCTGGGGCAAGATGCCGTACGCAGGCTGGGCGGCGGCGCTCGAGGCGAAGCCGCAGACCGCCACCGCGGCGGCGAGCGGGATCCCGAGGCGAGGCATGGGGCGTCCTTTCTTCACCGGAAACCAGCGGGACCTGCCGACGTTCGGCGGCCCGCGGTGTGGGGGGCGTGGTCTACCGCGCAGTCTAGCACCGTGACGCAGAAGTGTGACCACATCGGCGGCCAGGGTTCTTCTGTCATCGTGGACCTGGATGGGACCATCGCGGAACTGGCGCCGCGGGTGCTGCGGTACGCGGTCGCCCGGCTCGGAGACCCGAGCCTGGCGGAAGAGGTGGCGCAGGAAAGCCTCGCGGCCCTCGTGCGCCGGTGCCGGAACGGCAGCGCGCCGGACTCGGCCGAGGCGTTCGTGTTTGCCGTCGCGCGACGGCGGGCCGGACGCGCGGCATGGCGCCGGCGGCTGTGGGTGCCTCTCGAGCACGCGTTCGGCGTGCGGACCGACTCCCCCACGCCGGAGGCGCGGGCCATCGCGCAGGCGGAAACGCGCCGCGTCCGCGCAGCGCTGTCCCGCCTCTCTCATCGTGACCGGGAGGCCATCCTCCTGGTGGCGGTCGGCGAGTTGACGATGGGGGATGCCGCCGCAGCCCTTGGTCTCTCCGTATCGGCGGTCAAGATGCGCCTGTCTCGTGCGCGCGCGCGCTTGACCGCCCTGCTCGAGGACGGACATGCCTGACGAACCTCGGCCTGATGTCGATCGACGCCTGCGCGGCGCGCTCGGGGACGACCCCGCGGCCGCCGCACGTATTGTCGAGGGCGCCCTCGCCCGGTCGACGCCCGCTCCGAACCGCAGATGGCTTCGCCTCGTTGCGGGTGCGGCAGCGGTGTGCATCGCGGCCGCATTGGCCCTCTGGCCCTCGCCGCCGGCAACGGAACCCAAGCCGCCGCCGACACTGTCCTTGTCCGGGTCCTTCACCGATGGCCTGCTCGCCGTCTCGCTGCCCGATGGGTCGACGTCCATCACCAGCGCGGGCGCACGCGAGGATCGGCCGCCGGATGGGTACGGCATCGTTCTGGTGGAAGGAGAGATCAAATGAACCGGTTGATTCGATGTGTCGTGGTGGCCATGGCCCTGGGGAGCATGGCGGCTCCCGCATTTGCCCAGGACGTAATCGCGAAGCGGATATCGCTGGACCTCAAGGGTGTCGCGCCCGCTCAGGCGTTCAAGGCAGTCGCTGACGCAGTGGGAGTGAACGTCAGCATCGACACTGCCGTCACGGCGCCCGTCGATATCCTCGTGCGGGGCGTGTCGGCCAAGACCGCGCTCAACGTCATGTGCGAGAGCATCGGCTGCCGATGGACGTTGGCCGCCGGCACCCTGTCCATCAAGCCGATCGCACAGTTCAACGCCACGGTGGCCTGGGACACCGCCGGGACGACGGAGCAGAGCGAGGCCAGGCTCAAGCGCACCCAGATGTTGCTCGATGCGATGAAGCAGAAACTGCCGGCGGACATGAAGTTCGAGAACGCGCCGCTCGACGCCGTCAGCAAACGCCTGAGCGAGGCACTGAGCCTGCACGTCCGGCTCAACTGCAAGGACCCCAGCGTCCAGACCCTGACAATGGACTTCAGCAGCCTGACGCTGCAGGCAGCGCTGCAGGCGATTGCGACGCAGGAGGACAGGCCCAAGGCCGCCTGGCAGCTCATGATCGGGCCCCTTCCAGGTGACGCGCAGACGCCGGGCATCGCGATCATGATTGCGCCGAAGGGCCAGAAGAAGCGATAGGTCCCCAGTGGGGTCAAACTCAAGTCTGACCCCACTGACGCAGCTGCCACGGCGGTCTGGAGTTACGGCTCGCGGACGTTGTACGCCACGTCCAGCATCTCGAACTCGCCGTAGGCGTATTCCCCCGCCGGAGGATGCCAGCGCGTTTCGCCGCGAGCCGCGAGACGGTGGGACCCGAACGTCCGGTAGTCCCGCACGGGAGTCGAGAACCGCCAGCGATTGAAGCCCTTGCCGTCGGACGCCAGAGCCAGACGATCGTCCGACACGAAATTGGTCAGCAGGCCCTGCTCGTCGAAGAGCAACGTGGCGGAAATCGTGTGCCCGGCGTGAGTGAACCGTGCCCTCGCTGTCCGGGTATCCACAGCTTCCCAGGCGATCGAAGGCTCAACCAGCGTGCCGGGCGCCAGGATGCACATGTCGTTGAACAGGGTCACCGTCTCGGCCCGGTCCATCTCCGCGCCGTGCACATCGACCATCTTCAACGCGCCAAGCACCTTGACGCGCATCGTCGCGTGGCCGTCGAGCAGCCGGTGCCACGCCTGCACCGGCGCGCCCATCATTGTCGCGTCCATCAGGAACAGGCGCGTGGGCGCGTCCACGAAGCTCTGCTGATCTGCCACGAAGGGCATCCAGCGGGCGTCGGGCCCACCGCGGATCCGGCCGCGGAATCGCACGCGGTAGTTGCGGATGCCGGGCTGCCCCACCATGCCGGTCGCGCGCAGGTACCGCTGCACGGGATCGGGCAGCGGCGCGAGGTCGGCCTCCGTCACCAGCGGCGCGGAAGTCGGCCGCGCGATGCCGGCCGCTGCGTCACGTTCGAACTGCGCGCGGAAGCTGGGCGGGCCGAGCGTCAGGTAGCCGTACGCCGCAGCCAGCAGCAGCGCGATGTTCGCGATCGTACCGAACTTCGTGTCGGTCCATGACGTGATGATGACGGCCTGCGAGACGACGGCCGCCGTGACGCCGATGATCCACCAGCCCGGGGGCCACGCGAAGAACGCCGCAACGGCGGAGAGGCACAAGAGAGCCGCCAGCAGCCAGACGAGACCCATCCCGCGGGAGATGGGTTGCGTGAGCTGGGGCAGTTCAGCGTATCCGAACGCTTTGGCGGGCCCCATCAGGTGGATCAGTCCGTGAACGACGACGATGAATGCGAACACCCAGCGCACGGAAACACCCTCGGATGGCTGCTACTGCTTCGCGATGCCGCGGCGCCTGAGCATCGGCTCGATGCTCGGGTCCTGTCCCCGGAATTCCC
>Ga0209668_10001088_pt1 | contig 11510 bp, 8 predicted proteins | sample FrelakmetPLP11PL_FD_187150 | JGI IMG/M metagenome (GOLD analysis project Ga0209668, IMG submission 187150) | Freshwater lake sediment microbial communities from the University of Notre Dame, USA, for methane emissions studies - PLP11 PL (SPAdes)... | ecosystem: Environmental > Aquatic >... | reverse complement strand
TTGCATCCTTTATTATTTTTTCTTGCTCTGGTAGAGAAGCAGAAAGCCTTAAGAGTTCCATATTCCTAATTTCAGGTCTTTTACTTGCTACTTCTAATATCTCAAGGTATTTTCTTACGTTTTCGGCAACTTGATCCTGATCGTCTCGATACCTTCTTTCATATGTGTCAGCCATTTCAAGTAAATCTTTTCCTCTTTCATCATCCCCCTCTTCTTCAATAGCCTTTTTAGCATGATATCTACACTTCTTGGCTTCGTCCAGCTGAGTTTTATCCGGAAAACATCCTCTTTTTACCCACTTAAGACGCCTATCAAGATCTTCAACGGGATAAGTTGAAAGGTCTTCGGAATCAACATCATCCAAAAGTTTCCTAAGAAATTTAAATGTTTCCGGAGTACGGCTTAATGTCAATAATTGTTTTCCAAATTTATTCTGGGGAAAATCATCGTAGTGAGGAACTGTAAGTATTTCGTGTCCGGACTTTGTCACTTTTTTATCAAATCCCTTACCCTTGATCATTACATGGTCGTTTAAGCTACGCATGCCTTCATAATTTCTTTCATTAACAAAAATGTATCCTGGTTCATATCCAAATATTCCCCAACCATCTCTTTCAGCTATGTTTACTCGTGGACAATAGACAAGACGCTGAATATTTTCAGGTGTAAAAAACTCTTTTAATTCATTTTCTGTAGGTTTTTTCTTTTCTCTTACAACCTTGCCATTTTCATCGGTATATCCCCAATCTTCTTCGGGAGAATAAAGAGGTGATATTGGAGTTTCAACGCTTTCTTCTTGGGAGGATAATGCTAAATTCTTAGTTGGTACTATTTGAGACTTTGGCCCATCTCGTTGTGTTTGTTTTGGTTTCTTTGCAAATAATCTTTTGAGAAGACTTTTATTTTCCACAGGCTCTTTTGGTTCGGGTTGAGATATTTCTCCTGGCTCTCCAGACATAATAATTGAATTATATCACAAGCATTTTTGAGGCTAATTTGCTTCTACGGTGGACAGAATGTATGCTTGGAATAAAATTTGGGATATAATATTTTTTAGAGCTAGGAATTGTGAAGAAAATATGTTCCGACATGACCCCATGCTCTCCGCATAAACAATTTCATTTAGAAGATAGGGATAATTTTAGAAGTAAAATTACAACATATTGCAACGGGTAGAAACAATAAAAAAGATATTTATCTTTATACCCCTGCGTTTTATTGTATCTGGCGATAAATAATAACGAGAAAATTCCGAAAAATTCATAAAACAAATCTGAATAATAAAATGACAAGGGCAAACGATATAACAATTCAAGAAGAAGCGTCAGGTAAGGAAAAAGAAATAGGAGAAGTGTTTGAGCAATAATCATTTTGTTTAATTTATTGTAAAAAAGATAAAAAGAAGTGATTGATAAGACGCCTGCCGCTCCATAATCTGCGCTCAATGCATCAGCTATAGCAACAGCTCCTATTGTCGCCAGGACCCAAAGAAGTTTCTTTGAGGTTTTTTGCATAACGATTATCGCTGCCAAACCCAGAAAAAGAGTAAAAACAACATTTAAGTCTCCAGGCGAAACGTTGATTTGTCGATTTGCATATGAAAAAGGGACCTGAGTAATTAGGGCGAGCAGAAAAAGCCGTGTTGCGTAGGCGGTGACATTCTTAGTGTGAATGGCGCCATTAGCGATAAGCCAGGCAAATAGCGGAAAAGAAAGTCTACCAATTATTCGAAATAAAAAGACCTGTGGAAAGAAGAAGAGCCCAAGATGGTCTATGAGCATTGTTGTAATCGCAATGAGCTTGATGGTAAAGGTGCTCATAAAATATTTCTATTATATATTATTTGAATTGAAAGCAATTTTGGATATAATCTTATTGAGAGGGCTAAGAATTGTGAGGACAACAAGCTTTGACACGATCTTATGTTCTCCGTATATGGATTTCGTATTAATTCTTTATTTTCTAGCCGGAGTTTTGCAGGATTTTTTGGTAACCCTTAACTGGAGGTATGTTTCCAAAGAAAAAATTTTCCCTGCAGTAATGTTCTCTTTTTTGGCAACTATCGTAAGCTTCACTGTGGTTTATAACATTGTTACCGCTCTTGATCCAAATAAAAGCCTTGTAGCAATTATCATCTACTCTTTGGGCGTAGGCGCTGGCACTTGGCTTGGAATGAAATTCCAACACGGGTTAAAAAATTAACGCCGATTGACTAGTTATTTTAAATCATATAAAGTAAATGTATGACTGCTCAAGATCCAAATCAACTTCCTGCTCAGGAGAAGATGCTTCCCAAGGAACCTTTGGATTTGCCAAAAGAACCTTTGGATTTACCGCAACCAAGTCAGAGCGGCGCACAACAAAGTCAAGCTCAATATAAGCCTGAGGCAGGAGAACATCAGCGGATTCATCATCAAAACACAGTCGAAACGCTTTTGGAATGGACTGCTCCGGGCAGACCATTTCGAAAAAGAGGCAGGCAATATTATTTAACCGGCCTTCTGATCGCGCTTTTAGTTGAAATTATTTTATTTTTATTCTCCCAATATATGCTAATGTTGTTAGTTGCATCTCTTCTTTTTGTAGCCTTCGCTCTAGTAACGGTTCCTCCGAGCGATTTTAAATATAGAATCAGTACTGAAGGAATAACAGTTGAAGATCATTTTTTCCTTTGGCAGGAATTATATGATTTTTATTTCAAAAAAAGAGAAGGGATTGACGTGGTTCATATCCGAACCCACTCTTTGATTCCGGGAGAATTGACTTTAACATTGGGAACTCTTGACCGTGAACATATCAAGTCTACCCTTCTCCATTATTTGCCTTACAGAGAGGTTGTCAGATCAACTTTCATGGAAAAGTCAGGAGACTGGCTTGCCCGCAATTTTCCTCTGGAAAAAGAGGTTTCTTCCAAAAAGTAAATTTGCTTAGGTGTGCGTTATAAAGTAAAATACACCTGTAGGTCTTTTGTGTCCGTAGCTTAACTGGATAGAGCATCAGATTGCGGATCTGACGGTTGTGAGTTCAAGTCTCACCGGGCACACAACGTAATAAATTGCAAAGCAATTTACACGTTGTTGAAGCGTTTAATTTCTGAGGGGAATTATTACGCTTCACACGCTTGTTCTAAGGAGGGTTGGCTGAGCGGTCCAAAGCGACGGTTTCGAAAACCGTTCTCCCGTAAGGGAGGCACAGGTTCGAATCCTGTATCCTCCGCAGCGTACAAAATCAAAAAATTTTTACGCTGCTGAAACGTTTAAGTTTTTCACGAAAATTTATTACGTTTCGCCTTTGTCCTCGTAGTTCAACTGGATAGAGCGTCAGGTTCCGAACCTGAAGATTTGAGGGTTCGATTCCCTCCGAGGACACTCGAATAATTTTTAATTTTAACTTGTTGGCGGCACCACAGTCTTTGATCCTTCTGTAAAGACAGAAAGAGCCATTACGGCAACTAATGTCAAAAGGGTTTTCATTAAGCCTTCTTTCTTTTTCGGATCCTGTTCTCTTGCCTGTTCTGCCTGAACAAGCGTTAATATCATAGGCAGTATTTTTCTCATCGCAGAAGTTAATTCTGTCATGTTTTGTTTTAATTCTGCGTTTTCGGCACTTAGTTTGCCTATTTTATCTTCCAAGCTTTTTAAACGCGCTTCGGATTCACTTGGTTTTTCTACTTGTGGTTCTTCTGCTTTTTTCTCGTCTTGCAAATCTTTTTCCCGTTGATATCTTGCTAATGCTTCCTGTGAAAGCTTATTTCCATCCAAAGGTTCGCCTTTATTTTTCGCTTCGGTCATAGCCTCGCCCAACTTTTGGCTATATAGAGGATCTCTTGCTATTTCCTGTGGTAGACCTAGTTCTAATTGTGTTTTTGCAAATTTATCATAATAGCTTGAAAGAGCTTGTTTGTCTATTGCGGCAATGTCAACTTCTTTTCCTCCAACCCCAGCCTGCGCGTAAAGGTCTTCCCAAGTTTTTTTATATTCAGGGTCACTGGTTGCCTTATCGGGAATTGTGGGGGATTTTGTAGGAAGCTTTGTCTCGGCTTCTTTTGCAGCATCTAAGTTTTCTGTTGGGGATCGTTGGCTTTCCGCACCTTTTGCCACGGATACTTTATCTTCCAAGTCTTTTATAACATCTTGTTCATTGCCTAGGGCTGGCGCGCTTTTTAATTCAGTTTTGATAGGAGCAGCGGAAATTTCTGCCGCTGATGAGGGCGGTGCTATAGGTGGTGCTTCAACTGTGATTCCTCCTTCTCCCGGCATAATAAGCTTTTATTATTTAATTCTCTACGAAACTTATGCAAAAGTCAACCATGTAGGATATAATCTAAACATGAAAATTCAATTTTCTGCCGGAGGGATCGTATTTAAGAAATTTAATAACAAAACGGAAGTTCTTGTTGCACAACATTCTCAACACCATGGTTGGGTATTTCCCAAAGGCCTTATCGGCGATCATATTGAAGGAGAAAACAAAGAAGAAACAGCCATCAGGGAGGTTAAAGAAGAGACGGGTGTTGATGGGAAAATTATCAGAGCCCTAAACCCTGTTACATATTGGTTCGTTTTGGAAGGTGAAAAAATAAGAAAAACCGTATATTATTATTTAATGGAATTTATCGGCGGAGATCTTACCAAACATGACCACGAAATGGAAGCTGTTGTTTGGTTGCCGGCAGATAAGGTTGAGGAAAAATTAACATATAAATCGGATAAAATTGCTTGGAGAGAGACCGGAAATCTAATTTAAGAATGGAGGGATCGCATAGTGGTCGAGTGCGTACGCTTGGAAAGCGTATATGTCCGAAAGGATATCGGGGGTTCGAATCCCCCTCCCTCCGCCCAACTTGACATAAAGAATAAAATAAGGCAAACTGAAAATAATGAGAGTTTCTGCTCTGGTTAAATTCTTAATTGCTTTTCTTTTTGTCTGTTTATTCTCTCTTACATCTTCTAAATCATTTGCCCAAGCAAAAGCTACTCAAGTTGAATCGGCAAATTCCGTGCAAGCTAATCTTTCTAGTGCCAATACCAATCCCGATGTTCCCGATAATCTGCATAACTGGACTCAAACAGTAATGATTGAAGTTCTAAGTGCTTTTTCATGTCAGCTGGCGGGCATTGATCCCATTAACCCTAAGCAAAACTGTCTGGGGATTGATCAAGAAAACAACAAGATAGGATTCGTGCAAAGTGACGGCGGAGTAATCGGACTTACAACAAACATGATCGTTGCGCTTTATACTCCCCCTCTTCACACGTCGAATTACTTCCAATATCTTGCTCAAAATTTTGGCATTACCAAAAAAATATATGCCCAAACAGAAGGAGCGGGACTTCGTAGCCTTAGTCCTCTTCTTAGAATTTGGACTGCCTTCAGAAATATTGTTTATCTTTTCCTGATTATTGTTTTCGTAATCATCGGACTGGCCATAATGCTGAGGGTCAAAATTGATCCGCGGACAGTTATGACAATTCAAAATCAAATTCCTAAAATAATCATCGGAATATTGGTAGTTACTTTCTCTTTTGCTATCGCAGGATTACTGGTAGATTTAATGTGGGTATCATGTTATCTGGTTTATAATACAATATCTCAAGCAGTGGGTTCTGGGGTAATCAATCCCAACACCATTCAAAATAGTCCCCCTTGGGATGTGATTGGCTCAGGAAACCTTGCAAGCATAACTTGGCACGCTGCGGCCGGAGTTGAAAGGCTTATTAGGAATATGCTAAATTCTAATAGTGCGGCCGGAGTAGTCCTTAAATTGCTTGAGACAATTCTTCTTGGACCTGTTGGGGGAATCTTAACTTTAGCTAGGACGGTTGCAAGATTTATTCCGTTCATAGGCGACGACATAACCAGGCATATTCCAAATCCATTGGGAATGATAGCGGGGGCATTAGCTTTCCTTCTAATGTTCATAATTATTACGATTGCCCTACTTAGACTTTGGTTTAGTCTTATCAAGGCTTATGTTTCGATTTTGCTGGATGTTGTCTTGGCGCCATTCTGGATCATAGGAGGCATTATTCCCGGAAGTCCAATCAGTTTTAGCGGATGGTTGAAAGATATGCTTGCCAATTTACTTGTTTTTCCGGCGATTATTGCCATGCTCATGTTTGCAGTGGTCTTTAAAAATCTTTTCAGAGATTCCTCCGGAGGAACATCCTTTGTTCCTCCTTTTATAGGAACCAATAATAACCTTGAATTAATTGGATCCCTTGTTTCCATAGGCATTCTTTTAATGACGCCAAATGTAGCAGGGATGATAAAAAAGATGCTGAAAACCGCAACGATGGAAACAGGAATCGGCAAAGCTGTTACCCCAGTACTTGGTGTTCCGGGAAGACTTGTGGGAGGATCTATGTCTACGGCTCTTTCCCCACATTATGTAACTGATCCTAAAACAAAGATGTCCACATTGGTTTATCCTGGAGGAACAACGGGTAGATTCATGAGGGGATTTGGCTTTTCAAAGTAGTAAATTGAAAACAATTTCTTTTAATAAATTAGTTGCGATTATCTTTTACGCTAGCCTGCCCTATTTTAACACTTTCTCCTATTGCCCAAAGAAGAAGATACATTAAAAACCTATACCCTACTCTTTTAGCAACATCTTTTTTTGTCACCTCAAAAAGTCTTTCCAGATCAACATAAAATTTCTGTGACGCTTCTTCTTTTTTCATAAAGTCTGCCATTAGCTCTTTCCTTCTTTCTTCCCTAGCCGCTCCCTCAGGATATTTTACCGACGTTTCCAGGTCTGCCAAATCCTGACCTAGTTTTTCCCTGTCTCTCCCAACACTGGCATGCAAATAACCGCGCAAATGATCCAGACTTATCCTCAAGTCATCTCTTCCTAAAGCATCTGCCTGAACGCCCAAAATCCTTTGAGCCTCAGACATTGGCATCCTAAAAGGAGCCTTCAGTCCGATAATGTCCCACGCCATACCCATTCTTGCAAGATTAAGATACGAGCCTATTGTATACCTTACGCATTCCGCCTGTCCTCTTGAGCCTAATCCGTTATATTGAGATGCTGAGTTTGCGAACTTTAATGCCTCCTCAGTCCTCTTTTCTAGGCTTTCTTCCTTAATAAATTTTATTAAAGAGTTCCCCGCCTCTATTGCGTTTGCAGTATCGTTCCATGATCTTACCAGGGTATCGTTTCCTGCCCCCTGTTCTCCAATTAATTTTGAAAGAGGAACATATCCTGATTCTCCGTTGACATCAGGCTTTTCATCTTCAAGCTTATCTAAAAGAGCATCATCAACTATGATTGTTCTTGTATATATGTCTGAAAATTTTTCATTTTTACATAAATCATTTATGATGATACTTTTTTCACTTGGGTCTTTTGCGCCAATATCTTCCACTCCGATAAAATCCTGCATTGCTTTTGCCAACTTGGATAATTTTTCCGCTCCATCTTCTTCATTTAAATATGTATTTACTTTTTCTTTCTGATCTTTGCTTAAGTTGGTCAGATTTATTTGCCTGGGACCAAGCTCATCATTATATCCCCCCTGTCTCAAAAGACCAATTACTGCCCCATATCTTTGTTTAAATTTATCGTAAACTGTTAACTCCCTTCCTTTTCCCCCGGGTTCACCCTCAGGGCGGTTGGCCATCTCTTCAGCAGCTGTTAATTTTAACTTGTCATCAATTTTTTCTAAATCTCTATATAGACTGTTTTCCAACCTTTTATTGTCTCTTTCCCTATACAACCTGACTATTTCTTCAGGCCTGTATGTTTTAATTTTTTCCCAAACCTTATACCTATAATTTTTGCTATTTTTGTTTTCTGCATCTGAAATCTTTAATCTCATAAATAAAGCAAAATCATTAGCGTTGTCCTTGTATCTTTCCTCTAACGCCTGAATTACTCCTTCTATGCGCCAGCCTGAAGAAAACTGGTCTGGCACGGCAAATAAATCTCTAAAAACTTTTTTACCATAGTCAAGCTTCTGCTCTCTAGTTAAGCTATTTAAGTTCTTATGCGCTTTTACTAAATAAGCATCTGCTATATCCAGCCTAATCTTGTCAACAAGTTGCTCCTGCTCAACACTGTACATGTCAAACCTATTGAAAGAAAGGTCTTCCATGTTGTAAACGTTTAATGGCCCTATTGGATCTGAACGATATCTGCTTCCATCTTTAAGAAGATATCTTCCTCTTGCTACCACTACACCCATTCGCTGTGTGGATACGAAAACATCATAGGCAGTTCTGACAGTCCTGGTAATACTTGCATTTACATTTTTTACCTTCAATATTCTGTCTACCCTCTCTTCTCCATCAGGCTTGCCTTTCCAGTACCCCCTGATTTCCGGTTCGGTCATTCTATCTGCCCAAGTAAAATCACTCCATTTGCCTGATGGGGGATCATTAGGTTTTTCGCTGGCGATAAGATCTTTATTTTTTTCCGCAATTTCCTTGAGGTCGCTATCTTTAAAACCGCTGATTCCTCTTTTCGCAAGATTCATTTGTTCGTCAATCAAAACTTTCTGCAATCTATATGCATCCTCCAGCATAACGTGGTGCCTATTGTTTGCAGAGAGTCTGGTTTGCTCCAGAAGATCCTGAAGTCTTCCAAACATTGCCCCCACCATGCCGTTCTCCAATGTCATTCCCGTTAAAAGACCGTGAAACCTTAACTCATGCGCTGCATTTTTAACACTGTCCATGCTTTTATATCCCATTGCCGTTCTCATTTGCAGCAAATGCAAACGAACAGTAAACTGCTGCAGAAAATCTGACATTACTTCCGGCTTGTAATTTTTAACAAAATCTACTGCCTGAGATACTTGATTCTGAACTCCGTTAATAATCGGAGAGCTTAACTCTTGCCCTTCTTCAGCAAAGCGATACAAAACATCAAACTGTTTATCCAGCCATTCTGTTGGATTTCTCCTAAGAATGGTCTGTTCTGCCGGAGTGAAATAAAGACTGTATCTGTATCTCTGCTCTTCAGCTGGTCTCAATCTTTCGCTCTCCCCCCTTAGATCTCTTACTTTATCCGCAATTTGGCCTATAACGTGTCTTTTTATATCCGGATCAACATCTTGAATTTTGCTTATATTTTCAACTGCTTTTGCATATATCTCTGCGGGGGAGGATAACCCAAGCATTACTAAATTATTCACTGCGTCAACTTCTGCATCAATTTGCGGAATTCCCATAGGCGTAATTGGTCCCGGAGCACCTACCCCTCCCTTTGGTAAATTTTCCTTGCTTAGCAGTACTTGATTTCTAAGAAATAACTCTCTAAGGTCCACCCCTCTCCTCTCCAGCTCTCCCATTACCATTTGATTTAAAGGCTGAACGTTTACTGCGGCCTTTTCTCTTTCAGCAAATCCCGAACCTTTTCCAAGTTTCGAGACTAACCTGTTGGTTGCAAAATATAGATCTCTTAGGTCATCTGTTTTCCATCCTGAGATTGGTTTTTGTTCAAGTTTTTTTTCAACATTAGCCACATGTTCTCTTACAGAAGAATTTTCAATATCTTCACTTGAATGCGTAAGAGGGCTTTGAGGGACTTGTCTTGTTCTACTACCCTTAAGTGGTTCTGGCATCTTAATTTCAGCTTCTTCCGCCATAATATGATTATATCTAGCATACGGCGTTTGGGATGGATTTGTCAATCCTTCGGCCTTGCTCAGGACAGGTCCTGGCTCCATTGCTTCTTTCATAGTGCCCGCAGTTTACATCCCAAATGCCGATAAGTCTTGACATCTGCGACCTGACAAATTCTGGACATGCTTATATGACTCCTCTTGCAATTTACAATTTCATTTATTACTATGAATGTATGGAGACAAGTCCATCTAGAAGCAGGGTAATTTTTATTGTTGTATTCCTAATTATATTTTCTGCTTTTATTACTTTTCTTTTAATTACGCTTACTAATAAAAATAAAAATAATTTACCAAAAGAAAATCCCAAAGAAGCCGCTACGCAAGGCTTATGTGCCCCATTTGCTGAAAACAAAGTAAAAATAAGCTGTGAAGAGGCGGTTAAAAAAGCAATGGCGGATACTAAGGGCAAAATAACAAAAATAACAATCGGCAAACCTACCCTGCCTGATGAGATTAAGAAAATCTTAGGAAATCCAAAAGAAATGTGGCTTATTGACATTGTTCTTGAAAAACCCACCATGACCCGTCAGGGAAAAGAGATAAAAGCTTTACAGATAGGTATTCCTACCGACGAAACCGGAGGAATAATCAGAACGCCGATCTAACTATGAAATCAAAATTTATTTTTTTTCTTTCTGTTTTCGCGATCTTTATCTTATTTCTTTTTTCTGCAAAAGACAACCCTGTGAATGGCAGAACAGACTGCGATTGGCTCTGCAGTGGGGAGTGTATATGGGGTGGAGGATTTGAGGATCAGTGTTCTACGGTTGATAGTTCAGATTCTGCAAACGAATACTGCGATATTAGTTGCTATCGCACATCACTTTGTAATTCTGCGTCAAGCGGTTGCTACACGACCTGTAGTGCCCCTGCAGGAACATGCCTCAATAATAACGGCACATGTACGGTATCTTATGATAGGCTCGGCTCTAGCTCTTCGTGCATTAGTCAAGATGCAACTATTAGTTGCACTGCAGCTTGCAGTTCCGAACTTATATGCTATGAAGGCGCCTGCATTGATCCTCCTCCTTGCACCGGCGGTGGCGTATGCGACCCGGCAAATTGCATAGCTAAACCCGGGGAGAAAAATACATGCGCCGCGAATAACGGTACGTGCGCTGTTAATTTTGACCAGCTGGGTCCTGATCAGGTAGGATATTCTAGGTGCATTTCCCGTCCAGATAAAATTTCCTGCACCGTCGACACTTGCGAAGAACACTACAAATGTGATCCCGAAGACCTGCTGTGTCATCCTGTCTATGAAACCGTTGATTGCCCTAATTATGTTAAATGTATGCCTAGGGATTGCGGATATTATTCTTATGCTGGTGTTTGCACTGCTTTAGATGAGGGCGTCTGTGATTGTGAATCAAACGCGCCATTTGCATGCGCGGGGACCTGCCTTAACCCTGAATCAATCGACGACTCGAAATTTGAAGCTGGAGGCCCTTGTAAAACTTCTGGCACTAAAGGCAAATGCGCTCTCGTAGATACTGCTATTGGGGATGTTCCCACCGACCCTGCTCAGTTTGTAAGAAGAGTTTATAGCCTTGTCTTGGGGATGGCGGGTGGAATCGCTTTGATTTTAATTATGATTTCCGGCTACAGATACATGACCTCACAGGGAAATCCTGAAGCGTCCAAAGCTGCTTCAGAGCAGTTGACCTCAGCAATTGTCGGACTTTTGTTTATTATACTTTCCTTTGTCATACTACAAGTAATCGGGGTCGATATCTTGAAAATCCCAGGATTTGGGTAAAAATATGAAGATTGCGCTATCAATTCCGGGACTAGATGGAGCACCGGTGCAGATTGATTTAGATTTGCCAACCGGAGTGAAAACAGGTGGGATTGATCCTGCGGGGAGGATAATAG
>Ga0209668_10001087_pt1 | contig 11516 bp, 9 predicted proteins | sample FrelakmetPLP11PL_FD_187150 | JGI IMG/M metagenome (GOLD analysis project Ga0209668, IMG submission 187150) | Freshwater lake sediment microbial communities from the University of Notre Dame, USA, for methane emissions studies - PLP11 PL (SPAdes)... | ecosystem: Environmental > Aquatic >... | reverse complement strand
GAACACGTCAAATCCTACATCAATCGCGCAAAAAGCTGCAGTGGAAGCATTAAATGGGCCGCAGAACAGCGTCGCGGAAATGGTTGAAGAATTTAAAAAAAGGAGAAATGTAATCGTCGAAAAATTAAATGCCATACAGGGCATTACATGCATGATTCCCAGGGGCGCCTTTTATGTATTTCCCGACGTGTCTTCTCTATTCGGACGCTCTTACCAGGGAAGGGTCATACACAATTCATCTGATTTCGCAGCATATCTCCTGGATGTGGCCAACGTGGCTGTTGTTCCAGGGGCAGATTTTGGTCATGACAATCATATACGTCTCTCGTATGCCACCTCTTTGATCAACATCGAAGAGGGACTGGAACGTATAAAAAATGCCGTCATGAAATTGTCGTAATAACGAGGAAAAGGGGACAGGCTACTTTTCCTCCCTTTTCCTCACTCCATAAAGTAGCCTGTCCCCTTTTCCATATGAGAAAATGTCCTTTCTGCGGAGAAGAAATCAAAAAAAAAGAAGCGACAGCCTGTCCGTTCTGCGGCAGTGACCTTCCCAAACCTGACCCCGGTTCCCGCCGCAGTATGTTTCACTGCCCGTTATGCCACGCCGAAGATTCATACTGTGATTCAACCAACAGAATATTCTGTCCCCACTGCAGAGAATATCTTAAACGGTATGAGTGACTAGTGGGTATGATTTTCAAATACCCAGTCTGTCATGGCAATAAGATACCTATCAGACCCAAAATTATCCAACGGAAAAAAGCGATCAGAGGGTCTAACGCTCTAAAATACAATAAACCGATAATGATGAACAATCCATACGGCTCAATGCGCGAAAGATAATATTGAAACCTTTCCGATACGAATCCCATGAGAATTTTTGAACCGTCAAGAGGGGGAATCGGGATCAAATTAAATGAGGCAAGGATGATATTTATCTGTGCCAGATAAAAGAGAAAGGTTGCGAGAACTCCTGCGGGCGTGGGTGATAAAAGGCGAAAAAGAAGGAACGCAACGAAGGCAAAAATCATATTTGCGATGATTCCCGCTGAGGAGATGAATATAAGCCCCTTGCGGGTATCATGTATATTACTGAAGTTTACCGGGACCGGCTTTGCCCAGCCAAAACCGAAAATGAAAAGCATGAGTGTACCAATTGGATCGAGGTGCTTTAACGGATTAAGGCTTAACCTGCCGAGTAGTTTTGCTGTAGGATCGCCCATCCGATATGCAACCCAGCCATGAGCCAGCTCATGAATGATGATGGAGTACAAAAGAGGTATTGCAAGAAGGATAAACGTCAAAGGATCGTTGATCAGAAGATTGAGCAGTCCCATGTATTCACCTATCGGATCGTAGTGCGATTTCAAATAATTTCCGTTGTGCATATACTATACAATGGTTATGTTTTACACTAATCATTTTTAATTGTATGCTTTAAACATATTTATACATGATTCAAAGATAGAATTTTCAGTTCAGACTTAAGGAATGGGATATGGAAAAAATCGACGTGCTTGTGATCGGCCGGAGCTGTGTGGATTTCATTGCCGTTGTAGAACAATTCCCACGGGAAGATACCAAAATCCCACTTTTATACAGAATGATGGAGGGAGGAGGGCAGGGTGGTACTGCTTCGTGTTGCATTGCCCGGCTCGGTGGGAAGGCGGCATACTATGGTCATCTTGGTGATGATGATAACGGCAGATTTTGTTTCAAACGCTTAAACGATTTCCCGGTAGATACGAGATTTGTGGAGTTCATACAGCATGGACAAACACCGGTGGCGTATATTCTTATAACCCATGGGAGTGGTAATCGGACCATCATATATGAGCGAAACACTTTGCCTAAACTGAAGTCGGATCGGCTGGCACAGATACTCATAAACCCTGTAAAGGTAATTCTGCTTGATCCTGAAGTGACGTATCTCGCGAAAGATATAAAAAAATTGGCCGGTGAGGGCGTCAGGATTATATATGACTGCGAACGATGGCATGACAATATGCCTGATATGATGGTGGCAGCTGATTATTTCATTCCCAATTTTGAATTTTTGCAGATAAGCGAATTGAAACTTGCGGATCTCTCCTTTGACCAAAAGATGTTTCGTCTCGCGAAAATGATCAATGGATACCTCCTGGTAACACATGGCGCGCACGGAGCGTATTATCTTTACAACGAGCAACTTCTCCACATACCGGTGCGGGAGATAATTTTCATGCGGCCTTCAGCATGGCAGTCAGCCTTGGGTACGATCTTCCCACGTCAGTAAAATTTTCCGTCGCGGTAGCTTCACTATCCTGCCGAGAATATGGCGGTCGGCAGGGCATTCCAGGTTTTGCTGAGGCGCATTTGTTGGCGCGCACTCTTGATGAACGGGTCGTAGCAGTCAAGCAATCACGATGAGAAAAAAAACACCGTCCCCTGGGATTGGGTGTCAAAATCTATCGTTCGGTTTTGCTGCCGGATCCTGTCGACACACCTTCTGCAGCGCACAGGAGAGTTGTCAAGCCCTGGAGGGTAAGCGATGCAGAATTTCTCTTCGCTCTCGACCATCTATGGAAGCGGTCGGTATAGATGTCTATAAAATGGTCACACAGTCAGGTTGGGATATCTATCCTATTGGGAGCGGTGCCAAACCTGAAGAAATTCCCAAGGGGACGCTGGCGGGGATTCTCATCGTACAATAACATGAGACCTTTGAAAAACTCCCGTTTTGTCATTTCGACCGGAAGGGAGAAATCTTATAAGGAGCTGATAAATCATAAGATTATCACGTCGCTTTGCTCCTCATAATGACACTATATGTAGTTTTTCAAAGGTCTCAACATATAATGGGAAAATTAGAGGTAAAGGATCACTACTGTCCGGAATAATTGCTGATTAAGTTTTGTAACAGTGTAACATATTTTATAAAATATGCCATTTATGTCTGTCCTCGACTTGAAAACGCGTAGCGGAATCTGTAAACCTTCCCAGAGATTATTTCAGGGAAGGAACGCACATGTATTCAGGTCCGCTTGTGTTTACCCAAATCATGGAATTCATGCCGTTGAAGACCTTTCAGCGCTGCGTGGAGAGATACCGAGGCAACTTCAGCGTGAAGAGTTTCACCTGCATGGATCAGTTCCGCATCATGGCCTTTGCCCAACTGACGTATCGGGAAAGCCTGCGGGACATCGAGGTCTGCCTCCGGGCGCAACGCAACAAACTCTATCACATGGGTATCCGCAGCAAGGTTTCCCGCAGTACCCTGGCGGAAGCGAACGAGATGCGGGACTGGCACATCTACGCCGATTTTGCCCATCATTTGATCGGCATCGCCAGGAAGCTCTACCACAAGGAACCGTTGGCTGTAGAACTCGAAAACACGGTGTACGCCTTGGATGCCACGACGATCGACCTGTGCCTGTCCATCTTTCCCTGGGCACGCTTCCGGGAGACAAAAGGGGCCGTCCGTCTCCATACGCTGCTGGATCTGCGGGGCAATATACCGAGCTTTATCTACATCTCCGACGGCAAATTCCACGAGGTCAACGTTCTGGACATCATCCCTCTGGAAACAGGCGCTTTCTACATTATGGATCGCGGCTTCCTGGACTTCTCCAGACTCCACACCGTCACTCGGGCTTCGTCGTTCTTTGTTATCCGGGCCAAGTCGAATCTCAAGTGCCGCAGGCTCTACTCCCATCCGGTGGACAAATCCACCGGGGTTATGTGCGATCAATCCATTCTGCTGACCGTTCCGAAGTCGGCGGGGGATTATTCCGACAAGCTCCGCAGAGTGAGATATTACGACGCCGAAACCGACAAAACCCTAGTGTTTCTGACCAACAACTTCCTGCTGCCCGCCATCACCATCGCCCAACTCTACAAACAGCGATGGCAAGTGGAACTCTTCTTCAAGTGGATCAAACAGAATCTGCGCATCAAGAGCTTTTACGGCACTTCGGAGAACGCCGTGAAAACCCAGATTTGGATTGCCATTTCCGTCTATCTGATCGTGGCAATCATCAAAAAACGGCTGAATATCCAGGAAAGTCTCTACACAATTTTACAGGTCTTGAGCGTTTCACTATTTGAAAGAACATCTATGTTTCAGCTACTTACATTCTATGACTACACACACGATACAAACAAAAATCTTAACCAATTGAACTTATTCACGGATTATTCCGGACAGTAATGGTAAAGGATATGAAAAAATATTTCTTCGGCATGGTGATTCTCATTTGCATGATTTGCCTTGCGCGACCTTCTGTCATGTGGTCTGCGGGAGAAGCATGCAAAACCGTGCAAAAGACTGCGCAGACAGTGGAGAAGAAACTTGAGCAAGGTGGCCAAAAGATAGAAGACGCAGCGACGAAAGCCGCCGAAAAAATAGAGCCAAAAATACAGGAAGTTCACGATAGGACTGAAAAGGCTGTTACACACGCACATGAGAGAGCCATGAAGAGGGCCGCCTGGCTGAGGAAGAGAGCCGTACAGATGCAGGCAGAGGCCGAAAGGATAGAAGCTCGCGTGAATGCCGCTATCAAAAGGGAAAAAGAAAGACTGGAGGAAAATGTGCGCAAGATGGAAAATAAATAGTTGAAGAAGGAAAAAAGCAGACGACGATTGCGGAGCCCATAAATTTCCTCAACCCCTCATAAATATTAATTAATTCTATCATGATAAAGATATCAAAAGAAGTCCAGAAAAGACTTGAACCATTAAGTGAATATTGCTAACATGCGACCCGAACGGAGCAAAATCATCTATGAGATGCGTTGTTCAAAGGGTTGACAGAACCCATGTCAGTGTAAAAGAGCAGATCATATCCTCCATCGAAAAAGGAATATTCGTATTACTCGGTATAGAAAAAGAAGATAGCCGCAGTGACGCAGACTACCTCCTCGAAAAAGTTATCAACCTAAGGATATTCGAAGATTCTGAAGGAAAGATGAACCTCTCGCTCCTTGATATATCGGGAGAGATGATCGTCGTGTCTCAATTCACGCTTCTTGGCGACTGCAGGAAAGGGCGAAGGCCATCGTTTATCCGCGCTGAAGAACCGATGGCAGCAAAGAATCTATACGAATATTTTGTGAGCAAAGCCAGAGAAAAACTCAACCGCGTGGGATCCGGTGAATTTCAGGCGATGATGAAAATCGAGTTGATCAATGATGGACCGGTTACGTTGCTCCTTGACAGCAGAAAGGAATTTTAAACAAAGAAATATACACATCGAATATGGAAACCGATATTCCTCCATGCAATATAAAAATAGACAAAGAAGGCACCTGGTTCTACAGAGGCGAGGAAATATTTAGGAAGGAAATCGTCCATTACTTCTATCAAAATCTAAAAAGGGATGAGTCTGGACAGTATATCATTGAGACGGAAGATGATTGCTGTTATCTGGAAGTTGAGGACGCACCTTTTGTTGTAAAGGCCGTATATAGATTTGTTTCAAAATCCGACGAAGAAGAAGGGATTTACCTTCTTCTCTCTGATCAAAGCCTGGAGAAACTGGATCCCAATACATTATGGGTGGGGGAGAACAACGTACCCTATTGTTCGGTAAAGAATAACACATTTTGTGCGCGTTTTTCACGCGCGGGGTATTACCAGTTCGCGGAGTTTGTTGAATACGATGATGAAAAAGACGCGTACTTCATTTCTGTGAATGGTGTGAGTTTTTACCTACATTATGTTATGCCGCAGGAAGAATAGCTACCATGGAGGCGTAAACTATGCTGGATGATCATGTAAAAGAGACATTGACGTTTGACGATCTTCTTCTTATTCCACGTGAATCGAAAATCCTTCCCAAGGATGTTGATACCTCTACACTTCTCACAAATAATATTGTCCTCAACATCCCCATAATCTCCGCAGCGATGGATACCGTCACCGAATCAGGAACCGCAATATGCCTGGCCCAGGAAGGCGGTATAGGAATCATACACCGCAATATGAGTATTGAGAAACAAGTGATAGAAGTTGACAAGGTGAAGAAATCAGAGAGTGGCATGATTGTCGATCCGATAACCATCGAACCGGAGCAGAAAGTTCATGAAGCTCTCGATCTGATGCATAGGTACAGGATATCCGGTGTTCCTGTGGTGGAAAAGCGCAGACTGGTTGGAATACTTACCAACCGGGATCTCAGATTTGAAACAAACCTCGATCAGACTGTCTCCGCGGTTATGACCAAGGATAACCTTGTGACCGTTTCCTCAAGCATTACATTGGAAGAGTCAAAGAAGCTGCTGCATAAGCATAGGATAGAAAAACTGCTTGTCGTGGATGATGACTATACCTTAAAAGGAATGATTACCATTAAAGATATAGAAAAAATCAGGAGATTTCCTCACGCCTGTAAGGACTCATTAGGCAGACTTCGGGTTGGCGCCGCCGTAGGAATTCTCGATAGAGAAGCGAGAGTTGATGCGTTATTGGCGGCAGGTGTTGACGTGATCGCCATAGATACCTCCCACGGACATTCAAAGAGCGTCTTGGAAGCCATTAAAGACACGAAAGCCAATTTCCCCCGCTGCGAGCTGATCGCAGGCAACATTGCCACTGTTGAAGGAGCAGAAGCACTGATTAACGCCGGTGCTGATGCGGTAAAAGTTGGCGTTGGACCGGGATCGATATGTACTACGCGAATTATAGCCGGCGTAGGTGTTCCTCAGATGAGTGCGATCAGAGATGCTGCCAAGGTCGCCATGAAATATAACATCCCTATCATTTCAGACGGCGGCATTAAATACTCAGGAGATGTTGTCAAGGCCCTTGCGGCAGGCTCGCATACCGTCATGATAGGCAGTCTTTTTGCAGGAACAGAAGAGAGCCCGGGAGAAACAATTCTTTTTCAGGGAAGAAGCTACAAGGTATACAGGGGAATGGGTTCTCTGGAAGCAATGAAGATGGGGAGCATGGACAGATATTATTATGACGATATTGAAAGCACCGTGAAAATGGTTCCCGAAGGTATAGAGGGAAGGGTGCCTTTTAGAGGTTCGTTATCTGCAAGCATAAGCCAACTTGTAGGCGGCCTGAAGGTCGGCATGGGATATGTTGGCTGCAAGACTGTTAAGGAACTCAGGGAAGATACAAAATTTATCCGTATTACGTCCGCAGGACTGCGCGAAAGCCACGTTCATGACGTTATTATCACAAAAGAAGCCCCTAACTACTGGCTGGATTGACTCCATGAACCCCGCCGATTTTGTTCATCTTCACGTACATACACAATATAGCCTCCTTGACGGGACTATCCGTCTCGATAATCTTTTCAAAAGGGCGAAAGAGTATCAAATGCCCGCTGTCGCCATGACTGATCATGGTAATATCTTCGGCGCTATCGATTTCTATCAGCACGCGCAGAAATATGGCATTAAGCCTATTATCGGCTGCGAACTCTATGTTGCCCCGAGAAGCCGCTTTGACAAAAACACTCACGCAACAGGGGAGGGTTCTCGTCATTTGCTTGTTCTTGCCAAGGACATGGATGGTTATAAAAATCTCATGAGACTAGTAAGCGCGGGGTACCTGGAAGGATTTTACTATCGTCCGCGCATAGACAAGGAGATATTAAGACGACATCACGATGGTCTCATCGGCCTTAGCGCGTGCCTCCATGGAGAAATATCAGATCTTCTGCTGAAGGGGAATAAGGAAGAAGCGAAAAAGGCAGCCGGAGAATACATGGAAATATTCGGCAGTGGAAATTTCTATCTGGAAATTATGGAAAACGGCTTGCCTGAGCAAAAGATCGCAAATAAGGGCATTGTAGGGATTAGCCGTGAGCTTTCCATTCCTCTCGTGGCAACAAACGACTGCCACTATATTAATCGTGAAGACGCAGAGGCGCATGAGGTTCTCTTATGCATTCAGACCGGGAAGACTATGGAAGATGCGAACCGGATGAAATTCATGACGGATCAGTTTTATTTCCGTTCCCCGGAAAAAATGAGGCAACTGTTTAAAGACCTCCCTGAATCTATTAGCAATACAATAGTTATCGCGGAGAAATGCAATCTTAAGTTTGATTTCGGGAGCATCTCCCTTCCCAGGTTTGAGATCGAAACAGGTGAAACGCTTGACGAACATTTGATGATGTTAGCGAAGAGAGGGCTGACAACCTTAAAGCCCGTCATCATGAGAGAAAAAACAGATGATAATCTCTGGAAAAAATATGAGAGACGGCTCGAAGATGAACTAGAAATTATCAAATCTATGGGATTCGCGGGATACTTTCTTATTGTGTCAGATTTTGTCAGTTACGCGAAAAACAAGAATATTCCTGTTGGACCCGGAAGAGGTTCCGCCGCGGGCAGTTTAGTAGCATACGCTACCGGCATAACGAATATCGATCCCATTCGGTATGGACTATTTTTCGAGAGATTTCTAAATCCAGAACGGATAAGCATGCCGGATATAGATATTGATTTTTGCCAGGACGGCAGGGATGAAATCATCAGGTACGTCACGGATAAGTACGGGAGTGATAAAGTTGCCCAGATCATTACATTCGGCAAGATGCAGGCGAAGGCGGTGATCAGGGATGTGGGAAGGGCGTTGAACATATCCTATGGAGAGGTTGATACCATAGCAAAGCTGGTCCCCAACGTTTTGAATATCTCCCTCGATATGGCCATCCAGAGTGAACCGCGTTTGCAGGAGGAGGAGAAGAAAAACGAAAAAGTAAAAAAACTTCTTTCTTTGTCACGGGCGCTAGAAGGCTTAAATCGGCATTCTTCAACCCACGCAGCGGGTGTTGTCATATCTGATGTGCCCCTTGTCGAGCGCGTACCGCTCTGCAAAAGTCCGCGAGATGAAATTGTCACACAGTTTTCCATGAACGACCTTCAGGCTGTGGGACTCACTAAATTTGATTTTCTTGGCTTAAAAACACTTACAGTCATTAAAAACGCTCTGCAGTTTATCAAAGAGGGGAGGGGACACAATTTGGACATTGATAAAACTCCCCTCGATGATCAGAAAACATATCAATTACTGATGCGGGGAAATACTGACGGCGTTTTCCAGTTGGAAAGTGCCGGAATGAAAGACATTCTCGTCAATATGAAGCCCGATTGCATTGAGGATATAATTGCTCTCATAGCCCTTTACAGACCTGGACCGATGAACATGGTTCCTGAATTTATTTCCAGAAAGCAGGGCAAAACTAAGATTTTATACGAAATACCGGAACTGGAAGATATTTTGAAGGAAACATACGGTGTAATCGTTTACCAGGAGCAGGTAATGCAGATCGCCAGCGCTATCGGGAGCTATTCTATGGCGGAAGCGGATATCCTTCGCAAGGTCATGAGTAAGAAAAAATCATCGGATATGGAAAAAGAAAAGCCAAAATTCCTTGAAGGCGCCAAGAAGAACAAAATACCTGAGAAAAAGTCGAGAAAAATCTGGGACCAGATGGAGACATTTGCCGAGTATGGATTCAATAAGTCTCATAGCACAGCCTATGCCATGATATCCTACCAAACAGCGTATCTGAAGGCTAACTATCCCGTTGAATTCATGGCTGCACTCCTGACAAGTGAAAAGGATAACAGAGACAAGATTATAAAATATTTCAGCAGTTGCAAAGAAATGGGCATCAATGTGCTACCTCCTGATATCAATGAATCGCAAAGTGATTTCAGCATTTCCGGCGAGCATATCCGCTTCGGTCTCGCTGCCGTAAAGAATGTAGGAAGCGGCGCTGTCGAATCCATCATATCCGTCAGAAAAAATGAAGGCAATTTTTTAACATTTGATGATTTCATAAACCGTGTCGAGCTCAGAAAAATTAATAAGAGAATGATTGAAAGTATCATCAAATGCGGAGCCTTTGATTCTCTCGGGTATAAGAGAAAGCAACTTATGGAACAACATGATGGAATCGTAGAAACGGCTCAGAGGCGGCATAAAGAAAGGTCAAGCGGACAGATAAGCTTTTTTGATCAGCTTGAGGACGATAATTACAACAAATTTAATGCTATTCAAAAATATGCCATTCATGATGTGGCAGAATGGGATCACCAGGAATTACTTGCCAATGAGAAGGAAACCCTCGGATTTTACATTACAGGACATCCTCTCCTGAAATACGCGGATAAGCTAAGCACCTTAGCGAATGTCGACACAACACGAATAAATGATAGAAAGGATCGCGACATTGTAATATTTGGAGGTGTAGTCAGCAATATTCATGAGGTTACAACGAAAAAGAAAGATGTCATGGCATATATAACCATTGAGGATCTAAAAGGTTCTGTGACCGTGATATTTTTTGCTGATATCTATAAAAAGGCCTTTGTTCTTCTCCATGGTGAAGAACCTGTGCTCATTAAGGGTACCATTGATGCCGGGGAAGAGGGCGTGAAGGTTATCGCATCTGAACTAAGCGCACTCGGCAACGCCTCAGAAAAACCCTTTAATGAAGCTCATTTTTATATTGATGTTTCCCATACATCATCTGAACTCATTACCGAACTTAATAAGTTACTTCATAATCACAGGGGTAAGTATGAAGGATTCATACATATTATCAATGGTAAAAGTGAGGTCATTATATATCTGGGAAAAGACTGTCGCCTGGAAATCACTGACAAATTAAGAGATGAATCCGATCAACTTCTTGGTTTGGGTGCAACACGTTTTACCTTCAATAATAATGAGTTATAAAGCATACATTAAGTTATTATTTATCATTAATCTCCAAATAAGTTGCTATCTTTTCTATGATTTAAGGGTCAAGGGATCGATGACTCAAGTCAATTGCGTCTGGATGTTTATAGATAAAATCATTATATAATAAACACTCGAGCTCTTGAATCATATTTGCAATTAAATGGGAGAAAATTCATATTTACCAATTTTTATCATGGGCTATCAGGAAAGGACTTACAGGAATCGGGTATCTCATCACAATCTTATACCATTCCACGTATGTGTCCGTGAAACAGATCTTTTTATTCTTTCTGATAGTAATCTTACCGAATCATCCCTCCATTCCATATATATACATCGCGGATTTATTGAGTCTTATATTAAAGTCCATCCCGATTTTCTTACTTCATTAGTTCCTGTTGATGAAGACAGGCTGGCTCCCAGCATTGTTAGGGATATGATGAAGGCGTCTCGAGATGCCGGTGTAGGACCAATGGCTTCAGTTGCAGGAGCTATAGCTGAATATGTGGGCAATGATTTACTCATGTCTTCACGCAATGTGATTGTGGAAAATGGCGGTGATATTTTTCTCAATACAGATAGAGATATAAAGGTAGCTATATATGCTGGCGATTCACCTCTTAGCTACCATGTTGGTATTTTACTGAAGAGAGAAAAGATGCCTTTCGGTGTCTGCACGTCTTCGGGAACGGTAGGGCACTCCCTGAGTTTTGGAAACGCAGATGCGGTATGCGTAATTTCAAAATCATCGATTATGGCCGATGCTGCGGCAACTGCCATAGGTAATCTTGTAAAGAGCAAAAAGGATATTAAAATGGCAC
>Ga0209668_10001083_pt1 | contig 11550 bp, 11 predicted proteins | sample FrelakmetPLP11PL_FD_187150 | JGI IMG/M metagenome (GOLD analysis project Ga0209668, IMG submission 187150) | Freshwater lake sediment microbial communities from the University of Notre Dame, USA, for methane emissions studies - PLP11 PL (SPAdes)... | ecosystem: Environmental > Aquatic >... | reverse complement strand
AAGAAATTTACTATGCAAGGGGATGTGTAAAGGCAGAGAGAATAAAAACGAGGGGTAGAAAAATGCAAAATAGGAAAAATACGACAGTAGCCGAGACGTAGTCATTTAAATACGCTTCGGTTGTGCATTCTTCTCGATTGGTGATCACGTCGAAGGAAGAATCCAGCGGTGGGTATAAGGCCACCGACTTGATAAGTTCTGGCATAACGCACTGCTGGCAGGTCACCGCGGTACACGTTCGTTGGTCGCCAAGATTGATATCCAGCTCCACTTGCATCTGGTCCGTATTGATTCTCGACACAATCACCTGTAATCGTGCGTGCTGAAAAGATCGGTAATAGTGCACGCGGGACACTACCACTACCACACTGCACACCGCGATCAGCAAACAGACGATCCAGCAATATCGGAAGCAGGCGGGCTTTCGCAGGTGCCCGGTAAAGCGTTCCCGGTATACGATCGGCACTGCGTCGTCGATTTTAACGGTGACTTCAACCGATCGTTGGACGTCGAACTCGGGCGGGAGCTTCCGAATCACGTGGTTTTTTGCATTGAACATGACTTCGTGCAGAAATCGCTGTGTCTCCGCGACGCGTTCTGGCGCCGAGCTTGCATTTTTCTCTTCCAACTCGATCGGCTCGTAGCGAGATTCGGTCGACATGCGATACAAGTGTCCTGAAAATTGAATTCATTAAAAAGTGCGACTCTTTCAGAAAGTGTAACTTTCATGCATATAGGGAAAAAAGTACAACTAAGTGCAAAATTTGATGCAGACCGGAAAAAAGGTACAGAATAGCATGCTCGCTTGACGAGCCGAATTCAGGAGCGAAATTCGTACGCGCGCCCAATCATTATCCAAATTACTTTTCGATAGTCTCTCGAGCTGATCAATACATGTCAAGAAATTTGCCCGAATGTGATCAGCAGACAACAAGTAGAACAATGTTGCGCTCGGCGATCGAAATTGTCACGGATTCAAAGGTTGTACAAGTGAAACCCCAGTGTACACTTTGTCTGACCCATGTGTTTGTTAAAGAACCAAACTGTTTATTATGGAACTCTGCGAGATTTCACGGTGTCCTGCCGCACGAAACGTTTGATGCAGTGGGAGCAGCCCGTTCATCTGCACGAATGTATTGGACGGACTTCCCTGCGCCTTCGGAACAACGTACAGCGGTGGCTGCGACAAGGGAAACGTGATGATGCCGTAGGAGGTCTTTCGGATGTTCTGATGCTCGTACAAAGTCAAGAGAGTTGACCGGGTCGAATCCAGGAAGTAGGCAAAAAGATTCACTGCGTATTCAGTCAGTGAATGTTTCCATCCTCGATCATCGCGTGTTCTTCCGCCAGCTCGTATCCGGCGACGCACAGCACCCTCCGTTTGTCGCCAAAACCATATCCAAATACGGAAGCACTCTCTGTTGTACATAAGTTTTAAGCAATTCGACATCCACAGGGGGAGATTGTCAGGCGGCAGGAGATCTTCCACAACACGCAACCATGCTTGCTCATGTTCCTCCGAGATATACAGTGATTGAGATAATGCAGTGGCAGCGGCATTGGAATCGAGGGTCGGAAACATCAGGTCGGTCGGAAAACAGGGCTTGAAGAGTTCATTGAACTGGCGACACAGACTCTCGAGGTGCTCAGCGCAGGTGCATCGCGAGAAGAACAGAGTGGATTGTCCCGAATCGCGAGGAAATAGAGAACACCAGTTTCTCGGCCGCTCCAAGTGTGGAAACACCTGGCGCGATTTCCAATCACGATCTTTGTTTGTTTCATTGTGCACCGTTGTTTTCGTAAACTCTTCCAATACACGATGCGCGCGATGTTTGCCGTTCATATAGGTGAAACTGACATTGCAGACCGGACCGCAAGGGCCACAGTTTGCTGAGTCCGTTTCTAGATCTATACAGCTGTACGCAATTGCGACACCATCTTGCGTCAAATCATAGCAAGATGGAGACCGCTCCTCTCTTTTTGCATCATGTCTCTTTGCGTCAACTCCGAATGGAAAAGGTTCGAATTTATTGATCAGCATGAACACTGTCCCCTCTGCATTGATCATAAGGATGTCTGACGTTTCTTCGTTCTTGAGATCAAGGCGAACATCAGAAGGTGATTTCTGATCCTTGAGATCGAAGCGACTATGCCATGTTTTCTCCTCCCTGGAATCAACGTGCTTTTGCTCATGTTTGCGGAACGCCTTGGAGTGAAGTTCTAATCCGATCGCATGGTTGTGGCTGGCGAGAAATGTCCGCCCAAAGATGCACGGCGGCTTGCACAGAAACGGCATGATGAAGGTCTGCCAAAACTTGATCGGGAGTCGGTAGAAGACGGACTCTCGCGCGCTGCGCGAGTGACGCAGTATCTTTGCGTTGTGCACTACCGCTTCGTACAGTCGTCGGTGCATCATCGGGCTGATTCGAGGTGGTAGCGTCTCCTTTATCCGAGTGGAAGCCCGTTTCTTCCTTCGTTTCTTGCGTCGCAACTTTTGGGCGCTGCGAACAGTTGGCGCGGGTGCAACATCAGGAACTACAGACAGGTCTTTTGCTTCCGGCGGTAAATCGTCGTGCTCAAACTGTGTCTGACTCGTATCACGATGATACATCCAAAAACTTGCGCTTTGATTGGGTTCGGACAAGTAAAATTTCAATTCGAAAGGCGTTAGACAGAAAGTTGCAGTTTTCTTGTTAGCGCCATGAACACTGCAAAACAAGTTTCGCAGCTTCTTGCCACATGGAATGATCTGGACGAGGTTGCCAAGAAATCGATTCTCCCAATCATGCTAGCCAATTCAACCACTTCTCAATCATCTGTTTTCTTGGGTTTTCTAATTGAAATAGAAACAACTTTACTCGTTTTTCTCAATAGAAATGTATAGCTATTCAGATCGCGGAGAAGGTCTGGGGTCGATCTTGGCCAGCGCACGCTCGTGACCGCGCGCGGCCACAAGGAACGATCCAAGGAGAGCCGCAGATAGCGTTGCTGCCGCGGCATCATAGACCGAGACCTGACCGAGCCACGGCAAGCTGATGGAGGGATGAGGCGCTGTGTAGAAACAAACATTGAGTACCACTGCGAACACTCTAAGCTCGGTCGGGCCGAACCCGCCATAAGAAATGCGAAACTCGCCGCGCGAGCAGGTAGCGACCAGCACGAGTACAGAGAGCATGAGGTACGCGACGAGGCAGAAGAGTGCGGGTACAAGGCTGATGAAAGGGCTGATCCCCAGCCCGATAAAGACAAGCGCCTCTGCAATCGCGTCGGTGGCGTGGTCGAGAAAAAATCCGTAGAGTGGGCGCTCAATTCGGCGATAGCGCGCCAGCGAGCCGTCGAGCGAGTCCCCGAACCAGCTGACGGCAAATCCCGCGCTGGCCAGCCAGAGAAACTCCCTGCTGTGTCCACTGAGCGCGTATCCAGCAAACACCATCGCAGCGCCAAACAGACCTACGCCTGTCAACATATCCGGCGAAACCCACAAGGGTAGTCGACGCACCAACCACGCAATAGCTGGTCGCTCGAGTGGCCCGAGCCAGATGTCGTTCACGCGAGTGTGCCGCAGCGCAGGGGTGCTTGTCGGCTCGGCCTGCGCGCCAGGGATCACTTCTTCGTCTTCGGGTCGCTTGATCCTTTCTGTGTATTCGGTCATTTTCATATAGGCCTGGAAAAACGATTCTTGAACTTGCGAACACAGCTGTGTGTCCCAGACTTATTTCGTGGAATGAAATTTGTCTTGCGATCCGGTTCTGTAATGTGTACAGCAACACTTTTTTACTCAGTAAAGTCAGTTTGCGTTTTGTTTGGAAAGCTCGACTCAGCCAACATCCCAGAGGAAGATTTTTTAAACATTCACCACCCAACGCCAAACGAAACAAGAGTTGCCATATGCTATTGAAAATCGCCCGATGGATGAAAAAATCGAACCCCGAAGATTCGAAGTAAGATCTGCTTTTTCGTTAGGACAGTTCAAATTACAAAATATGTCTCGCAAGTTCATGAACTCCTTTGCGGAGGATATACTGCGAAGCGAAAAGAAAAAGGAAGCGGTGCCGAGGATGCGCTACTATGGAGAAACATCTCCAAAAGACGAGAAAATTAGAATTGACGAGCGACCACTAGTACCATTTCAGTTCGCGGTGGCCCACAATCGCGTCGGCTTTCTGACAGGGTACGACATATGCGACTACTGTGATAAGGTCATGGAGCTGATCGCCACTCCGACAGGCGTGCTGGTCAAGAAAACCACTCTTCCTGAATTTTTTTCGCACGAGTACGATCCCGAAATCAAGCTCTGGGGTAAGCATTTTACGGTTGGCTACGTAGATGAAACACTCGCGGTGATGGGAGCGTCTACCGAAGACGACGTGCTCCCTTTTGTGTACGAAATGGAGTACGATAAGTCACCGCTCTCGTTGTGTCGCTTGCCAATCAAGATCCGCAAACGCGGTCGAAAAGTTGAAGTTGGTTGCAGGCCAAGAGATTTTGTGTCTGTAAAGGGATCGACAGATGGACTCGTGGTAAGTTCCGGTGAGTTGCACTCCAACGAACCTCTTTACGAAAGCCAACCAATAATACAACACGTACATTATTTAACCGCTGAGTTTGTGCATGGACACCAAGTGATCATTGCGAGCACCAGTGATGCATATTACGTCTGGTTGCAAGGAGCCACTGCGTGTGCGGTCATTGAAAAAACAGCAAGAGAATGTCACATGGCTGTCTGCGACTACTTGGGCTTGGCCATCTCCGATACTGACACGGCGGTCATCGACATATCACGCTGGATCGAGGATCGAACATGCTCCGATCCGCTCAAGTTCTACTTTCAAATACCCTTTAGTCTACCTGCTGAATATAATCGACCGGATAAGTTGGGGTTCGTGCGCACACCAGGAGAGACGCAAAGAGTGTCACTTGGTCCCTTTCTTATTGATGCTGTCTACAGCGATCGTGCCTGGCGATTTGCATCCATTACCGTACCTGTTTATACATCCGTGCTGTCCGCAACCGCATTGGATGTAGATTATCTGAAAAAACATCCGCTCGAGACGTGGGCGGTGATGCGATCGAAGGACACTTATTTAACCCAGTTCAAGGCCGCGCTGCGTGCCCCTCTTGCTCATGTTCTGCCCCATCCGGAGATCGACACCATAGTGATCGGTTACCTGTAACATTTTACTAAATTTTTTTTCGCTCTGGCAAAAAATTATCAGGAGCCATCCTTGTTTGCTCTCAACATAAAATTGTACGATGCGAGGATGTTGAGGTTAGCGAGTCGCACCAAGATCACGAAGTGCGTCTGCAATACACTGGATCTCCTCGTCCGTGGTACCGACTAACCCGAGCCGAGAGTAGAACGAAACGTGGTTAGTTCAATAGAACAACAAATACAATTCAGCGACATACCAGGCTCAAGTGCGGCAAACACGTGCGCAAGATCTTGACATGGTGATTTTGCGTCAGTATCCACTTTGCCACTGTTGGAATCTATAGGCGCGGGCGGTATCGTCATGCGTTGTACGGACGGTGTGATTATTCCTTTTTTTTGTTGAGGCTGATTACTTTCGCTTGTTGACTACTACTTCTTCCCGTCCCACACCAAGGGTTTAGCCGATTCATTCTTACTTAAAAATAAGCAATCAGCAGCACAAACGAGAACTGCAAGTTATCATGATAGAAGAGGGTCGCGTGGAGCTTTGGGCGTGGTGGAAACGAGCCTGCGTTGGACTCGGCCTGATCACGTCCGGCATTGTCCTCTTAAGCCTGCTGATTTCTTTTGGTCAGTCGCTGCCCACCCGGGACAAATTCAACAAGTTCATACTCGTCAAACACGCGCGGTTTATCAAAAGCGACGACGATTTTGCATACTTTGAATTGTGTATCTCGAACAACTTCACGCAGCAATGTCGGGCACCATTCGAGGACGACATTGATGTACCCCTGTACCTCCAGCAACGCATGTACTTTGACAAATTCACTGGAGAGTGTATGTTTCCGGCGATTTACGACCAGGCTGTGGAAAGCACCGACTAAACTTCCATTTCCTATTTAGCCTCACAGACAATGAAAGATCGGCCAGAGTGCTAGAAAATGCATGTTTTTACCTCGAAAGTTCTCTCTCGAACGCATTTTGCACGCCTATTACAACGAGTCCTTTGAAGTGACCAGGATCAAGGGTTCTCCATATGGAGAACCGAGTTTTCCAGAACTCAGCTACGTAGAATTTTCACTGCAGATGCATGAATTCCGAGCGCTGAAACCCAACCCCTCTCTGCAAGAGTTCGAAGCGACGGTCTTACAGCTCCATCACTTTATTGAACGGAAGTACGATGCGCTTATAGTCGAGGATGTTGAGGTCAAGCGCAAGAGACGCGAAGAAGCGGAGATCCATCACGTGCGTGCGCTTCAGGGTGTCCAGGGTCGTGTCGATCAGCGTACCGCGCTTCTGGCGGTAATCCGTTCCGATCACATGGATGTGCGATCAAGTACGTCCTGCCAAAAAACCGCACCTTGGCAGTTTGTATGGCCGCGGTGCGAAAATCTGGACACGCAATTGCCTACATCGAAGCTGCCGCACAGACGGATTTGATGCGTCTTGAGGCCGTGCGACAAGACCAATATGCCATTCAATATCTTGACCCCGCGCACCAGACAGCCGAAATTTGTTTGGTGGCCGTCCAAAAACGCGGCTTGGCGCTCAAGTTTATCCATAACGATCGCAAAACCAATGAAATTTGTCTTGCTGCGGTGCGACAAAACGGAAATGCACTGCAGTTTGTCGGTGCTGGCCGACAGACGCACGAAATCTGTCTGACTGCCGTCGAACAAGATGACTCTGCGATCCAGTACGTTGAGCACAAATCAGATATGCTCCATCTTGCCGCGGCACGAGCCCGCATCAATGCTTTCAGAAACATTGATGCCAAACTGCACACCGAGGCTGATTGTATCGCTTTAGTCCAAAAAGATGGCATGTTATTGCAGCATATCTCACGGCACAAACTGACAGAGCGTGTCTGTTTAGCCGCCGTCAGGCAGAACGGACTTGCCCTAAAGCATGTTCCAAAGAAGTACCGAACCGAGATTGTATTCTTAGCTGCAGTCATACGGAATGGACTTGCCCTGCGGTATATCAACAAAAACAAACGGACCGGGGATATGCTTATCGCAGCACTCAGACAGAATGATTCCGCTTGGCGATTTATCTCGCCGGAAGAAGAGATGATGGTTCTTCTGCAGTTTAAAACTCACTCGCAATAAATAGATTATTCTTCCAAATCTGTGTCACTTGCAATTATTTTTGAAAATTCTTTTACTCGCAAGATACATTCCTATCTAAAGCGGATTTTCTTTGCTAGCCGAGAATAGATATCATGCATGTGAAAACCATCATATGTAAATTCCCTTTTACTAAAGGCGGAAGCCAAGGAGTTGAAAGGAGAGCGATTGGTGTCCTTTCTTTTGCCGTTGTTCGTACCCGAGACTTGTCATAACGGGATAGTCCCGGTACGTGGTGTGTAGCAGTGTCTCGAAATCGTCATTTCCCAGCGTCAGCAAGCGGCAACTGAGCAAAACGTACAGCCGTGTTTTCGAGAGGTTCCACACGCAGTTCAAAATCCGTTCGTCGAACTTGAACCTCTGAATGATGTCGCCCGTCTCGCGGCAGATAAACAGGATCTCGCGCTCGAGCTCCACAATGAAAAACGGGCCGGTGGCGGTTACAGACGTCACAAAAGGCACTGCTTCGGACCGTATCTGGAGTTCTCTCAGGATCTTGAGTTCGCGTTCCGGACAGCTTTCCACGCTATTGTTGATCGTGCCGACGTGTTCGGTGGTTTGTACTTCCCTGTCGTCCCCGAACATAACGCAAACGCTTTTCTCACGCCAGTAGTCCAACACGAAAAAGTGGGATCCGGAAACGGACCACTCCATCCGCAAATTGCCCGACAGCTCCATATGGTGGACGATCCACCAGTGCTCGGCCTCGTACCGGATGAACCACCAGTCGTGATCCATGGCCACCAACAACAGATTTCTCGCGGGATTCATTTGCTGCACACGCGCCCAGCTAGTAAACAGCGCGGGAAACGAATGTTTTTTCTTGTGTTGCCAGCTGTCGCGCATGGCCCTGCTGTTCATGCTCCGAATAGTGTGTAGATCATAGCAAAGCGCGGGTGCCTTCGACTCGTGGCCGTAGACACTTCCGCCATCCTCCACCTCCTCCGGGACCTTGAACGCGACGCACGAGCTTTCCGAGACCTGATATGCCGCATGTCTGTTCCCGTGCAGCCAATCGAGCTCGACTTCGTAAAGCTCGAATGCTTGAGCCTTGCGGAACACTACGGGACGAAACCGTTTCGGCTTGCAACCAGGCAGCCACTGCTCAAACAACAGCGTGTCTTCTGCGCCGTCCGTGCCGTATGCGGAGGAGCTGGCAATGCTGACCATTCGGTTGTCGTCAGATACGGACACTCGAGGTTTCTTGATGGACACGGAAGGGGAAGGCCGAATGCGAAGCGATGCAAGCCTTGCAACGCTCGTTTCCTTCTTGTTTTGTATTCGCACCTCAAACGTATCAATTGTAGATTCTTTTGTTTCTACCGTGAGCGTCGCGACGCTGATGCTTAGCTCAAGGGGTCCGGGCACCCCGCCGACGAGCGGTAGACAGTAATGCTTTTCCGATTTGTGAAGGTGGAGGTTCAAAACATCGCAGCCCACGGCGCCGGCAAGAGAATAAAAGGCCGCTCCGTCGATTGTTTGAGCGGTGTTTATTGTCTCCGCGTGAAGAATTTTGAACGGCTGCTGCAAAAGGCTGCATGCGCGGACGGTTGCGTGTGTGACAAACGACATCACCAGATCGCACAGGTTCGGCACGGGGATCCGCTCCACGACAAGCGCATGCAGCTGTTGTCGGATAGATTGCCGTTTTGCGACCTTCTTCTCGTCTGGTTCTGGGGAACTCGCCATGTGGCTAAAACTTGCAGATTCCAGTTAAAAAAGGTCCATTTTGGAAGAATCATGCTGTTTTACTTGAAAATTCTCTAGTTTGGAGCAATCATGCCGCCCTTAAGCAGTCGCACGAGACTGGTGTCGGAGTAGGAGCAAACATCGATATGTTTGGCTTTATTGAGCCGTACTTATAGCTGCAGACAGGCATTGGAGATTATGCGTGCAAAAAATATCATATATAAATAATTACATGTAAAGTTTCTTTTTACTAAAGGTGAAATCCAAGGAGTCGAAATTCGCTGATGGGTACTTGTTTACAGTGCTTGTCATGACTGGCACTTTCCATGACGGGATATTTTTGGTACTCGATGGCAAGTGAGCAATGGGAGTCCAAATTTCTGCCCGAAACAAGCTACATAACGATCGCTGACATCAAAGCGCTAAGAAAGGGTGACAAGTTGGAATTGCTGAGTATGCACCGAAACGTGTACGATCTGCCGTGCTCGCTGTTCCCACCGGATCGAGGGATGCCTGCGGCTCTGTTTTTTCGCGACAGTTGCTGCGTCTACCAACACAAATCTGGGATTTCCGGCTCTCTCGAGTGGAAGAACATGCCGTGGGATGACAACTCATTTGAATTCGACGTGCTTCTGGAGGAGTACGGCCTCTGGTACCCGATGAAAGATGGCACCGTCTCCTTTTCGTGGTCGGAGATCGGGGCCCAGTATCTACCGAAGCATGTTGACCTCACCAAGCGCGTGCACAAGCACTGGAAAGAGCTTCCCGAAACTACCAAATTAGGACTACGAGGTCCCATGGTTCGCTGGTCCTCGGTCGAAAACAAACGTCTTCCTCTCATTTATTGCAACGGATAAAGTGTTTAATTCAATTCAATCGTTTTTCATAAAACTAATTTATGTGTCAAGAATCAATAGAAAGTCTGAGCGATTTTCCTGATGGGATCTGTTATTAAAGAGCACGTAAAGACGCTTGCAATCATGCGACCACTGGCATTGTGTCACGCTGCATCTGTCAGTCATCAAGTGACTCATCTCCACGGTGTGTTCAAAAATCTTGGGCTGGTCACGTGACGCACACACTTCAATCGTGCACTTCTTCCACTGATGATCGAGCTTGACCTTGACATAACCGAGTTGCGTTTGGTAAAATTCCCAACTGTGATTCAAATCTACTTTCTTGTTTGACAAGAGGGGAAAGTCAAAGGTGTCCATACGAAAGGAGAAACGACCCTGATACACAGGCGTGGAGGAATGCGGTGACACGGCACACACCTGGTGATCGTGTGAAACGAAGTGTACCCACCGACCGGAAAGAGTCCACTCTAGTTTTCCGCAAAAAACGGAAATCAAAATCTTGGAGAGTGCACGAAATCCGGTTTCGGGCCGCACCAAGGCAAAATATATTGAGTATTGAAACTCGGACTGCAAGCACAGCATGTGCGGGTCGGTCGGGCTGAATGCTACAAAGATAATGCTACCAAACTCTTCGTTTTGGCATTCGATGACGGTCATCTGGTCGCCAGATTTCGCAGCAACAGTGCCGTTTGAGAATGCACACATCGTGCCATCAGCGTTCCAGTCACAGGCAGTATTTAGAAAGAGTCTAGACACACTAGGCACAGTACTCTTGATGAGATCTTGTTGCTGTTTGGCAGTCAGTTTGAACAACTTCGTGCGCACGGCCTTGTCGGGATCAAAGGGAAACATGAAACAAATCGGGAAATCGTCTTCTCTCGAATAACCAGGAATATAGGCAAAAGCTGCATCATTTGGTGCCCATACGATTGTATCCAAGTTCATGTACCGGCGAACGTGACAATCGGAGTGTCTGGCGTAGGAGTGTGCAGAGTCTTTCAAACAGGACCCGGCCTTGCCATCCGGAAATATAAAGTATTGGTGCTTGTCGTCCGACACGATATCCACCGGATCCTCTTTGCTCTCTTGAATGCCTTGTGTACATCCAAAGATCGAAGTACTCACAATTCGGTGGCTTTTGAAGTTTCCCACACGCTGTAAGTGCATGGCGTAGAACTCGGACCAGTCCAGATAATCGAGCGCTGCCATCCAGAGTTCGTGCAGCAACCAAGGACACTGGCCAATCACCAATTCGCGCCCGAGGTTGCGCGCACGGAAGGGATCCGGTGTGAGACGAGTCGGAACAGTCTGCTTTCGCTCAAATTGGACATCCAGCACAAGCGCACTGTACTTGCTGTCTGACATCGTAGACCTTTCGGAAAAGCGGTATTTTTGTGTTTGCGTTTGAAAAAGTGATGGTTTTTATATGAATGGACAGATTCATTGAATCAAACAAAATTAGAATTTTTTACTTGCTATTTTTTACAATATTTCTAAAAATTAGAAATTTTTTGCTTGATATTTTTTTACAATATTTCGAAAAATTCTGTTCGCTCACATTGAATTAACTGACACGATCTTGATTTGCTTTTCTGTTGAGAAGTTAGTAAGAATCTTTATCAATAAACGAATCACAAGTGAAGTTTAATGATATGGCTAACGGTTTTCTTGTTTACTGTTCATGTTCTTGATCCTGTTGCTGTTGCTGTTGCTGTTGCTGTTG
>Ga0209668_10001082_pt1 | contig 11553 bp, 8 predicted proteins | sample FrelakmetPLP11PL_FD_187150 | JGI IMG/M metagenome (GOLD analysis project Ga0209668, IMG submission 187150) | Freshwater lake sediment microbial communities from the University of Notre Dame, USA, for methane emissions studies - PLP11 PL (SPAdes)... | ecosystem: Environmental > Aquatic >... | reverse complement strand
GCTATACTTGTGGTAACGCATGATAATCGTATCTATAGTTATGCAACTAGACTTATCCGCATGGAAGATGGAAAAATAGTGGAAATTATGGAGAAGTTAAGTGAAACACATTAGGTTGATAATTGCTATAGCAGTTATTGGTATAATTATTGGTATTATTAGCGCTTATATTTATGGAAAAAAAGTTAAGGCAGAGCCGCCGCTTACTGTTAATTATAATCCATATGAAAATGGTATTTATGCAACCGGTATTATCGAAAGTTACCAAGAAAACGGTGTTAATATTAATGTTTATCCGGAAGTTTCTGGTCGCGTTACCAAAATTTTTGCAACTGATGGCACAAAATTAAAACAAGACGATCCGATTTTAACAATTGATGATAGCACACAAAAAAATATTGTTGATAAAGATAAGGCTGATATGGAGGCGGCATTAGCACTTTTAGAAAAACTGCGAGCAGCGCCGCGTAAAGAAGATTTGGATGTTGCATTGGCACAGTTAAATTATGCTACCGATAAAAGCTATTTTTTCGAAGATCAGTTGGTAAAAATTAGCGAGTCTTATAAATTAAACCCAAAATCAGTTAGTAAAAATAGCTTGGATAATGCAATCAATGCCAAAAAGGTTGCTTTAGGAAATTTTACAGTTGCCAAGTCGCAGTATGATTTAGTTAAATCTGGCACCTGGAGCTATGATATTGAAAATCAAGAAAAGCAATATTTAGCTTTAAAAGCAAATTATCAGGCAAATAAAGAATTACTTAATAAATATACTATAAAAGCATCAATTAATGGCGAAATATTAAGCCTTTCTGCAGCAATTGGTAGTTATATTTCACCGCAAGGTATTTATGATTCTTATACGCAAACTATGCAGCCAGTTGTGGTTATGGGGGTGCAACAACCATATATGCAAGTGCGTTGTTATGTTGATGAACTTTTAATTCCACGTTTGCCTAAACCATCTGAACTTGAAGCAAAATTATTAGTTCGCGGGGAAAATAATTATACTATTGCGTTAGAATTTCTTCGCGTTCAGCCATATACCATACCGAATATAAACCTATCTTATGAAAAAGCTGTGCGTGTTGATGTGCGTGTTTTGCCAATTGTATTTCGTTTTGTAAAACCTTCGGATATTAATTTATATTCTGGGCAATTAGTTGATATATATATAAAAGGAAAAGATGCTAAAAAAAAAGATCTAGCGCAAAACTCAAATATAAATGACAAAAATAAAAAAAGCGGTAATAGTAATGGCTAAATACACCAAACATATTTATAAGCACGGATTTGTTATTGTTTTTTTGTCTTTAGTTTTATTTTTAACTAGTTGCAGTTTATATAAGGCGCCTGATGAGCCAATTATTAAAGCGCCGAGTAATTTTAAAAATGCTGATAAAAATTTTAAAAGTTATACTTTAAAAAATAAAAATTGGTGGTATAAATTTGGCGATGAAGAATTAAATAAAATTGTTAAGTGCGCGTACGCAAATAATCTAGATTATCAAACTGCAATTAACAACATTGAAATTGCTAAAACTTATGTTGGCGAAAATGTAGCAAATTTATTTCCGCAATTAAATGCAAATTTTGCTGCTAGCAGAAATGCGCCAGGGAAAAATTTACCAGCTTCTTTGAATACGCAAAATAGCACAAACCAAATTTACAATCTTTATAATTTAAATGGCTCAACAACTTATGAGATTGATATTTGGCACCAAATTTATAATAGTGTAAAGCAGGCTGAATATAACGTAAATTTAACTGCCGCGCAAAAAGACGTAGTAAAAATAACTTTAACTAGCAATGTTGTTGATACTTATTTGCAAATAAAATCGCTAAATATTAATTTACAAAATCTGCAAGCGCAATTAAAGGTTAATAATGAAATTTTGCAACTAAATAAAAACAAATATCAGAGTGGATTAATTAATATTGAAGACGTAGAAACTGCAAATATGCAGATTTTTGCAATTAAAGCCGATATTAATGCGCTTATAAAACAAAGAGAAATTTTATCTGATACGCTTGCATATTTATCCGGTAAATATCCGGAAAATTTTTTGTTAAAATTTACTAAAACGCAAAAAGCTACAAAAGTTGATTTTAAAAAGATTATTCCTGGTGGCATACCGGCTGCAGTAATAAAAAATCGTCCGGATATTAAAAGTGCATTGTACAATGTGTATTCTTACGATTATGCAAAGAAAATTGCGCTAGCGAATTTTTTTCCCAACATTTCTCTTACCGGCGCGTATGGTTTTGAAAGCGCTAGCTTTGCTAATTTTATTGAGCACGGTAATATAGCCTGGAATCTTGGCGTTAATATTTTACAACCAGTTCTTGACTGGGGTATGCGAGCAAATCAATATGATCGAGCGAAGCTACAATATAAAAATGCGGTATTAAATTATAAAAATAGCGCACTTAATGCTTTTACTGAGATAGATAATGCATTAATTAGTTACAAAAAAGACTATTTAATTTTAAAAAATTTCTTTGCCAAATTAAATTCAGCAAAAGAGAAACTAGATTCTGCAGATGCGCAATATAAATCTGGTGTTGCTGATTACATAATTTTTTTAAATTATAAATTTAATTATTTACAAAATAAGTACAATATAACCGCGCAGCAACAAGTTGTGTTGGATGATGTTGTGCAAATATATAAGGTTTTAGGCTATTAGATACAGTGTGGGTATCTATGAGATCCTGCGGAAAATTCGCAATAATGAGTCAATTTTAAGCGTAAAATTTCTTCAAAATGCTTATTTACTAGATCTCTTATATAACTTATTAACGGGACAAGGTCGCAAAAAAATGAACGAAAAACCGAGTTATGCATCAATAAATGAAGATTTTGAGTGAATTTATTTGATATTAGCTATTCTTCTAGGTTTGGAAAGAGGGCTGTTGAACGCTTATCTAAATATGTATGCCAAATAAGCTTAAAACTAAGTTTACAAAGCTTAAAATTACTGATGATATTACTCTGCTAAAACCAGTAAAATTTAATAAAATAATTATAATAACCAGACCAAGAAGGCCAAGTTTATCGTTAATTTTGTCATAATAGTACGCAAGTTTTCGTGGTAGCAGGCTAGATAGAACTTTGCTGCCATCAAGCGGCGGTATTGGCATAAGGTTGATAATAAAGAGCATTATGTTTACTTGTACGCCAGCATACCCCATTTCAAAAAGTGGCCCTAAAAGCGCACCACTGGTTTCCTTGCTAACAAGAATAATGATTTTAGCAATTATGGCCCATATAATCGCCATGGCCAGATTGGAAAGTGGACCGGCCGCAGCAATTAAACCCATATCGCGACGCAGATTTTTTAAATTTCGTGGTATAACTGGTACTGGTTTGGCGTAGCCAAAAATGAAATTACCGAAATAATACAAGAGAATTGGTAAAAAAATAGTACCAAAAAGATCGATATGTTTTAACGGGTTTAATGTTAAACGGCCCAACATTTTTGCAGTTTTATCGCCGCACTTATATGCAACAAAACCATGCATGGCTTCGTGTATAGTAATAGCGAATAAAACTGGTATAAGATAAATACATATTGTTTGGATGATCTGATTTGTATTCATAAATAATTTTTAACTAAATTTAAACGAATAATATATATTATTACAGCGGATATGTAAAATAGGGCAACCGTTTACGGCGCCGTCTATACATATATATACATAGAATCCGCAATAATGGCTTAATTACTAATTACATAAATTAATTTTTCATGTCACATAACTAAATATTTTTTGCAGAATTGTGTCAGGCGCATATTAAATTAATTAAGAGGATAATAATTATGTTAGCAAAACGTCAACTTGCCAATGCCATCCGGGCGCTTAGCATGGATGCAGTACAAAAAGCTAATTCTGGTCATCCTGGTATGCCGATGGGTATGGCTGATATTGCTGAAGTTTTATGGAATGATTTTTTGCGGCATAATCCCAAAAATCTTAGCTGGCCTAATCGTGATCGTTTTATTCTATCTAATGGCCACGGTTCTATGCTTTTATATTCTTTGCTGCATCTTACCGGCTATGATCTTTCTTTAGATGATTTAAAAAATTTTCGCCAGCTAAATTCTAAAACCCCGGGGCATCCAGAGTATGGCGTAACTTTAGGGGTGGAAACAACAACTGGCCCGCTTGGACAGGGTTTAGCAAATGCTGTTGGCATGGCGATTGGCGAAGCAATCTTAAGCGCTGAGTTTAATCAGGAGAATTTTTCTATTATTGATCATTTCACATATGTTTTTGTTGGTGATGGTTGTTTAATGGAAGGGGTTTCTCATGAAGTTTGTTCGCTTGCCGGCACGCTTGGGCTTAATAAGCTAATAGTATTTTGGGATGATAATGGTATTTCAATTGATGGTGAAACTAAAAATTGGTTTAACGAAAATACTGCTGCTCGTTTTTTAGCTTATAATTGGCAAGTAATAAATAATGTTGATGGTCATGATGCAGCACAGATTAAGGCGGCAATTTTACAAGCGCAAGCGTCTAAAGATAAGCCAACTATTATTTGCTGTAAAACTATTATAGGTTTTGGTGCGCCAAATAAAGCCAATAAAGCATCAGCACACGGTGCGCCGCTTGGTGAAAAAGAGGTTGCTTTAGCGCGTACTCAACTTAATTGGCTATATGAACCATTTTTTATTCCTCAGGAAATTTATAACGCTTGGGATGCTAAAGAAAAAGGCACGAAATTAAATCAAGAATGGCAAAAATTATTTGAAGCTTATAAAAATCAGTATCCTGAGCTTGCCGCGGAATTTATGCGGCGATTAACTGGTGCGCTGCCAAATGAATTTAATTTGCGCGTGGAAAATTACATACAACGTCTTCAACAAGAGTCTAGCGCAATTGCAACGCGTAAAATTTCGCAAAATGTTTTAGAAGAAATTGGTCACTATTTGCCGGAACTTTTAGGCGGCTCAGCCGATTTAACTGAGTCAAATTTAACTAATTTTAGCGGCAGTAAAGCTTTTAGTAAAATGCAGCATAAAGCAAATTATATTTATTATGGTGTGCGTGAATTTGGCATGAGCGCTATTACCAACGGCTTGTCTCTTTATGGCGGTTTTATTCCTTACAGCGGAACATTTTTAGTTTTTTATTCTTATGCGGTTAGTGCTGTACGTATGGCGGCAATAATGAAAAAGCGCAATATCTTTATTTATACGCACGATTCGATTGGTCTTGGCGAAGATGGACCAACACATCAACCAATAGAGCAAATTTCTACATTGCGTATAACACCAAATGTATCGGTTTGGCGCCCGGCTGATGCGGTTGAAACCATAATTGCCTGGCATGCGGCAATTACCAGGACTTGTGGCCCCACTGCTATTTTGTTATCAAGACAAGTATTGCCAGCGCAAACGCATAATGATGCGCAAATAAAAGACATAAAACGCGGCGGGTACATATTAAAAGATTGCATAGGTATCCCAGATGGTATTATTATAGCAACTGGTTCTGAAGTGCAAATTGCAATGATAGCCTGGGAAGTGCTTAATAAAGAAAATTACAAGATTAGAATTGTTTCAATGCCGTCAACGGATGTTTTTTTGCAGCAAGAAAATTCGTATCAAGAATCTGTTTTGCCATATAATGTTGTTAGGCGCGTTGTAATTGAAGCAGGATGCACTAATTACTGGTATCGATTTGTTGGGCAAGATGGCAAAGTTATCGGTATTGATTCTTATGGGGAATCGGCGCCAGGTAATAAATTGTTTGAATTTTTTAAATTAACTGCTGAAAATGTCAGCGCGCAAATGCGCAAAATTTTAAGCTCTTGTTAGTTAATTTATAGCACGCAAGAAACTATTTTTTTGCGCTGTGGGGTTTGCGCAGGAATGAAGAGTTATAAAAAATAAAGCTATGCATTAAGGGTAATAGGTATAGCAGGTATAGTCGGTTCTGAAAAATTTAAATTTTGCGGCAAGAGCAAAATAAAAATTGCCAAAAAGGCACGTTTACTAAATGGTAGTAAATAAGCATTTTACGGAAATTTTTATGCAGCAATTGATCAAAAGTTGATTTTTTCAGGTTCGACTATAGTAAGGGCCTGTATGGTTTAAAAAATACTAATTGCAAAATGCGCGTAATTAAGCCAAATTTTTCGAAAGTTTTTGTTAAATATTTTAGTATTCGCTTCAAACTTTCAAAAAATTGTCTTTAAATTCTCGCATTTTTGCACTGATATTTTTTTAACCACATAGGCTTTAAGTTTTGTAAAATTGGTCTAAATATTTCTATCGGAGGATAATATGACTGTAAAAATAGCAATTAATGGCTACGGGCGTATTGGCCGTAATATTTTACGCGCTATATATGAAAATAAACGTAATAATGAAGTTAAAATTGTTTGTATAAACGATTTAACTGATATTCAAACCACCGCAATGCTTACTCGATACGATAGTGTGCACGGAAAATTTTCTGGCGAAGTTACTGTTGATGGTGATTATTTAGTTGTAAACGGGGACCGTATTAAAGTTACCGCTATTCGTAATCCAGCTGAATTACCGTGGAAAGAATTAGCAGTTGATGTTGTTCATGAATGTACTGGTATTTTTGTTTCCGGACCAAAAGCGCAAGCTCATTTAGATGCTGGCGCAAAGAAAGTAATTATTTCTGCTCCTGCTACTGAGGTTGATGCTACTATTGTTTACGGCGTTAATCATCAAAGCTTAACGGCAAAAGATAAAATTATTTCTAATGCATCTTGCACTACAAACTGTCTTGCACCAATGGTAAAACCATTAATGGAGACCGTTGGGATTGTTAAAGGATTGATGGTTACTATTCACTCTTATACAAACGATCAAGTTTTGATTGATGGCCCGCATAAGGATATTAGAAGAGCTCGTGCTGCTGCGCATTCAATGATTCCAACTAAAACTGGTGCTGCTGCTGCGGTTGGTTTGGTGTTGCCAGAAATGGAAGGTTTATTAGATGGTTATGCAATTCGGGTTCCAACAATAAATGTTTCCATTGTCGATTTGACTTTTGAAGCTAAAAAACAAACCTCAGTTAAGGAGATAAATAGCATATTGCAAAAAGCTTCGCATGATGGTCAGCTCAAAGGTATTTTAAATTATAACGATGAGCCCTTGGTTTCTTGTGATTTTAATCACAATCCAGCTTCGTCAACTTTTGATTCAACTTTGACTAAAGTTATTGGTAACCTTGTTAAAGTATCATCTTGGTATGACAATGAATGGGGTTTTTCTAATCGTATGATTGATGTGACGCTTGCTCTTATGCATGCAAAATAAATAAATGTAAGCTTCAGCAATAAATTATACAGTTGATTTGAGAAAAGTATAATTTTACGCTAGAAACAGGTTTGATTTGCACGAAACAGAAAAGATCGCGTAGGTCGATGAAATAAAAATTGCTGAAGTTTTATAATTCTAGGAGAAATAAATATGTCTTTTTTAAAAATGACCGATCTTGATCTTGTCAATAAGCGAGTTTTTATTCGAGAAGATTTAAATGTTCCAATAAAAGATGGGGTAGTGACAAGTGATGCAAGAATTCAAGCGGCTATACCAACCATTGAATTTGCCCTAAAAAAACATGCTAAAGTCATGGTGGCATCGCACTTAGGTCGGCCAAATGAAGGCGTTTTTGAAGAAGAATTTTCTTTAGAACCGGTAGCCAATCGATTATCGGAACTATTAGGACGCAAAGTTAAATTAATTAAAAATTGGATTAATGGCGGTTTCCATGTTGATGCCGGTGAAGTAGTGTTATTGGAAAACACCAGGTTTAATATTGGCGAAAAGGCAAATGATAGTGAGTTAGCTAAAAAAATGGCTGCTTTTTGTGATGTTTATGTAAACGATGCTTTTGCAACGGCGCACCGTAAAGAGGCTTCAACTTATGGTATTGCGCTGCATGCACCAGTTGCTTGTGCTGGTATGTTATTGGCAAAAGAGTTGGATGTGTTAGCAAAAGCTACAAAATCACCGGAACGCCCAGTGTTGGCAATAGTTGGTGGCGCTAAAGTATCGACAAAACTTTCGCTGTTGAAGTCAATTATTGAAGTAGTAGATTATTTAATCATTGGTGGCGGTATTGCTAATACATTTATTGCTGCAAAGGGCTATTGTGTTGGTACATCTTTATATGAGCCAGAATTAATTGATGAAGCTTTGGATATTTTGAAGTTAGCAAAAGAACGAAAAGTTATTATTCCTATGCCAAAGGATGTTGTTGTGGCAGAGGAGTTTTCGCAAGATGCGCATGCTGAAGAAGTTTTAATATCACAAGTTAGTGAAAATGATAAAATTCTTGATATTGGCGCACAAACTTGCGTGGAATTTGTTGAATTGATTAAAAAAGCTAAAACTATTTTATGGAATGGCCCGGTTGGCGCTTTTGAAATTGAGCAATTTTCTCATGGAACTGAAAAATTGGCAAAAGCTATTGCAGCAAGCGGCGCATTTTCAATCGCTGGCGGTGGTGATACAATTGCAGCAATAGAAAAATATGGAATTGAAGATAAGATTTCTTATATCTCAACTGGTGGCGGTGCGTTTTTAAGTTATCTTGAAGGTGAGACATTACCAGCTGTTGAGTCTCTTGAACAAAGTTTTAAAAAGGTGCAAAAAAAATGATTCACAGACGACGTACTAAAATTGTAGTTACTTTAGGTCCAGCGCTTGATAATTTAGATGTTTTAAAAAAAGTTATTAATGCAGGTGCTGATGTTTTTCGGTGTAATTTTTCGCATGGTTCGCAAGAAGACCATCAAAGGCGTATTGAATCGGTTAGAAAATTTGCTAGCGATGCTGGGCGCGAAGTAGCAATTTTTGCTGATTTGCAGGGCCCAAAAATTCGTGTTGCTAGATTTAAAAATAAAAAAGTTTTTTTAAAGCAAGGCGATGAGTTTGTTTTAGATGCAAATCTTGATACCAATGATGGCGATGAAAAAGCTGTTGGTATTGATTATAAAGAATTACCGCACGATGTTACCACTAATGATATTTTGTTATTAGATGATGGACGTATAGTTTTATGCGTTAAAGAAGTCGTGGGCGTTAAAATTATTTGTAGCGTTGTTGTTGGCGGCGAACTTTCCAATAACAAAGGAATTAATCGGCAAGGCGGCGGCTTATCGGCAAAGGCCTTAACTGATAAGGATAAAGCTGATTTAGTTTTTGCCACGACATTAGGCGTTGATTATTTTGCGATATCATTTCCGCGCTCAGCTGCTGATATGGAAGAAGCAAAGAGCCTGATTGTTGATGCTGGTAGTCAAGCTGGTGTTATTGCAAAAATTGAACGTGTTGAAGCAGTTGCTGCGTTAGAAGAAATTATTAATGCTTCCGATGCAATTATGGTTGCGCGCGGTGATTTGGGCGTGGAAATTGGTGATGCTGAATTGCCAGCTGTGCAAAAACACATTATTAAATTAACTCGTCAATTAAACAAGCCGGTTATTACAGCAACGCAAATGATGGAATCGATGATTCATAATTCTATCCCGACGCGGGCAGAAGTTTTTGATGTTGCTAATGCAGTTCTTGATAATACTGATGCAGTTATGTTATCAGCTGAAAGCGCATCTGGCGATCATCCTGATGTTGTTGTTGAAGCTATGGCTCGCATTTGCTCTGGTGCTGAAAAAAATCCAAATGTTAATAGTGTTAATGATCGCATTGAAGGATGTAATGGAACGATTGATGAGGCCATTGCTATGGCTGCTATGTATACTGCAAACAATGAGGATATTAAAGCAATTATCGCTATTACTGAATCCGGACATACGCCGCTTTTAATGTCGCGTGTGCGTACTGATATCCCGATTTTTGCATTGACGCGAAATCTTGCTACGCAGCGTAAGGTTAATTTATATCGCGGCGTTTATCCTTTACCTTTTGATATAACTGAAGTTGATTATGCGTCTATAGATCAATGTGCTATTGAAGTTTTGCAGCAGAAAGGAATTTTACAGGAAGGAGATTTAGTTATTGTTACTAAAGGCGATATTATTGGTGAGCACGGCCATACTAACACAATGAAAATTTGGCGTGTAGAATAAATGTAGCTTTGAGTAAGGCGATAGATTGGTGTAATCATTCATGGCTTTCTATCTTAATGAACCGCAAATTCGAAAGCCGTAAATACTCAATGGCGGTAACTTAAGGAAATGTAGCCCGGGTTGGAGTGTAGCGTAAACCCGGGAAAAGCAGCAATCAGTCTTATTTTGCTTTGACTCTTGGTGAAACATATGTTTTTCGTTTATAAGCCTTAAGTTGATGTCACTGCGTATGTTTACGCTATGCAATAGGTCCATTGAGTAATCTAAAAACATAAATTTAGAGTAAACAGCATGAAGCATTCGTTTCAAAAACTTATTGATGGGTACCATATATTTCTGGATAAATATGTTAACGAAAGCTCTTTTATGCAAAAGTTAGCACGTGAAGGGCAAAAGCCAGAAATTATGGTGGTTGCTTGTTGTGATTCTAGGGTTGATCCTGCTGTTATTTTACAAGCTGATCCAGGAGATTTATTTGTGGTGCGTAATGTGGCAAACATAATTCCGCCATATGAGCCGCATAATGCAAAAAGAAAATATTGTAGTACTAGCGCCGCATTAGAATTTGGTGTTTGTTTTTTAAAGATTAAACATTTAATTATATTTGGCCATAGCGGCTGTAGCGGTGTGCAAATATTACTAGAAAAAGAAAATTTTGATGATACAGAATTTTTGTATAAATGGGTATCGATTGTTGGTGATGACAGCAATATTTATGATCATGATGCCTTGGCGAAGCAATCACTATTGCGTTCGTATCGTAGGGTGCTAGATTTTCCCTGGGCGAAAAAAGCGTACGATGCTAATGCTTTAGCGATTCATTTATGGTTTTTCGATGTGAAACGCGGCAAAATCATGACATATTGTTTTGCTGATAAAATTTATAAGGATTTAATATAAGATTAATTTTAACTATGATAGAAAATATATCGTTTTTTTAATTAAATTGTGTTATAAAGTCCATTTTAATAGTCTATTAATAAGATTTAATGTAGCTATTTACGGCTTGTGTTTTAATGAATCGCAAATTTGCAAGTAAGCATAAAATTGATGAAAAAGCAGAGTTTATACGTAGTAAACGAGTATTTTGAAGAAATTTTACGCTTAAAAGTGGCCATTATTGCGGATTTTTTATAGAGCCTTAAACGTTTACGATTTTATATAGATTATATCCCGCATTTGTATCGACACGTAGTTTGGGTGCCTAAAACGCGAACTTATTTTTGGAGTTAATTCAAGTAAATGAGTTTTAGAGTTTGGGTTGAATTATGGGATACAAAGAGGTTTAACCCGATAAAATAGTTGTTTGTGCGAAGTTAATTTTTTTAAAGCACGCTAATATAAACAATTATTTTGTCATAATTTGAGGAAATTTACATGCTAAATATCACCATGCGTGATTTGCTACAAGCTGGCGCACATTTTGGCCATCAGCGCAGATTTTGGAATCCAAAAATGGCGCAATATATTTT
>Ga0209668_10001081_pt1 | contig 11554 bp, 10 predicted proteins | sample FrelakmetPLP11PL_FD_187150 | JGI IMG/M metagenome (GOLD analysis project Ga0209668, IMG submission 187150) | Freshwater lake sediment microbial communities from the University of Notre Dame, USA, for methane emissions studies - PLP11 PL (SPAdes)... | ecosystem: Environmental > Aquatic >... | reverse complement strand
AGCTTCGCTTTTGTTGCCTCCGGTCTCCTTAAGCATTTCCCTGATCATCTGGGCCTCGGAGGCGGCCGCCGCCCGGGCCGATACCTCCAGCAGACCCAGGCCTTTTTCGTTTTTGGGGACGCTTTTGCCTTCTTCTGCTGCGATGTTCAGGTGCTCCGGCTTTATCAGGTTCCCCATGGCCATCACCACCGCCCGTTCCACTGCATTCTCCAGCTCCCTTACATTGCCCGGCCACTGGTAGCCGGTCAAGACATCCAGGCTGGCCTTGCTGAAATGCTTGACCGCGGTTTTGGTCTTTTGGCAGTGTTTTTCCGCAAAATGGTTGGCCAGTAAAATGATATCCTCGGGCCGCCGGCGCAGCGGGGGCAGTTCAATGGGAAAGACGTTCAGCCGGAAAAACAGGTCTTGCCTGAATTTTCCCGCCTTTACCAGCTGTTCCGGATCCTGGTTGGTGGCCGCTATCAGCCGGATATCAACCTTGAACGGCTTGGTGCCGCCCACCGGCGTGGCCTCGCGTTCCTGGAGAACCCGCAACAGCTTTACCTGCAACGAAAGGGGAAGTTCTCCGATCTCGTCCAGAAAAAAAGTGCCGCCCTCGGCCGCCTTTAACAGCCCGGGCTTGTCCTTGGAGGCCCCGGTGAAGGCGCCCCTCAAGTAGCCAAAAAGCTCGGACTCCAAAAGTGTCTCCGGCAGGGCCCCGCAGTTTATGGATACAAAAGGTCCCGTGCACCTGGGGCTCTGTCGGTGGATGGCCCTTGCGATGAGCTCCTTGCCGGTGCCGGATTCCCCGGTGATCAGGGCCGTGCTTTCGGTCTTGGCCACCTTTTGAGCCATCTCCAGTATATCTGACATGGCCTGGGAGGCATGGATGATCTCATGTTTCCCCGCTTCCGGCGCCCCGGCCGGCTGGTAGCTTAGATACTGCCCCATGTCCTCCACCGCCCGCTCGATCTCGGCCACGTGCTTTTGCCACTGGCCGGGCTGGGCCAAGGCGGCGCAGGCCGGATCTTTTAAGGCCGCTATCTCGGGCGTGATCCTTTGCAGCAGTTTTTGGGAAGCCTGGGCCATCAGCAGGGCGCTGTCGTAAAGCCGGCCCTGTTCCTCCATGTTTTTGATCTCGGTGATGTCCGTCACCGCTATGATGCTTCCGGAACTTTGTCCCGCAGGATCTGTAAGATCAAACAGTTCAGCCTGCAGATACCGCTGTCCGTATTTTAGGTGTTTTGCTTCCCACACCAGCGGGCTGTTGCCTTGGATCAGGCCCGGAAGATTATAGTCCTTGAGCCATCGTGAGATCTGGGCGGGCTCTTCCCCTCCGGCCAGCTGGGCCGCCGCCCGGTTGAACGATGTCACCTCGCCATTATTCCCGATGGTGATCAGTGCCTTGTCGATGCTGTCTACAACCTGTTTTTTTATCAGCTCGCTCTGCTCGGCCCGGTCACGGGCATTATCGTAAAGTTTCTGCAGGGTTTGGCCCCTGGCTTTCAACTGTTCTATCATTTGATCATAGGTTTTCACCACCAGGTCAACATCGGAGCCGGATTGGCCGGAAGGCGCCTGGCCCAGGCTGCTGCGGGCGCTTTGGGCCATCTGCCTAAAAGGCGAAAAGATACCCCTCAGATAGAATAGTCCTATAATCAGTATCAACACGAATCCTATGACTCCAGCCAGAACCTGGACATTGGCCGCCCGGGCAAGGGAAAAATCTTCGCCGGCCGGGTATTCCAGGGCCAGAATGTTCTGGCCTGGGCTGATCTTGTAATAGGCGGTAAAATACAAAAGCCCCAGCCTTTGGTAGGCGGGGGAAATGGCCACCCCGTTCTCATTGAACGAGACGGACGACGTCATAACAACTGAAGATCTTTCGTAGATTTTTGGCACCAGATTCCAGGGCTGGTATTTATCGTATTTAAAGACCAGCCTGCCGCTGGCGTCCAGCAGACCTATGCTGACCAAGCCGGTCTTTTGGGCCAGGAGCTGCCAGGAGGACCAAAGCGAATCCTTTGGCAGACCCTTGGTTCTTGACAGTTCGGCCTGGGCCAAACCGCCAAGTAATTCCATGTGATTAAGCTGGGTCGAGTCCAGGCGTGATTTGGTTTTATATACCAGCCAGATCCCTGACAAGTTGATGATCAAAAGCACCAGCACGATCAAAAAACCGGCCAGCTTGGTCTCTAACTCGTATCTCTGCCATCTGTTACTCATGGGTAATAGTCTACCACAACAATTTTCCGGTGTCAACTGGAATTTAATAAAAAAACAAGCGCCGCCCAGCACTTTGCTGGACGGCGCTTTATGGTGTATCTTTGACAGGATTTACAGCCATTAATATATTTGAATATTTGAGCTGGTAAAATCATGTAAATCCTGTCTATTCCGGGAATGAATTGATAATAGAAAACATCTGTTTTCTGATCAGTCTTTGTCGCAGCCGGGAGCATCCCTCATCTGGCGGCGCATTCCGCGGTGCTCGGCCTTTAGCTTCTTCTGTTGGTCGGCGGTCAAAACCTTGCGCAATTCCAGCAAATGCTCGGTCTTGGCGTCATGCAGTTTGTTCATCAGGGACTTCATCTCGCCGGATTTCTTGCGGATCTCGCTGTCGGTGGCGTTGCCTTCCAGGATGTCCTGGTATTCCATCCGGGCGATCTTCATGTCGGCTTCCAGTTTCACCATCTCCTTGCGGTGTTTCAATGACAGCTGGTCGATCTTTTCCGTCTGCTCGGCGGTCAAACCCAAATCCTTGGCGATCTCAGGATTCTCCCACCATTGGCCCCGTCCCATCCCCATTCCGGGATTTCCGCAATCCTTCATTCCGCCTTGTTCCATCATGGCTCCGCCTTTGGGGCCGTCTCCCTTTCCCTGCCCCATGGGGCACTGGGCCAGGGCCACGCCGGCTGCCATCAGCAGGATAGCGGCCAGGGTAAGTGTCTTTTTCATTCTTTTACTCCTTTTAATTTTGTTTTTGTTTTTTGGATTTTTAATATCAACCCGCGCGGTAAATATTATTTTTGCTGATCTGTGATAGTTTTAGTTTTTGCCGCTGCCCGAACCATTGCCCTGGCCCTGCCGGCATCCCGACCCGCCGCCCTGGGGAGCCATGTTCCCGCTGCAATCGCCGGTCTGCTTTTTGGCCCGGGTGCGGGTCTGTTTTTTGGCCTGCTCCTTTTTCTGGACCTTGCACTGGTCGCAGACGCCGTTGCCGTCCTCGTCCTTGTACTGGGCCTTGGTCTGGGTCTGCTCCTGGTTCCGGATCTTTTGTCCCTGGCCGGAATCCGCCGGAGTTCCGTTTTGAGCCCAGGCCAACGGAGCCATCAGGGCCGCCATCGCCAGCGCCAGGGTGAGTTTGTGAATGGTTCTCATGTTTTCTCCTGTAAATTCTGTTGTTAGTTATCCTTGTTGGGGCAGTTCACGTGTCCGCCGAAGCCTAAAGGTTGTATGCGTAGTAGGATGAATTGCCCTTACATTACTCATTGCCCGTATCGTCTCATCTTTTTCTGCCGGATGTCCCGCACCATGTCCCTGATCTCTTCATCAAATTTCTGGATGAACACCATCATCTTTGCCTGCTGTTTTACCGTCAATATCCCGGCGGCGTAAGTCTTAAAAGCCTTCATCCTCTGCCATCTTTCGGCCTCGTTATTCTCGATCTGGGCAATCTTGGCCTTTAGCTCCTGCTCTTTGCCCCCGGCGCTCAGCAGGCTGTCCAGCTGGCCGATGTATTTTTGCCTGGTTTTCCCCAGCTGCATCAGGCCGTCTTCCAGCTGTTTGTGCTTGGGGAAAAATTCGGCGATCTGTTTGTCTGTCAGTTCCAAAGCCTCAGTCATCCTGGTGATCCGCACCGCCTCCAGCATCTTGCGCTCTTTATCCCAGGGCGGGCATGGTTCTTCGCAGGCTCCCGGTCCGCCGCCGCTCATCATCCCTGGCGGCGGGGGCATCATTCCATCCTGGGGCCCGGGCTGGGCCCAGGCTGAGGCGGAGATCAGCAGGATCAAGACTGCCGACAGCATACTTATTCTCTTCATTTTATATGGTCCTTTCTTTGGCTGATATTTGTTCCATCACGTCTTTCCACTCTTCATCGCTCAGGTCCTGGGTGGCGCTCTGGTAATCGTCCTGGTCGCTGATGCTGTAGTCCAACAGGACTTCGCTGCCGTAGGTCTGCAGGCTGGGGGAAAGCCCGTCGTTTTGACCGGCCTGGCTCAGCACCTCGTCCACCCTTTCCCAGCCGTAATCGTCTATGCCCCATTCCGAGGCGGCTTTGGCCAGATTGTTGTTGGCGCTGATCCCGGTCCCCAGCTGCCAGGCAAACAAGAGCATCACCGCGGTCATGGCCCCGGAAAGGGTTCCCCAGTATATCCATCCCTTTTGCCACCAGGAGACCGGCTTGGCTCTTAAACTTTCCGCCACCACCACCGGAAGGTTGATGAAGAACCTGTCTTCCGGCATCTCCACTTCCCAGCTCCCGGCCAGCTGAAGTAGCTTTTGGGTTGCGAGGTCTTGGCTTTTTATGTCAATATCGTTTTTCATTTTCATACCAGATCTTTTAAGCTTATTTTCAGTTTTTCCACCGCCTGGTGGTAGTTGGCCTTGACGCTGCCCTCTGTCCTTCCGGTCATCTTGGCTATCTCCTCGTGCTTGAACCCCTCGTACTGGTGCATCACGAAAACCATTTTCTGTTTGTAAGGCAGTTCGCCGACCGCCTTCTTGACCGCCCTGACCTTGTCGCTGTCCTGCCCGTCCGGGGCAGAAGGTTCCGGGATCTCGTCCAGGGAGATTGAGCTGAAGACCTCCTTTTTGCGCCAGCTGGAGCCCAGGTTAATGGCTATCCGGTACAGCCAGGTCTTGACCTCAGACTGTCCCCTAAAGCTATCCAGCCCCTTGTAAGCCCTGATGAACACCTCCTGGGTAAGGTCCTTGGCATCCTCAACATTTCCGGTCAACCGGTAACACAGGCGGTATATAGCCTGGCTGTTGGATGCTATAACCTCTTTTAGGTCATACGTTTGAGGCTCTGATTGTATGTGCTTGTCTGTCTGATCGATCATCTGCTTACAAAGTATTAGACTGCTGAAGGTGTAAAAAGGTTTATTATTGGGAAACAAAAAACGCCCCGCACAAAACGGGGCGTTTTAAAGAATGCCGGATTAGAACTTGAAGGAAACGCCGGCCGACAGATAGTATGGGTACCCGAGCCGGGCGGTGCCTACCATGGTCGGGCTGAAGTCATAGTTGCATCCCAACGTTCCACCAAAGAACATTGCGCTGGCGGACGCATCATAATCATACCAATCGCCGTAACCGGCAGCATACTCGGCATCCCAGGAAACGATATCATAACCAAGCACAGCGCCGACGAAAGGATCAAATTTTTCACCGGGTTTGAAGTGATAGTTGCCCTGGGCGCCGATCGAGATATATGTATAGGTATATTCGGCCCAGTAATAATCATAAGATTCAGATGACCATCCAAACAAAGCGCCGCCGCTGATCTTCTCGTGGAACCCGTATTCGAACTGTCCGCCCAGCATCAGGTCGTGCCAGCCCAGACCAACCAACGGGCCGACGTATTTGTTACCCATCTTGTAGCCAGCGGCCGAAGCCATGCCGGCCATGACCGCCACCAGCAACAATAATACTGCCAGTTTCTTCATGCCTGTTTCTCCTTTTAGTTAATTATGGTTTGTGGATTTATTTTCGTTTCACCATTGATAGTTTATACCAACTTGCGGTAAAAGTCAAGACATAGAAAGGCAAATGATTAATAAAATAAATGGGCAGTTCCCCATAACAGGAAACTGCCCAGGACAAAGTGCTAACGGATCTTCTTCTTGTGCCGGTTGGCGCGGAGCCTCTTCTTGCGCTTGTGGGTGGCCATCTTGTGTCCTTTTTTCTTTTTACCGCAGGGCATAAAAAACCTTTCTTCCTCTGTATTCTAAAATGAATTTATTTTTGCATTACCATGGCTTTGAGTTCGTTGGAGGCCTGGAAGACCGGGGTCAGCCGGGCCGGTATCTGCACCGTCTCGGTGGGGCGCCGGGGATTGCGGGCCAGCCTGGGCTTGCGCTCCTTGATCTTGAAGCGGCCAAATCCCCTGATCTCGATGTTCTTGCCTTCGGACAGCGTCTGCATGATGGAATCCAAAAACGAATCGACAATGATCTTGGCATCGCGCTGGGTAAAACCTGTTTTGTCGCAGACTATCTTCACCAGGTCGGCCTTAGTCATGAAATTTCCTCCTTTTGGTGCGCTGTATGGATATTATAAGCGGAATGATATATCAGTGACAACTCCCGCAGTTATGCGAGGAGCAGCTGTGGCATCCGGACTTGGAAGACGAGGAAACAAAACCGCTCTGGCTCTTGCAGCCGAAGGCTGAAAATAGTTTTTCCACCGCGGCGCTTTGGCATTCCGGGCACTTGGGATCGGGATCGGAAGCCCGCATTAACTGGTCAAATTTGTGCTGACACTGCCGGCACTCGAATTCGTATATCGGCATATTATTATAATACAACGAATTAGGGAATTTGTCAATATGTTTTTTTATAAATTTGAAATATTTAGCAAAGCCCCTGCCGGGGAGATATACCACTTTGCCCACGAAAAACACGAAACCACACGAAAAATATTTTTCATGGGACACGGATCTTCACTGATTTTTCTATACTTTTTCAAAAAATCAACAAAAGACTAACGGACTTACAATTCACAAATTACGAATAACAATTCACTAACAAAGAGCTTCCAGCATTTTCAAGGCATGGCTTTGGGGGAATTCTACTTTATGCTTGAACTCCACTATCTGCAGGCTTTCCCCGGGCTCGGGCATTCCCCTTTCACCCTGATGCGCTGATATCAGGCAGGGCACCTTCAGCAGACAGGCCAGCGAGAACAGGTCGTTCTTGACCCCGATGAAGGCCTTGGCAAAGGACAGGGCGTCGGCCAGCTCCACCGTGGACAGCGAGTTCAGCAGCAGGACGCCGGACGGGTTGGCGGACTGGAGCTCGGGGCCGGGATTTATCAGCAGCAGTTTAAGATTGGTATGCTTTTGGGCCTGGCGCAGAAAGTTTTCCAGTGATTGCCTTTTAAAGGCGGCGGCGTCCAGGGCTATAAGCTGCTGGCCTTTTTGCAGGCCCTCCACCCGCAGGCGCTCCTTGAACTCGCGCCGGCCTTCGGCGTCCACCAGCTTCGGCCAGACGATGGGATGACCAGAGGCCTCCAGCCCCAAGAACCCCAGCATGGCAAAATTGCGCCGGGCCTCGTCGGCCGGAAGGTTCTCCTGGCGGATCATCACGTTCTTGAAGGGATATCCGTCCTTGGAAAAAGCCCCGCAGCGCAGCCCGGGAACGGTCTGGTAAAAAAGATAGTCCGTCAGCGGGCAGTCCCGGTAATTAAGGTTCAGCAGCAGGTCAAAGCGACGGGACTTGATCAGCCCTTTAAGCCGCTTGAACTCGGCGCTGCCCCGGCCCTTTAACAGCTGGGGCCGGTAGTCTATGATCTCGTCCACCTCGTCGTCAAAATGCCACAGGCTGCGGCGGCCTTCGTCCAGCATCAGCGACAGCAGGCTGTCGGCATAGTGCTTGCGCAAGGCCCGGATGGCCGGCAGGGACCACAGCACCTCTCCTTCGGCCTGGGCCGGAAAGATCAGCACCCGCTTGGGCCGGCCGATGTGCTTGGCCAGAGGAAGCTGGGGCGGTTTCCCGAACCGCCGGGAAAGATCTATGGACAGATCGGTGTAAAGTCCCACTTGTTTATTATCCTGTTAGTAACTTTTATAGCCACAAAGACACGAAGGCACGAAATTCGTAAATCGTTAATTGTAATTCGTCAATTGTGTTTGTGTCTTGGTGTCTTGGTGGCTGAAGAGGGTTTCCCCTTCCGGCGCCGGTCCTCAAAGGCCAGCTTCATCACCTGGTCCACCGTTTCGGCGTAATGGAACTGGAGTTTCTTCTTGACGTAATCCGGGACCTCCTCCAGGTCCTTCTGGTTCTGCTTGGGGATGATCACTTCCTTGATCCCGGCCCGCTGGGCGGCGATCACTTTTTCCTTGATCCCTCCTACCGGCATCACCTTTCCCCGCAGGGTTATCTCTCCGGTCATGGCCAGGTAGTGTTTGACCGGCCGATTGGATAAAAGCGAGACCAGCGAAGCGGCCAGGGTCACCCCGGCCGAGGGTCCGTCCTTGGGGATGGCCCCGGAGGGAATGTGGACGTGGATGTCGTAGCGGTCGAAGAATTTGGGGTCCACCTGGTATTTGGCGGCGTTGGATCGGACATAGGACAGGGCGGCCATGGCCGACTCCTTCATCACCTCGCCCAAACTGCCGGTCAGCTGCATTCCCTTCTTGCCCGGCATCTTGGTGGATTCGATGAACAGGATCTCCCCGCCCACCGAGGTCCAGGCCAGGCCGGTGGCCACCCCCACCTCGCCGGCCCGCTCGGCCAGTTCGGGGAAGATCTTCTGGGGGCCCAGCAGGTCCGGCAGCACCGCCGGGGTTATCACCCGCTTCTTGTCCTTGCCCGAAGCCACGTCCTTGGCTATCTTGCGGCAGACCGAGGCGATCTCCCGTTCCAGGTTGCGGACCCCGGACTCGCGGGTGTATTCGGAGATGATCTTCCTGATGGTGGTTTCCGGGATCTCTATCTGCTCCGGCTTCAGCCCGTTCTCCTTGATCTGGCGGGGCACCAGGTAATTGACGGCGATCTGCAGTTTTTCCTCCTCGATGTATCCGGAAAGCTCCAGCACCTCCATCCTGTCCTTTAAGGCCGAGGGAATGGGGTCGGTGATGTTGGCGGTGGTGATGAACATCACCTTGGACAGGTCGAACGGCACGTCCAGATAATGGTCGGCAAAGGAAAAATTCTGCTCGGGGTCCAGCACCTCCAGCAGGGCCGCGGCCGGGTCGCCCCTAAAGTCCTGGCCGATCTTGTCCACCTCGTCCAGCATGAAAACCGGGTTGTTGGAGCCGCAGGCCTTTAGCCCCTGGATCACCCGGCCCGGCATGGAGCCGATGTAGGTGCGGCGGAAGCCCCGGATCTCGGCCTCGTCCCGCACCCCGCCCAGCGACATCCGGTAGAATTTGCGGCCCAGGGCCCGGGCGATGGATCTCCCCAGCGAGGTCTTGCCCACGCCCGGAGGCCCCACAAAGCAGAGGATGGGCCCCTTGGCGTCGTTCTTAAGCTTGCGCACCGCCAGGTACTCCACGATCCGGTCCTTGACCTTGACCAGGTCGTAGTGGTCCTGGTCCAGTATCTTGCGGGCTTCGATGATATCCATGTTGTCCACGGTGGACTTGGTCCAGGGCAGGTTCAGCATCCAGTCGATGTAGGTGCGGGAGACCGTGTACTCCGCGGCGTGGGGAGGCATCCGGGCCATGCGATCCAGCTCCTCCTTGGCGGCCTTGAGGGCCTCGGGACTGAAGTTGGCCTTTTCTATCTTTTCCCGCAGGGTGTTGATCTCCGCCGAGTACTCGTCGCCCTCGCCCAGCTCCCGCTGGATGGCCTTGATCTGCTCCCTTAAGAAATAATTGCGCTGGTCCTTGTCCATCTCGGCCTTGACCTGGCCCCGGATCTTGTCGCCCAGCTCCAGGATGGACAGTTCCTTGGTCAGCATCGGGATCAGCTTTTCCAGGCGCTCCTTGGGCTCCACCGTCTCCAGGATGGTCTGGCGCTCGGCCACGCTCAGGTTGAGGTTGGAGGCCACCAGGTCGGCCAGCTTGGAGGGGTCCTCCACGTTCAGGGCCACGGTCTGCAGTTCGTCCGGCAGGTAGGGCGCCAGGTTGATGATCTTCTGGAACAGGCTGGAGACATTGCGCATCAGGGCCTCGGACTCGATGGTCTTCCGGGACTTTTCCTTGATGACCTCCACCTTGGCCTTGAAATACGGCTCGGTCTGGGTGAACTTGGCCAGCCGGATCCGGTTCAGCCCCTGGACCAGCAGGCGGATGCTGCCGTCGGGAAAGCGCAGCATCTTGATGATCAGGGCGGCGGTGCCGAACTGGTAGATCTCGTCCGGCTTGGGGTCGTCGGTGTCCTGGCGCACCTGGGTGCACAGGCCAACGATTTTGGAGCCGGTCAGCACTTCGTCGGTCAGCTTGATCATCCGTTCGTTGGTGATAACCAGGGGGATGATCAGGTAGGGATACACCACCTGTCCCTTGACCGGCAGGATGGCCAGCTCGGACGGGATCTTGATGTCCTTGTTTTCCTTGGTATCTTTGGTTTCTTCGGGCATGATATGTTATATGTTCCTTAAGTTTTCTGTTTGAAGTTGGGATGTTATTTATTTGCCACAAAGACACTAAGACACAGTCATAACTTCCGATTTCCCATTTCCTATTTATTCAGATATTTTGTGTCTTCTGTGCCTTTTGTGGTTAAATAGCCCCGGTGCTATTCCACCGGGACCTCCACCGTCCGCTTGATGTCCTTGGGCAGCCTGATGTCCAGGATGCCGTTGCTGAAGCTGGATTTGATCTGGTCGGATGCGATCCCCTGGGGCAGGGACACCATTTTCTCGAACTGGCCCTGGATTATCTCCATCTTGTGGTACCACCTTTTGCCGTCCCCATGGGCCAGCTCCCGCCGCAAACCCCGGATGCAGAGGCTGTCGTTGATCAAGGTGATGGCGATGTCGCCTTTGGCCACCCCGGCCAGCTCCAGCTTGATCACGAACTCCTGCTCGGTCTCGTAGACATCGGCATAGGGCTGCCAGGCCGCCTGGTCGTTCAGGTGGTACGAGGGGTGGGCCAGCTGTCCCAGGTCCTGAAAGAGCCTGCCCAGATCCTGCCGGATGACCTTGACAAATTTTACATCGTCTTCGGACATTTTGTTGCTCCTTATTACCGCTTTGCGGTTTGGCTGATGGCTATGCCATTACCCCGGGCAATAGATGTAATATGTGGTCCATGGATTATTATAATCAATTTTTTGGGTAAACGCAACAAGAATTGAAATGGGTCAGGCGTCATTTCCCGCAGGACCATGCGCCTGAAGACAAAACACCAAACGCTTTTCCCATCAATCCTCGTCCTCCGCCCTGGGATGCGCCTGCTTGTAAACCTTTTTCAGCCGGTCCACCGTCACGTGGGTGTAGATCTGGGTGGTGGAAAGACTGGCATGGCCCAGCAGTTCCTTGACCGCCTTCAGATCCGCCCCCCGGTCCAAAAGGTGGGTGGCAAATGAATGGCGCAGGGCGTGGGGGCTGGCCTTGCCGCCGTAGTCGGAAAGGCGGATCCGGGCCTTTACTATCCTCTGCAGCTGCCTCCTGGTCAGCTGTTTTCCGTTCTTGCCCAGGAACACAGATCCTTCGCCCTCTCTCCCTGACAGCAGTTGTTTGATTACCGCCGCCGAGGCCCTGGTCAAAGGGACTATCCGCTCCTTGCCACCCTTGCCTTTTACCTTGACCTGCAAGTTTGGCAGATCAAGATCCCTGGGCGTCAGGCCCAGCAGTTCCGAGGAGCGGAGGCCGCTGCCATATAGCAGCTCCATCACAGCATCGTCTCGGATCTTATCGGCGGGATCACCCTGGTTGGATTCCACTGCCTGGACGGCCTGGG
>Ga0209668_10001080_pt1 | contig 11556 bp, 10 predicted proteins | sample FrelakmetPLP11PL_FD_187150 | JGI IMG/M metagenome (GOLD analysis project Ga0209668, IMG submission 187150) | Freshwater lake sediment microbial communities from the University of Notre Dame, USA, for methane emissions studies - PLP11 PL (SPAdes)... | ecosystem: Environmental > Aquatic >... | reverse complement strand
TTGGGAAAAACGTTGGAATACGGAGAGCTAAAGGAGAATTTATTCTTGCCACAAATATTGATATCCTGTTCTCCGATGAACTTATGGAATACCTTGCAGAAAAAAGACTCCACAATGATGTATTATACCGTGCTGACCGGATGGACAGTGCATCACCGTTTAACAGTTGGTTCAAGTTTTTTTGTAAACAGTCCTCTTCCGTAATTCTCGATTTCTGCAAAATCAATATCATCCGTGTCAATAAAAAATATGGGACGTATACAGCAGGTTCAATTTCGGATCGCCTTAAAGTATATACAAGGCACCATATTCAAAAACTGAAGGACCATTATACCGGAAGAATTCCGTTTTATGGTGCTATCCATACAAACGGCTGCGGGGATTTTACCCTGATGTCCCGGTCCCTGTGGATGAAATTTTGTGGCTACCCGGAACTTCAGATGTTTTCCTGGAACATTGATAGTGTCCTCCTTATCGCCGCGTACCACTTTGGCATCAAAGAGATTGATTTGAGACCTCCTAAAAATACATTCCACATGGAACACGGTTCTGGTTCAGGCTGGACTCCTGGTAAAGGTGAGGAAATGCTCTTTAAGAGGATCGAAGAACAGAAGATTCCGGTATTATCATGGGAAGACTGTATCTCGATTTCGAGAATGTGGAGCCGGGTGGGAAAACTAAATCATGTTGTCTGTTTCAACGAACCGGGTTGGGGACTTGAAGGATATGAATTAGAATGCATTAGTATTTGATTTTTAATTTTCTCCGAGTATCTAGGTATCAGTCTGTTTACCCCAGAAATACCTGATTTTTCTTTTACATTAACCGTATCATAAATATTGGGTTCACAGGTTTAAATTGCGGTGATGATATGGATTAACCGGCTGACAGAAAATGATGAAAAAGACCCATCAAAATTCTCCTGAACACTGGTATCCTTATAACCTAAGTTTACCAGTCTGATCCATAACATTCAAAAGGTGCTACCTATCGGCACCAATTTTTTATCAGGAAAACGAATTTGACAGTTCAGTAAATCATCACGTATTCCCGGATGAAATCCCCCAATTTAACCTTATAATCATTGAGTTAATGGCATCGAAGTTGGAGTAGACATACTTTTGGCCTTGTGTTCCCACGAATCCACGATGACTGTCAAATTTGATATAGATTTTTTGATGAATTTCGTGGAAATATGCTTGAAGTAAAAACTCTCTATCTCGTTAGAGAGATGAACAATTCAAAAAATCTTCGTATTAAGGTCTTTTTTTTGGCACACTTATAGAGCCTCAAAAAGTGTCAAATTCTTATCCAATTTTAAGCAAAAAAATCCAAATGGCAAAGTTGGGTTATAATCTCTAAAATAAAAAAGCAACGTTATGAAAAAATTCGGTGAGGGTCATTATTTGTCAAAACTCAACATTTTAAAAAATAGTCCTTACTTCAACACCATAAATAAACCCAAATCTAAAAAAAATTTCCCGGGACCAATTCTGATACATATAATTTTGGTGATTGTGTAACTCTTGCCCCTAACTTGATGTAAGGGGTGAGTAGAATTACAATCACCATAATTTTTACAGAATCGATAACTGACTCAAACCCATTGTCATAATCATCAGGATTCTTTGGATTCGGTTGATAATAGAGAACTCCATTAAAGATACTCATCGAAAAAACTGCGAGTAAAATTATTAAAATGAATGGTTTCATACCTAAATATCCTGGAAATATATTTGCATTTTTCTGTTCATTTAATAAAATTGATTTATTGAATCCAATTAACGGTCTAGGAATAAATTATTCCGTTTCTAACCGGGTGATTATTCCTTGAGAAACAGAATTATCTAATGATCCATTTCGAATTATTATCCCTTTTACACCATCTCCATCAAGTGTAAAAATCTCAATAGATTGAATACGTTCGTTTTTAGGGATAAATTTTTCGTCGATAATCTTTTTATCATCAGATGAAAGAAATCCTACAGAAATAACACCATCTATAACCTGAACCTCAATTTCAGCGGTCAACGAATTTTTTTCGCTCCCTTTTTTATTTATCGGGAAAAAAGCGGCATACGCCCATGGTTCAACGGGGGTTCGTATTTTTAACCCATCCTGAATTTTCTCAATTTTTGCATTTTTCGACGCTAATTCAACTATGTTAAGATTAATAACTCCCGGTATCTGTTTCTCCCGGGATCTATTATGTGCAATCACCTTTGGAAACGTAATTTCAACAGCTGCTTCATTCAAAGTAAACCAAAACCAATGTCCGTTTTTTGAAACATAGTCATTTCCAAGGGCGTCAATTAATTTTTCCCAGTTCTCATCACTAATCTCAGTATGATAACTCTCATCGGATGAGTGCAGTGTTAACATATTTCTGCTACAGAAATCAACAATTGCAACCGATTGTTCAACGCACGAATTTATATGCCCTAGATGGACTCTTGGGCCAGTACAATTATTTTTCCCTTTCCATAATCCATTTTCCCCATAGTAACGAACGCCATCTCCGTTATATCGGGTATCTGAAATATCATGCATAATTACAAGATGTGGTTTGTCTTTTATTAACGGTAGAATTTTTCCTAATACGGTCTCTGCCACTTCAAACCCATGTGCATCCCAAAAAATTACAATCCTTTTTTTCCCGGAAAATAATATATCATAGTCAAAATCACGGATATCCGTTGTAATAGCGTTCAACGGTTTGAACCACTGATCTCCAAGACTTCGTTTGATACACGGAACGGTTCTTTGATTCCATTCAAGTGATTGGCATATGCTAGTTATATTACATTCTATAGAAGATAACAAATGACAAACTTCTATAAAAACGCAAGTAGAGTTCCCGTATCCTCGCCCTAATTCTAATATTAAATCGGGTTTAAATTCTAAAAGGAATGCCATAATCTGAATCCATTGACTGGTATTCAGTTCATTAGGACTATTTACACACTTAATCAATAATTCAATCCGCTTTTTTTCTGATTTGATAACCTGTTGATTCTGAAGCAAGGCTTTCGCAGGACTGATATCATTCTTGATTGTCATGTTCCGTTCTTATTCGACTTACAAATTATAATAAATGCTTCTTCTCCCATTTTAGGATTTTATGTCAAATAAATAAGGATGCGTTTTTCTGCGCAACATCGTAAACTTATTTGAACGATCTATATTCTGAAGGTAGAAGAAGCCTGGAACTTGAAATATTCTTAGAAATAAAAAAACATGCCTGGTTAATGCTCAAAATATTTTTTCTGAAATATCAAACCATGAAAAGTAATATTGGGAGTATTATAAGTAAGATTGACTAAGCTCACAATATCCTTTGACGGATTAGCAGCTATAACTGGTGCCGTCCACCGGGTCTCGTTCATCCAGGTGGCGTTCACATTCCCAAATTTATCGAAGGTTTTTACACTGATTGTTAATGGACTTTCAGGATTGCCGCCGGTAGTATTCAGATACTGGACTCCCTTTGTTACCTGCCATGGTCCATTATTACCCAGATATATCATTACATGATCGAAATCGGGATCGGGAGGATCAGTCCATGTCCAGTTAATATAGGTAGGAGCATAGGTCGTGTTCGTAAGGTTCGTGATCACCTCGGGAGGCACGGTATCACATGTTATATCGGATGCACATTTTACCTTTGCCAATAAACTATAATCCACAGTCTGATTCCGGACAATCAGGTAAATATTTTTGAAAAATCCTAAGTATGGATAATTTTCATCAGTGTATGGGCTCCTTTGATCGATCGGCTGATGTTCATATGTCAATCTTGTTTGATTTTCATAGTCTTGCAAATCCATTTGAAATTTTATTTTCACTAAATTATTAGGTAATTTGATCCGACTATTGAATACATCATTTTGGCTCTCATTTTCCAATAATATCTTATCCTTTGGTCGTGGGTTCCCATAATGAATATTCACATCGGAAAACCTGTTATCCCGGAGTAATTCCGATACATTCAAAATATCTGCAGGATTGTTATTCCTGTCAACAAGCGTGACATCAAAATAAGCGTCCTGAACCGTGAGAATCGACTTATTAGATTGATTGATCTGCACAAGTGTGAGTACGTGACCGGAATAATTTGCACGAATCGGATCGCCCGTTGAAGCGACATAGGAGGTGAAACCGTACATTTCATAAAGCTGGTGTAATGCATATCCAGTCCCCCCACACCAGACCCCACCTTTTCCTTCCGCGAAGAGGCTATACAAACCTGTGGCATTTTGTTGATAGTACATGTTCCGAGGATCATCATCCAATACCAAAGTCCGAGTATGTGGTGTATGTTCATATGCCCATTCCCTCAAAATACTCACCTTTTCCCAGTCTGTAATATTGTAATTATTGATTTCCGGGTATTCGGATGCGATAAACGATTTTAATGCAAACTGGGTTAATTGGTAATCCTCCGGAATATTTCCCCATGATGTCTGGTTCACCCAGGTAGTATTGATAGTACCGGATGAATCCACGGGCCTTACACGTAGAGTGTTGAATCTACCAGGCATGAGGTTGGATTCGTTGTAGTATTGCTTTCCCTTTGATACATTCATCCTGAAAATGTCATTTAATAATATTGTCATATAGTGAAAGTCCGGATCGGGCGGATCTGTCCAAGTCCTATTGACGTAAGTGGGGGCATATGTTATATTCGTGAGATCCGCTATACTCTGGGGAGAGATCGGATTAGAAATGGCTGTCACCCCAATTGAGTATAAGACAATTAACAGCAACGCAGAAATAATAAGAGCAATGTTACTTTGTTTCATATTTTCTCTTTTTTCCGTGTATAGTCAGTCATGCATAACGAGAAATAGCCATAAACTTTTTTATTCCCTTTTTTATTATCTTGCTCGATCAACTTTTCACCCGGAGTTTGATGCGGGTACAGGCTGGGCTTGATGACTACGCCATTGACGGGTAATTCTCTAACCTCAATGTATTAATAATTACATTGGGCTGCAATTCCCTCATGGCCTCTTTTTAAATCTGCTTTTTCCTATCCTCATCATTCACGTTCCCTGTCCGTAACGACAATTTTCGCGAGAGACGAATGAACGGGTAGAGGAGTGTCACAAAATGACTCATTTTTATAACCTTAAATAACGATCCATAGACTTCATCCGTCGATATCTGGAGATATTTTTTTACTGAACATTTCAACGATAAATCCAGGAGGTGCTGGACCCCCACTACATTTGACTTTCCAAAGACACCCGGACAGAGAATACTTCTGTCAACATGAGATTCAGCGGCGAAATTAAGTACATAATCCGGCATGACCTGCCTGAAAGCTCGTCCGAGTTGCTTTGTATTGCAAATATCCCCTTTAATGAACGAATATCTTTGAGTATATTCAATAGCCGATAAATTTTTCAAATTCCCTGCATAGGTCAGTTTATCAAAATTAACCACCTGACATTCCGGATGATTGTGTAATAAAAACTGGATAAAATTACTTCAGATAAATCCTGCACCACCGGTCACAAAATATTTATTTTTTTCATTTCTGGAGATCCATATTGATTATATCCTAAGTTTGCCAGTCTGATCCATAACATTCAAAAGATGCTACCTATCGGCACCAATTTTTTGTCAGGAAAACGAATTTGACAGTTCAGTAAATCATCACGTATTCCCCGGATGAAATCCCCCAATTTAACCTTATAATCATTGAGTTAATGGCATCGAAGTTGGAGTAGACATACTTTTGGCCTTGTGTTCCCACGAATCCACGATGACTGTCAAATTCGATAGAGATTTTTTGATGAATTTCGTGGAAATATGCTTGAAGTAAAAACTCTCTATCTCGTTAGAGAGATGAAAAATTCAAAAAATCTTCGTATTAAGGTCTTTTTTTTGCACACTTATAGAGCCTCAAAAAGTGTCAAATTCTTATCCAATTTTAAGCAAAAAAATCCAAATGGCAAAGTTGGGTTATATCCTACATCGTATCAATACGTTAAAAAGGTCATCGCCTGAAAACCATAGTTTTTTGCAGTAAATATCCGTCACCAGCAATAAACTCGGGGAAATAAATCAATTAGGGTAATACCAATCCCTGATATTTTGCAACAGCCCCATCAGGATCCCCAGTAAAGACGTTTACGCCGTGACGAAGGAGCAATACCCTGTTACAATATTTTTTTACTGACTCGAGGTCGTGCGACACAAAAACAATAGTTACCCCTTCATTCCTGAAGGTATTCAGTACATCAAGACATTTCTTCTGAAATTCCATGTCTCCTACGGCTAATACTTCATCAAGCAGGAGAATTTCAGGATCTGTTTTAATCGCAGTAGAAAATGCAAGCCGGACCTGCATGCCCGATGAAAAATTTTTTAATGGGGTATCGCGGAACCGTTCGAGCCCGGCAAATTCAAGGATTTCATCGACTCTTTCTTCTATGTGCTTCTGAGGAAGACCCATGATAATTCCATACATCCTGATATTCTCAACTGCAGTAAAATCGTACTGGAACCCGACACCAAGTTCAAGAAATGGGGTTACCTTTTTTTTCACATCGATTGTTCCTGAAGTTGGACGCATGATCCGGGTCAGGATCTTAAGGATCGTGCTTTTTCCACTTCCATTCTCCCCGATAATCCCGAGCATCTCACCTTCATCGACACTAAAGTTGATATCCTGTAAGGCATGGAAGGTCTCATAACTCGCGGGCCTAATAAGACCGGTTAACACCGCGAAAAGGGTATCCCTTTTTTCGTGGGGGATCCGAAAATCTTTGTGAAGGTGCTCAACGGTTATAACTGACATTACATCTCCTCCGCAAAACGAGGTTCCAACCTGGAAAAAATTATGTAGCCGACTACGAGCACGAGAACAGCCACCACTCCGGGATATATGAGTGCAAGTGGATACGGAGTGACCGAATAGAGGATAACATCACGTGCCGTGATGATGATTTGGGCGATTGGATTCAAACGGAGAATCTCCTGAAGTGCCGGGGGGAAAATACTGAGTGGATAAAGGATCGGGGTAATAAAGAATCCTGCCTGGAGGACAACCACCCAGATAAACTGGATATCCCGGAAATATACATTCAACGCAGCAAGTGCAAGGGCAGTACCAAGAGTCAGAATAAAATAGATCAATAAAATGTAGACCAAGTACAAGAGGTTTAAAGTAATCGGAACCCGGGCGATCACCATAAATAAAATGAAAATAAGAGACTCAAAAAAACTCTGGAGCATTGCGGTGATACATCCCGAAATTACAAGGATATCCCGGGGAAAATATACTTTCTGGATTAGGCTTGGTTTCCCGACGATTGCGTTAAGACCGTAATTTGTTGCCTTTACAAAAAAGTTCCACATAATGATACCGAGAAGGAGGAATAGCGCGTAATACTCAACCTGGAGCTTCATAAGGTTGGTAAACACGACGTACAAAATGGCAAGCATCACCAACGGTTCAAGAAGAGACCAGAAGTACCCTAAAATGGAATTTTTATATCGCCATTTAAAGTCACCCATGGCAATTGCCCATACAAGCTGGCGATAATTATAGAGCTCCCTTAGGTGACTTCCCGGCATTTAACCCCGATACTGTATTATTATCCAGTACCTTTCTGAAGTTTTCGATTTGGGTTTCAACCATGCCAATGTATAATCTCAATGAGGTGGTTGCTTTCCTTATAAAGCAAATAAGTAATTACATAGAATTACTTTCCTATATCTGGCGCACTCTCCGACAGTTGAACCTCTGCAAGCCCCCATGATTCCGGGTTATTGCGAATCATCTTTTCTCCAGGGGATATCTGCCACCTATACTGCTGGGATAGATTAACGCATTCTCTCCAGGTAAGATATGGGATGTGATCCCGCTCAAGGTTTTGAAAAAGAATTCTCTGGCCAAGACCCGGGGTTATTCCAGATCCGATACTATGCTCAATATGATAAATCTCTTTTGGCGAACGTAATATTTCCTCGTTTAAGCCTGAGTAGGACGCGGATATAAGAAAGAGACTATCGATGTGAAGAGAGAACATTTCCAGTTCCGGATATCCGTGGAGATTTTCCCAATGCTCTTTTGCCATGAGGGTAAAATCCCCGCACGCGTTGTAATGCAAGCGGGGGATTTTTGTTTTATATATTGAATTTTTCAAATAATAACCAATAAGACCCGGAGAACGAATAATATCCTGGAAAAGGGCAGTCAGGTTTGAACCGGTTAAAAAGTAATATTTTCCATTAACCCTGATAACATGATTTCGGCAATATCCAAGTTTTTCTCCAACAGATGTGTTTTCAGGAATATTCGAATCAACATCAATCCGGTTCACACGATAAAATTTTCCTGGCTCTAATTGACGACTCGAAATAAATTCGATCAATTCATTCGAGAATAGAATATCAATATTTGTTGCGAGAATAAACTGGCCTCTTGCGCGCCGAATACCGACATTTTTTCCTATCATCTGAAAAATGGCGAGTTTATCTGAATTCTGGAATTTTTTATGGACCTCAGGTGGCACAGTAATAATACGAACAATAAAGTATTGCGATGGGCCTGGTAAAGAGAGAGCTCGTTCCAGAGAGGGACGGTCCTTCGGAGGGTTCCACTCAACAATAATCAACTCTACAGGAACGTGAGAGGGGCCTATCTGTTCACTCAGGCTGTCAATAAAGAGCTGCATACGACGAAGTAATCCTCCCCCGTGATCGTCATTTCTAGAGACGGCTATTATACTCAAGTACGGAGGATCATGCAACATTTGGATTACCCAATCTTGCTTGGAATTAACATTAAAGTTATGCTTATTTTTAATTGAGAGAAACGCACTAACTGTCCCAGAAGTGCCCAAAATTAATTTTATTTATCACTTGATAATACCAGAATAATAATTCTCCACTTGTTTCACAATCTTGTCCCAGTCGTACTCCAGGGCGGACATCACACATTCCTTCTTCATTTTATCCTTTATCTTTAAACAGAACATCATTGATTCTGCAAATAATTCCGGAGATAGTTCGCAGATTATCCCGGTATTATCAGTAACCAATTCCCTCACTGCATTTTTCGATGTATTTCTGGTGACAACTGGCAACCCGCAGGCCATCGCTTCAAGAGCGGCTATCCCAAATCCTTCGCGGACTGAAGGAGAAATAAAGACCGTTGATGATTTCATCAGGGCGATTACTTCATCGTGATTTGTGATAAAACCCATACACAGTACTTCGCTAATTTCATAACAATCCTGAAAGGACTATTACAATCTGTTGAATGAACGAATATATCCTTAGGTCTGGCCACACTCCGGGGAGCACCTGATATTATTTCGGTGCAGCGACACACTAGTATTCATGGCAAAAAAAGTGGTGCTACTCTGCGGGAGCCCGAGGCCGAATGGAAATACGGCACAGGTCGTTGAAGAGTGCGTGAAAGTAATCCGGGGAGAAGGGGTTGAGGCTGAGGTTTTCTCCCTTGCTGGCAGGAAGATCGAGTCCTGCACAGCCTGTTACCAGTGTAAAGACCTGGGCTCCTGTGTGATTGACGACGGGCTTAATGACCTTATCCATCTGCTCAGGGAGGCAGACGGGTTTATTGTCGCATCACCGGTGTATTTTGGTACAGCGCGTGGGGACGTAATGTCAGCATTGCAGCGGATTGGACTGGTATCAATGGCAACCGATAATTTCCTCCGCTGGATGGTCGGAGGACCCATTGCAATAGCCCGCCGGGGTGGCCATACGGCAACACTGCAGGAAATGCTCATGTTCTACCTGATTAACGAGATGATCGTGCCGGGTTCCAATTACTGGAACATGGTATTCGGTCGTGAACCGGGCGAGGTATGGAATGATACGGAAGGTATCGCGACGATCCGCCTGTTTGCCGAGAATGTCGCCGAGCTGGTGCAGAAACTAGACTGAAACATCCCTGTGTACCGCTTGCTGTCCCAGAAAGAATACAACCCTTTTTTACCTCTTGTTATTACCTGGTTTTTTCTGGCCCATATTGTTGAATTCAGAATGATTTGGCCGGATTCCCGGATAGCTTGTTTTATACTCCAAAAAAGACTATAGACGCCTGATACAGGAAGGCGAACCCTGATTTGAGTACAAACATTATCGAAGTAAAAGACCTCGAACACCAGTACGGTGATTTCAAGGCAGTGGACGGGATTAGTTTTACCGTCGGTAAAGGGGAGATTTTCTCATTCCTTGGGCCAAACGGGGCAGGAAAGAGCACGGCGATCAATGTGCTGATCACGTTATTAAAACTCCAGACAGGCGAGGCCAGGATCGCAGGTTATGATGTCAGGACAGAGCCTGAAAAAGTCAGGGAGTCAATCGGTATTGTCTTCCAGGAGGTGACCCTCGACCGTGACATGACGGTCTGGGAGATCCTTGAATTCCATGGACGGCTCTACGAGATGGCGCAATCGGACAGGAAAGAGCGGATCCAGGAGATCCTCGAACTGGTGAAGCTGGAATCAAAAAAGGACACGTTCGTAAAGAAGCTATCCGGCGGGATGAAACGGCGGCTTGAAATTGGCAGGGGGCTCATGACAAGGCCGATAGTACTCTTTCTCGACGAGCCGACAATCGGCCTCGACCCCCAGACACGGATGAGGATGTGGGACTATATCAAGGCAGTGAACGACGAGGGCACGACAATTTTTCTCACGACCCATTACATGGACGAGGCAGATAACTTGTCAGACCGGATCAGTATTATTGACCATGGAAAGATCATTGCGAGCGGGAAACCATGGGAGCTCAAGAATGCACTGGGCCAGGACATGATTTACCTTGAGACAAGCGACAATACCAGGGCCAGGACCATTATCACGGATTTGGTAAATATCAACGGGGTCAGTGACAAAGGTAAGGGGATTCTCATCACCACAAACGACGACGGGACAAAGGTACTCCCGCTGCTCATTGAAGAGATCAGGAACAGCGGCATCAGCGTTATTACGGTGAACCTGAAGAAACCCTCGATGGATGACGTATTTGTCCATTTCACCGGCCGCGAGCTCCGCGATGATAAGCCAGAGAAGATCTCAACCGCATTCGGGAGGAAATGAACGATGCACTACGGGTTTATGACGATATACTGGCGGGACATGATCAGGTTTGTCAGGTTCAAGACACTCCTTATCTCCTCGCTCGTACAGCCTGCGTTGTGGATGGCTTTTTTCGGCATTGCCATGTCGGCCAATTTTGACAGGCTCGCTGCATCAATCCCCCCAATCCCGGGGGTCCCGGAAGTGCAGTACCTGACCTATATGGCAGCCGGGGTGATCGCAATGACCACGCTATTTACGAGCCTGTTCGGTGGTATTGTCCTTTTGTTTGATAAAAACTGGGGGCTGATGAGGGAGATCATGGCAAGCCCCCTCCCACGGGACCAGATAATATTCGGTATAGCACTCTCGGGCATGACAAAGTCATTCATCCAGGTGATTATTGTCATGGTATTCGGGCTGCTCATCGGGGTGACCTTCTTTGCGGGATATACCCTCGGGCATACCATCATTGCATTGCTTGGGATCA
>Ga0209668_10001079_pt1 | contig 11556 bp, 4 predicted proteins | sample FrelakmetPLP11PL_FD_187150 | JGI IMG/M metagenome (GOLD analysis project Ga0209668, IMG submission 187150) | Freshwater lake sediment microbial communities from the University of Notre Dame, USA, for methane emissions studies - PLP11 PL (SPAdes)... | ecosystem: Environmental > Aquatic >... | reverse complement strand
CTGGTGATCAGCCCCAGCCTGGTGTTCAGCGCCACCTACACCTACGCCGATGACCCGCTCTTCGCGCCCATCCCCAGCCGGCCCTCCCAACCCGCCAACTTCTGGACCGTGTACGGCGGCAGCCTCCGCGCCCGACTCGCGGGTAGCGACAAGTGGCAACTCGCCGCCGAAGGGGCCCTCGAGCTCTTCACCGTGGGCAGCGGCTGCGGCGGCACCGTGAGCTGCGATGACGCCGGCACGCCGAACATCTTCAACCATTCGGGCCAGGCCGTGTTCACCCGCAACTGGGTGGGGGCGCTCTACCTGCCCCTCTCCTGGCAGGCCAACCGCAACCTGCAGCTCTCCTTCGTGCCCGCGGTGAGCTTCCTGCCGAGCAGCCAGGGAGAAGGCCAAGGCGGCGCCGGCGATTTCTACGGCACCAACATCAGCCTGGGGGTGGGCGCCAGCTACCGCCTCGGCAACCAGGTGCAGCTGTTTGGCTCGGCGATGTTGCCCCTCGGCCCAGGCAACAACGCCTTCGATGGCGATCTGGTGTATTCCCGGGTACCGATCCTCTCGGCCGGCGCCAACATCGCCGTCAACCCCCGCATTGGCCTCGAGGCCAGCATCACCAACGGCTTTGGCCTCAGCCCGGCCACCGCCATCCTGGCCCTGCCCAGTGCGCCGTCGGAGCCCATGCTCAGCGCCCGCTTCGCCTGGAGCCCCGGCGCCCTGGATTCGCCCAGCCCCCGCTTCACCCCCCGCCAGGCCTCCTTCGCCCTCGGGGGCCTGAGCGTCAACACCGCCCTCACCCCCGCCGATGGCACCACCCAGCTGTGGTTCAACGGCGACAGCCTGGGCAACCTCTTCGGCGGCGCCGGCTACTCGGTGTCCAACGACTTCCAGTTCCAGCTGGCCACCGGCGTGTTCAACGGCATCGAGCCGCGCAACAGCTTCGTGAGCACCTACGCCGGCAACGGCGACCTCAACCTGCGCTTCGGCGGCAAGGCCATGGTGTTTCGGCCCAGCAAGGGCCTGCCGATCTGGGCCGCCGGCCGCATCTCCGTGGGCCGCAACGAAGACGCCAGCAGCAAGCAGGGCTACCTCTTCTTCGAAACCATGAACACCTGGGAAGCCAGCCCCACCCTGGCCTTCCACCTCAACCCCAAGCTGGCCTGGAATGGCTCCGGCACCAGCTGGGGGGTGGGCCTGGCCGCCAACCTCCAGCTCGGAGCGAGCTTCCAGCTGATCCCCGAAGTGAATCTAGTGGCCACAGATCTGGGCGGCGACAACGGCTCTAATGGCAGCCTGGCGCTGCGCTGGCTGGCCTCGGCGTCCACCACCCTCGACGTCTACGTGTCCAATGCTGCCGGCCTCTACGACATCGGCCAGCTGCTCGGCAACGACCAGCTTCGCGTGGGAGCCCGCCTGGGCTTCAGCTTCTAGCTCTCAAGCGCACCCGGATGCCATTGCGGGAGCGCAGGGTGAGCCGCGCCACCAGCTCCGGCTCGTGCTCAGGATCGGGCAGCACCTCAAAGCGGCGCACCAGCTCTGCCAGCACCAGCAGTGCTTCCTGCTGGGCAAACGCCGCTCCCGGGCACTTGCGCGGCCCCAGGCCGTAGGGCATAAAGGCATCGCGAGCCCAGCGCCGATCGTCTGCATTGGTATCACTCAGGAAGCGCTCAGGCCTGAAGGCGTTGGGATCGCTCCATTGCTGCTCGTGGCGCTGGATTACCCAGGGCGAGAGGGTCACCAGGGAGCGCATCGGGCAGCGGCTGCCGGCCAGCTCCGTGTCGCCCTGGGCTTCCCGGATGAAGAAGCTCACCGGCGGATAGAGGCGCAGCGTTTCGTTGAAAATCGCGGCCCCGTAGGAGAGCCCCCGCAGATCCTCGAAATCGAGCGATCGCTCCGGCGCGCCGGCCTGGGAGCCCAAAACCTCCAGCACCTCAGCGCGCAGGCGCTGCTGCACCTCGGGGAAACAGCCCAGCAGATAAACCGCCATGCCCAGGGCACTGGCGGAAGTTTCATGGCCCGCCAGAAACAGAAAGCACACCTGATCCACCAGCTCCTCGCGGGAAAAGCCAGCGCCGGTGTCGGGATCGCGGGCCTCGAGCAGGGCCTGCAGCAAATCCTGGGGGGGCACCTCCGATAAGGCATCACCTTCAAGCCGCGTCTCGATCGCTGCGCCGATCCAGGTGCGGATCGTGCTGGCATGACGACCCAGGTAGGCCTGTAACCGCCGTTCGCTCAGGCGCAGAAACCGCAGCATCAGGGCCTGGCCCGCCCGCCGCTGGTAGCGGGCAAAAGAGCGGAAGATTCCGGCCGCCTCATCTCCCTGCAGCGGCCGCGACAGGATCGTGCGCATGATCACATCGGCTGTGACCAGGGTCATCTCCGCATCAATCTCGATCGACACCGACCTATCCGGATCTAGCTGGCGATCCAGCCTTTGCAGCAGCGCCTCAACGGCTCCCCGCATCTGCGGCAGCACCCGGCGCAACTGGGCCGCCTGAAACGCCTGATCCAGCAGGCGCCGCTGCCTGGTCCATTCGGCGCCATTCACCGAGAAGATCGCCCGGCCGATTAAGGGCTCCAGGATCCACAGGGTGAAGGGATGCTTGGGGAAAGCCTCCACCTCCTCCACCAGCACCCGCTTCACGGCCGCCGGCTCGTTGAGCAACAACAGGTGCAGACCCCGGAACTGCACCGAACCGATCGGAATGTGGAAGTCGACATCCGACAGCAAACCCAGCCAACTGTGCAGGCCTTTCAGCAGCCGCCAGAAAAAATGCTTCTTATATGGAGCCGGCTTGGGATACACCGGCACCTGCGCCAGGGGACAGGCCATTAAGGCTTGTCCCCTAACAAAGCATCAAAGTAATCAAACCCGCCCTGCAACTCCGGCGCAGCGGTTTTGAGGTATTCGAAATGCAGCGGAAACTGATTGGTGATCAGGGCCCACCAGTTGGACAGACCCTGCCTTTGGGCTAGCTCAATCAGCTCGAGCTGGGGATAGGACGGCACCGCCATCGGCAGACCACAACTGCGGTAGGGATCGACACCTGCAAAGCACAGGTAGTCGTCCCGGGAGGTGATGTCGCGCCAGGGGATACGGGGCTCTTGGGTCAGGGTGCGCAAGTCGTCGTGGAAGGCTGAGGCACCTCGGTAAACGGCCAGATTGGCGAGGTTCTGGCCCAGGCTCAGCAGGCCCAAACGAGGCGCCAGCTGGCCATAGGAGCTGTGGCGCCTCAGCGTGGCCGCCAGCATCGCCATCACGAAACTGCCGGAGCTATGGCCCACCAGCTGCACCCGCTGCGCCGGCTTCGCCCGCTCGATCGCCACGATGTGTTCTGCCAGCTCGTCGAGACGTTGCCGCAACTGGCGGTCGCGGACCTGACCCAAGCGGTGGGTGAACAGGATCGAGCGAAACAGCCACACCACCCCCTCGCGATCAGCCAGTTGCCAGCAGCGGGGAATTAGCCACAGCACGACCAGCGCTGCCACCACCACACCGAAGGGAGGGCCCAGCAGCGCCGCCACCAGCCATGCCAACAGGGCCAAAGCCGCCCCACATGCCGCCGCAAACAGCAACGGATAGAGCCCACACAGCGCCACCGAAGGACACAAGCTCGCCCAGCGCAGCAGCCCACCACCCAGCAGATACCAGAGCGCAAACCGAAAGCCCTTCCAGCCGATCACCAGAGGCTGCTTTGGCCAGTTGTCGCGCACGATGTCATCCCAGTGCAGGAAGGCCACCTCGAGCGCGCAGTTTCCGCCGTTGTCTTGGTCGACCACGTGCCAACAGCTCACCAAGCCATCCGAGGCCTTACGGCGAGGGCCAACCGTGAGCGGGCGGCCGGTGCGGGCGGCATAGGCCTGCAGCTGCTCCACAAACAGCCGGTAATAAAAGCCCACCCCCCGGGGATCAAAGCCGCTGAGAAAGTAGACGCGTTGCCGTAAGCATCCAGTCCCGTGCTGCACCCTGCGCTACTCCGGCCCCTGGTTGCCTTGCTGTTGAGCCTAATCGGCGCTGGCAGTGTGGTTCTCCCCGCGCCGATGACGCCCGTGGCGGCCGCTGCTCCCGAAGCCCGGGTGCTCCTCAAGGGTAAAGCTGGCACCTACACCGCCAGCGTGTTTGTGGCCACCACACCCAAGCGCGCCTGGGCCGTGCTCACCAACTACGAGGGCCTAGCCGGCCAGCTGCCCGATCTCAAGGCCTCCAGGCTGCTAAAGCGTCAGGGCAGCAAGCTGGAGCTGGAGCACACCTACCAAGCTCCCTACACCTTTGGCCGGCGCATCCAGGCGACCCTGGCCATGACGGAAACCCCGATCCGCCAGCTCAGCTACACCCTGATCCGGGGCGACCAGATTCGCCGCCTGCAGGGCAACTGGACGATCACCACGGTGAAAGGAGGCGTGCAGCTGCGTCACCAGATCCAGGTGGACCCGGAGGTGCCCGCAATTGTGCGCCCCATCTACAACGACCTGTTCGAGGCGAACCTGCAGCAGTCGATGCAGATCCTCAAAAAGATCATGGAACAACCGGGCTAATCGCCGCGCAGCTGCCGCAGCAGATCGGCCGTGTCGAGTGCGGCCACATCCGCCACTTGCTGGTCCCAAGCCGGCGTGGGCTGCTGGGGCTCAGGCTGTGCCGGCTGGGGTTCCGGCGCCCTCCCCTCGGGGAAGAGCACCTCGGCCAGGAAGTAGAGCACCAGATCGTCGACCGTGGGGTGCTCGAACACCAAAGACTCGGTGAGCCGCACCCCCAGGTTGGTCTCCAGCAGCACCGTGAGCTCCAGGGCCATCAGCGAGTCGAGGCCCATGTTGAACAGGGGCTCACTGGGGTCGATCTGCTCGGGATCGCCCACCCCCATCACCTTGGCCAGCTGCTGCTGCACGAAGGCCACCAGGCAGCTGTGCCGCTCCAGCAGCGGCGTGTCGCGCAGCACCGCCAAGTAGGCCGGCTCAGCTGAGGCATCACGGGCTGCAGCGCCCGCCGCAGGGGCGGTCAGGTCGGCCATCAGGGCCGCCTGGCGCGGGCTGGCCTGGCGGCTTAAGCGCGCCCAGTCCACCTCAAGCACACCTACCGGCCCGCAGCTGCCCCGCTGCAGCAACTGCTCCAGGGCAGCGAAGGCCGCAGCTGGCTGCAGGGGCGTCACCCCCAGGGCCTCAAGCCGCTGGCGCTCGCGCACGCCCAGGCCCGCCGCCATGCCGGCCCCCTCCCAGGGGCCCCACTGAATCGCCAGCTGGCCGGTCGCTGCCGCCAGCCCATCGAGGGCACCATTGGCGGCGCAGTAGTTGCTCTGACCCGGCGAGCCCAGCAGCGACGCCATCGAGGAGAAATGCACCACGAAAGGATCGCTCTGAGGGGGATCGCTCTGCAAAGCCGCCTCGATGCGCTGCCAGCCGCCCAGCTTGGGCGCCAGCACCTGGCGCAATCGCTCGGGGGTCTGGGACTCCAGCAGACCGTCGTCAAGGACGCCGGCGGCGTGGAACACGCCGCGCAGGGGTCGTTCTGGCGGCAGAGCGGCGAGGGCCGCCGCCAGCTGGCTTTCCACCCGGGTGGCGGCGGCACCGGTAGCCGCCAGGTTCAGGGGCAGGGCGGTGCAGGTCACCCCCCGTTCCTTCAAGTTCGTGAGCAACTGCGCAGCAGCAACGCTTTGGGCCTCGGCCGAGCGGGCCAGCAGCAGCAGCGAGGTGGCCCCCTGGTCGGCGAGCCACTGCAGCAGCTGCAGCCCCAATCCGCCCAGGGCGCCACTAACCAGGTAGGTGGCGGTGGGCAAAATTGCACGAGCCGGCGCGGCTAGCGACTGGCTGATCACCACCTTGCCCACATGGCGGGCCTGGGCCATCAGCCGGAAGGCATCCACCGCCGCTTCGAGGGGAAATTCTTGAATCGGCAGGAGCTGGTAGTGGCCCGCCGCCAGGTTTGCCAGCAGCTGCTCCAGCAGTCCGCGGATCAGCTGGGGCTCGGCCGCCGCCACCTCCAGCAGGTCGAAGGGCAGGTAGGTGGCATCAGGCCGGCGATCCGCCGCCTGCTGGCGGCTCCAGATCTCGATCTTGCCCAGTTCTACGAAGCGGCCGCCCTCGGCCAGAGCCTCGAAGCTGGCGTCAACCCAGTCGCCCTTAAGGCTATTGAGCACCACGTCGACACCACGGCCGCCGGTGTGGGCGCGTACCTGCTCGGCAAAGTCAAGGCTGCGCGAATCGAACACCGCCTCGACGCCCTGGTCAAGCAGGGCCTGCTGTTTGGAGGCGCTGGCGGTGGCCAGGATCCGGGCTCCGGCGCGGCGCGCCATCTGCAGGGCGGCCTGGCCCACCCCACCAGCAGCCGCATGGATCAGCACCGTTTCGCCTGGCTGGAGGCGGGCAAGGCTGAGTAGGCCGTAGTGGGCCGTGAGAAAGGCCGTGCTGATGCTGGCCCCCTCCACCGCCGTGAGCTGGGGCGGCAGCGGCAGGCAGAGCTCGGCGCGGCAGAGCACATGGCTGGCCAGGCTGCCCACCGCCAGGGCAGCCAGCACCCGCTCCCCCACCAAGGCAGGATCCACCCCCGGGCCCACGGCTGTCACCCGGCCGACGGCCTCGCCACCGAAGGGCACCCGGGCCCCGTCATCGAGGCCCAACTGACGGCTGTAGCTACGCAGCAGCCCCAGGGCGTTAAGCACATCGCGGAAGTTGAGACCGGTGGCCTCCACGGCGATCTCCAGCTCGCCGGCAGCGGGGGGCTGGGGTGCCAGGGCCTGGGCCTCCAGGCTCTCCAGCAGGCCCAGGCTGGCGGTGGCGTAACAGAACCGGGCCGGCGCCAGCCGGCGCAAGCGCTGACGGAGCAGCTGCCGGCCGTCCCAGGCCAGGGCGGGCTCCTTTGCCGCCAAGGCGGCGACCTCCGGCCAGGGCAGGCTTGTCTCGCTTGCCCCATCCAGCAGGTGCAGGCGCAGCCACTGGCGCCGGGGCTGCTCCAAGGCCGCCGCCCGCACCCAGCCGTCTAGCGCACCGGCCAAGGCCGGCTGCTGGGGCCCATCGAGCAGCAGCCACAGGGTGGTATCGCCAGGCAACCGGGAGGCCTCCAGCAGGGCGGCCGTGGCAGCCGCCGGATCGGGGCCAAGGGTGCTGGCCCGCAGCAGTCCAGCGGGGGGGCCAGCATCCGGACCAGCTCCTGAAGACAACTGCTGGGTGGGGATCGGCTCCCAGGCCGCCCGCACCAGCTGTGGGCCCGCCGGGCCGCCAAGGGCTTGGCGTTTGGCTTGAGGGAACAGCCAATCGAGGGCGGCCCGGGGCAGCCGGCGCAGCCGGAAGCCCGTCACCGAACCCACCGCAGTGCCAGCGCCATCGCTAAGCAGCAGCTGGGCCTGCACGAAGGCCGGTTCATCGCTGGCCAACAGCTCCACCGCGCAGTGGAGTCGGTCGGGCAGGGGCCATTGCCGCAGGGTGATCGCCTCCAGGCCCACCGGCAGCAGCAGCTGGCCGGCCGCCGCCTGCGGATCAAGTGTGGCCGCCACCGCCTGAAAACAGCCATCCAGAAGGGTCCAGTCGTGGCCGCCGGGCTGGCGCTCCAGCTCCGCCCAAGCCCGTCCTTCCTGGCGCCGCAGCGCCACCAGGCTGCGGAAGGCGGGGCCGTAGCAGAGGCCGAAACGCTCCAGGGCCCCATAGAACTCTGCGGGATCAAGGTGCTCCGCCGACTCCGGCACAGGCTCGGGGGGCGACGGTTCAAGCAGGGGGCTATCAGGGCCCAGGAACTGGCAGGCGCCATGGCTGCGCCAGCTGCCCTCCACCTGCTCTGCGGAACCAGCCCCATCTGAGGCGGCACGGCTGTGAAACTCCAGTCCAGCCGGCCCGTGCACCAGCTGCAGCTCACAGGGCGCAGCCTCTGGCTCCAGCCGCAGCGGCTGCTCCAGGCGCAGGTCCGTCAGGGTCAGCGGTTCATCGAGCAGCTGACGGGCCTGAAGCGCCAACTCCAGAAAGCCGGCGGCTGGAAACACCACCTGGTCTCGGATGCGGTGATCGGCCAGGTCGGCGGGGGTCGTTGCCGCCAGCCAGGCGCACCAGCGCCTTTCGCTGCCCCCCGGCAGGGCCAGGCGCTTGAGGCCGCTCCAGGCCTGGGTGGATGGCGTGGCTGCCGGCGGTTGCGCTACTTCGCCGTGAATGTGCTCCAGCCACAGGCTGGCGGCCGCCTCCCCCGCGCCCCGGCGGCTCCACCAGTAGCGCTGACGCTGGAAGGGATACCCCGGCAGGGGCACGAGGCGATGGGGGAAGGGGCGATGGAAGCCGCGCCAGTCGATCGGATGGCCACTGCGGTGCAGTTCAGCCAGGCTGCGCAGCACCACCTGCCAGTCGTTCTGGCCAGGGTGCAGGCTGGGCCACCAGGCCAGGCTGGGATCGGGCAGGCACTGGCGGCCCATGCCGATCAGGGTGGGCCTGGCACCGATTTCTACAAACGTCTGTGCCCCCTGGGATGCCAGGGTGGCCAGGCCCTCGGCGAAACGCACCGGGCTGAGCACGTGGTCGCACCAGTAGTCGGGCTGCGCAATCTCCGGGCCGGCTAGCTCTCCCGTGACATTGCTCACCAGGGCCCTCCTCGGCGGTGAGAAGCTGATCCGACTCAGCTCCCGTTCGAAGGCCTCCAGCATCGGCGCCATCGCCGAGCTGTGGAAGGCGTGCGACACCGCCAACGGCTGGCAGGGCACACCGGCCGCCGCGGCCCGCTGCACCAAGCCATCCAAGGCCGATTTTGGTCCAGACACCACCGTGTTGGCCGGACCATTCCAAGCCGCAACCGCCAGCTCCGATCCACCGGCGAGCATCGCCTCCACCGTTGCCTGGGGTGCCAGTAGTGCCACCATGCCGCCCCCCGCCGGCAGGGTCTGCATCAACTTGCCGCGGGCCGCCACCAGCCGCAGGGCGTCCTCCAGGCTGAATACCCCAGCCCGCTGGGCCGCAACGATCTCGCCCACGCTGTGGCCCAGCAGCAGATCGGGTTGCACGCCCCAGCTAGCCCACAGCTCACTGAGGGCGTAGCCCACCACAAAAAGTGCCGGCTGGGTGAAGGCGGTTTGGTTGAGCCTGGTGGCCGCCTGCTCCTCCTGCCCAGGTTCCGGAAACAGCACCGAGGCCAGAGGGTGCTCCAGCAGCGGGTCCAGTAGGGCCGTGCAGCGCTCAAACGCCTCGTGAAACACCGGATGGCCAGCATGCAGCTCCTGGGCCATTCCGAGGGACTGGGAGCCCTGGCCGGTGAACAGCATCGCCAGCTTTCCTGGCCGGCGGGACGCCTGACCCTGCACGGCGCCAATGGCTTCCGCCGCCTCCGTTCCCTGCCGGCTGCAGGCTTCCAGCTGGGCCAGCAGCTCCTGGCGATCGCTGCCCAGGCACACCAAACGTCGGCTGAACTGGGTGCGGCGACTGTTGGCGCTGGCGCAGAGATCAGCCACTGCCAAATTTGGCCGGGCCCGCAGCCAGGCCACCAGGTTGGCGGCCTGCTGGCGCAGGGCCTCCGGGGTGCGGGCCGACACCGTGAGCAGCTGCAACGGCAGTTGCTGGCCGTAGCGGGGTGGCGGCGGCGGCTTTGGTGCCTCGGCCAGCACCACGTGGGCATTGGTTCCGCCGAACCCGAAGGAACTCACCCCCACCACGGCCGGCTGGTCGGCATGGGGGAAGGGTTCGAGAGCCGTTTGCACCTGCAGCTTCAGGCCAGCGAAATCCACCGAGGGATTGGGGCTGCGGAAGTGCAGGCTCGGGGGCAACTGGCGGTGCTGCACACACAGGGCCGCCTTGATCAGGCCGGTAATGCCGGCGGCGGTTTCCGAATGGCCCAGGTTGGTTTTCACCGACCCCACCCGGCAGGTGTCCCCGTCGGGGCGTCCCTCCCCGAGCACGGTGCCCAGGGCCCGCAGCTCGATCGGATCCCCCTGGCGGGTACCGGTGCCGTGGGCCTCTACGTACTGCGTAGCCGCCGGATCAATGCCCGCCCGCGCAAAGGCTGCCCGCACGCAGGCCACCTGGGCCCGCAGGTTGGGCGCCACCATGCCGTTGCTGCGGCCGTCGGAATTCACCGCCGAGCCATGGATCAGGGCCACGATCGGATCACCAGCGGCCCGGGCCGCCGACAGGGGCTTAAGCAGCACGGCCCCGGCGCCTTCGGAGCGCACGTAGCCATCGGCCCCCGCATCAAAACTCTTGCAGCGCCCATCCGGAGCCAGCAACCCGGCCTTGCAAAAACTGCTCTGGATGCCCGGGTGGATCAGGGCCTGCACACCGCCGGCTAGGGCCGCTTGGATCTCGCCACGCCAGAGGCTCTCGCAGGCCAAATGCACCGCCACCAGCGAACTGGAGCAGGCGGTGTCCACCGTGAAGCTGGGACCCTTGAAATCAAAAAAATAGGAGAGCCGATTGGCGGCGATGCAGCCGGTGTTGCCCGGCAGCACAAAGGGCTCGTTGTCGGGAATGGCGTAGTGCTCCGGAGAAGCCCACAGCAGGGAGCTGTAGTCGGAGCTGGAAATCCCCATGAACACGCCGGTGGCCGTGCCCCGCACCGCCTCCAGGGGAATGCCTGCCGACTCGATCGCCTGCCAGGCCACCTCCAGCAGCAACCGCTGCTGGGGATCCATGCAAACCGCCTCCCGGGGGCTGATGCCAAAAAAGGCGGCATCGAACTGATCGATGCCATCGATGAAGCCACCGCGCCTTACGTGCTGGTGCAGGGGTACGGATGGATCCGGATCGAAGTGGTGGGCTAGGTCCCAGCGGTCGGCGGGAACCTCGGAGATGGCCTCCTCGCCATGGCGCAGCAGCTCCCAGAACGCCTGGGCTGAATTGGCACCGCCCGGCAACCGGCAGCCGATGCCGATGATGGCGATCGGTTCGTGACCCGTGTCTTCAGGGGGGACACTCAAACTTTGCCACTGCTGCAATCTTCAGCGCTCAAACTACAGCGCTCCAACGCAGTCTTTCAGCCGTCGCCATAGCTGGAACGCAGGCGCCGGCGGTTTTCCAGCAACACCCGATCCAGGGGCCCCAGGCTGCGAGGCGTCAACTCGGGATTGAGGTCGGCCAGCTGGGAGAGGGCCCGCACATCCAGGTTGAGCTCCTGGGCCGTGATCGCCCGGATGATCGGTGCGGCCAACCAGCCGTGCAGTGGGCCCGGCAGCACCCGGGGTGAATAGATCCAGGTGGTGAGCTGGGTGCGCTGATGGTCTAGAGGCAGAAAGGCCATCACCACCTTGAGCCGGAAGCGGCGCGGCCGGCCCTGGCGGCTGGTCCAGGTCTGGTCGTAGATGGTGAGCAGGGGGGAGAAAGTGGTGATCCAGTCGTTGGCGAAGCCATCCCCCGGGCGGATGTCGATGAAGGCATCGAAAATCCGGGGGAAGGGTTTCTGGGGGCCGCTGTTCCACACCCGGGTGGCCGCCGGCTCCAGCTCCAGCCGGTGACGGATCGCCGCCGGCTCCGTGAAGCCGAACACCTGATGCACGCTGCTGGTGTGCTCCACCTCGGTGAAATTGTCGAGGGTGAGCTCTAGCGGAGCCGGCACCGTATGCAGCGTGATCCCCGCCAGCTCCAGGCCCGTGGTGTCCCAGTAGGGCAGCGAGA
>Ga0209668_10001078_pt1 | contig 11556 bp, 11 predicted proteins | sample FrelakmetPLP11PL_FD_187150 | JGI IMG/M metagenome (GOLD analysis project Ga0209668, IMG submission 187150) | Freshwater lake sediment microbial communities from the University of Notre Dame, USA, for methane emissions studies - PLP11 PL (SPAdes)... | ecosystem: Environmental > Aquatic >... | reverse complement strand
AGGCCGCGGTCGACGCTGAATCCGCTGGGCGTGGCTCGCGACCGCTCGTGCTGATGCCGAACCCGTTCTATCAGATCTATGAGGGTGCGGCGCTGCTCGCGGGCGCCGAACCGCGCTTCCTCGACTGCACCGAAGGCAATGCATATCTGCCCGACCTGGACGCGATCGACGCGGCGACCTGGAGCCGCTGCCAGGTGCTGTTCCTTTGCACTCCCGGCAACCCGACGGGCGCCGTCATGCCGGACGCCTACCTGCAGCGCGCGCTGGAACTCTCGTCCCGCCACGGCTTCGTGATCGCAGCGGACGAGTGCTACTCGGAATTGTATTTCGATGAAGCGTCACCGCCCACGGGGCTGCTGCAGGCTGCATTTCGCGCGGGCAACACACAGTTCGAGCGCTGCGTCGTGTTCCACAGCCTGTCGAAGCGCTCGAGCGTGCCGGGCCTGCGTTCGGGGTTCGTCGCCGGCGACGCGGGGATCCTCGCACGCTACCGGCTCTATCGCACCTATCATGGCTGCGCCGTGCCGGCCCACACCCAGCTCGCGAGCCTGCCGGCCTGGAACGACGAAGCGCACGTCGTCGAGAACCGTCGCCTGTACCGCGAGAAGTTCGCGCGCGTCACGCCCGTGATTGCGGCAGCCCTGCAGCAGGACATTGCCGTCCCCGCGGGCGGATTCTATCTCTGGCCTCGCGTGGGTGATGACGAGGCCTTCACGCGCGGCCTGTTTGCGCAGCAGCACGTGACCGTGCTGCCGGGCCGGTACCTCGCGCGTGAGACCGGATCCGGCAATCCCGGGCTGGGCCGCATTCGTATCTCGCTGGTTGCCAGTCTCGACGACTGCGACGAAGCCGCGCGCCGCCTTGCGAAGTTCGTGCAGGCAGGAAGTCACTGATCGGGCGTCAGCCACCGACCTGGAACGACCCACAAGCACAGTGCTCGCGGCGGAGCCGTAACCTGCAATCCGCCTGTAACCTGCGTGCGCCACCCTGAGCGATCAACTTGGGGGTTGCGGCATGGTCAAAGACAGGCTGATCCAGCGCACGCTGGTCGCGCTCGAGTCGATCCGCACGGGTGCGCTGGAATTCGAGGCCGAATACGCAGCAGTGCTGGCCAACGTTGCTCCCAGGAACCGGGCCAGCGCGAGGAACCTGCTGCACTACCTCAGCCTCAGGCAACGTGACATCCGCCCGTTGCAGCAGGACCTGCAGTCGCTCGGCCTGTCGACGCTCGGCGTGCTCGAGTCCCACGTGCTCGCGTCGTTGAACGCGGTGATCACCTGCCTCGAGGCGCTGGCGGGCGCGCCCGAGTCGGAGGTTCCTGCGCCGCCCGCCGACTTCACCACCGGTCCCCTGCTGCTGCGGGAGCATTCGCGGCGGCTGCTCGGGCCCATGCCACCGTCCCGGTCGACTCGCATCATGGTTACCATGCCGCGCGAGGCGGCGGACGACCCGGGGCTGTTGCTCGACCTGCTGCGCGAAGGCATGGACATCATGCGCATCAACTGCGCGCACGACGGTCCTGCAGAATGGCAGCGCATGGTCGCCAATCTGCGCCTGGCAGAGCGCAGCGTCGGCAGAAGCTGTCGCGTCCAGGCCGACCTGGCGGGGCCCAAGTTGCGCACCGGCGCGCTGGAACCGGCCGGCCACCTGCTGCGCATCAAGCCTCGCTGCGATGCGCTCGGGCGATTGCTGGAACCCGCCCGTCTCTGGTTCACGCCGGAAACAGATCCCGAGCCGGCTCCAGCGGGTGCCACCACGGTGCCGATCGCAGCGGCACACGGCGCGTGGAGGCGCGGCCGGATGCTGCGGATGACCGACCTGCGCGGTCGCAGCCGCTTGTTGCGCGTGCTGGACACGTCGGACCGCTCGTTGCTGGCCGAGCTGGAGCGCAGCGCGCACATCGGCGAAGACTCGCGGCTGGACATCGAGGATGCCGAAGGCCCGGCGGGTCATTTCAGCGTCGGTCGCCTGCCGCCGTTCGTGGTTCCGATCCGGCTCAACATCGGCGACACGCTCGTGCTTACGCGCGAGAATCGGCCCGGCACAGCGGAGACCGTGGACCCGACGACCGGCTTGATCGTACCGGCGAGAATTCACTGCACGCTGGAGGCCGCGTTCGAACACGCCCAACCCGGACAGCGTGTCTGGCTCGACGACGGCAAGATCGGCGGCTTCGTCCGGCGCAATCACGGCGACACGATCGAAATCGGCGTCACGCATGCGCCGCCAGGCGGCGCCAAACTGCGCGAGGAAAAAGGCATCAATTTCCCCGATACCGACCTTGGACTCGGGGCGATGACCGACAAGGACCTGGCCGACCTGCGCGAAGTCGTGCGCTACGCCGACATCGTTGCGCTGTCGTTCCTGCGCACCGAGCAGGACGTGCAGCGGCTGCAGGACGAAATGCGCAGGTTGGAAGCCGGGCAACTCGGCATCCTGCTCAAGATCGAGAATGCCCTGGCCTTCCGCAACCTGCCGCGAATCCTCCTGGCAGCGTTGAACGGCCCCCCGATCGGCATCATGGTTGCCCGCGGCGACCTTGCCGTCGAAGTCGGCTTTGAACGGCTGTCGGAACTGCAGGAAGAAATCCTGTGGGTCTGCGAGGCCGCTCACGTGCCCGTGGTGTGGGCCACGCAGGTGCTGGAGGGGCTCGCCAAGGCCGGCGCCCCGTCCCGCGCCGAGGTGAGCGATGCCGTGATGAGCAGCAGGGCGGAGTGCGTGATGCTCAATAAAGGCCCGCGGATCGTGGAGACGGTTTCGTTCCTCGCCAATGTGCTCGAGCGCATGGCGGAACACCAGGACAAGCGGATGGCGCTGTTGCGCCGGCTCTCTGTGTCTGAACTTTGAGCCGCCGCAGACCTTCGACGGTCAGGGAATGTCGAACTGTGCCTTGAAGCGCTGCATTTCTTCCCACACCACCGGATCGACGGTCTGCGGATTCACGCGGGCGAAGACGCGCGCCAGCACGTCCTTTTCCTTCTCGTCGACGGTGCCATCCTGCAGGGCGAGGCGCTCGAGCATCTGCAGCTCGTCACGGTCGATCAGGCCGTCGTTGGCGAATACGTGCAGGAATGAGTACTGCATGATCGCGTTCCAGTTACTGCCTTGCGCCATTCTCCGCCTTCCGTCCCGTCGGTTGATTCGTCAGCCGGCTGAGATGAGCTGCCCGGGCTCCAGCCGCCTGGGGTCAGGATACCTGCTGGCGTGCCGCCGGGTTCAAGGCATTGGTTACGGCCTGGATGACGTCGCGTTCCGCATCGCTGACGAGCCTGCCGCCGATGCCCATGACGTCACCCTCACGCGCGGCTTCCGCGACGGCGCGGGCGACACCGGCAACGAAGGTCCGGTAGGCATACGCGTCGAGCTCGCCGCCTTTGCTGTTCAGGACTTCGAACGCCTGGCGCGCAGACTTTACGGCGAGATCCCTGATCTCGGCCGGTGAAAATCTCGGGCCCGTGGGTCCGGCAAATCGCGCATACAGGTCCGCGATCTCCTTCTCCATTTCGGATTCCGACGCGATCAGCCGGATCAGCGGGTGGTCGTTGTTGATGCCGTTGGCAATCGCTTTCGCGCCCGCGGCTCGCTCGAGCAGCCCGTCCAGGCGGGTACCGCCGGCGGCAGACACGGCTAACACGACAAAGTATGGCGTGTCGCGCAGAACGGCCCACTGGTCCGCGGTCAAGGATTCCCGAGTCAGAAGCTTCATTGCATGCCCTCCGGTCGTTGCCTAAACCGATTACATTGCCATCGCAATGTGACGGTTTCCTTGCAATCGACCCTCCGTGTTCGGCGCCAGTCACGCGCGGAGCAGCAACCCCTGCCCGGCGCGCACCTGCCGCCCTGGCTGGATACCTTCGGCCAACCGAAACGGCGCGGGCGCCAGAACAATGATCGTCGACCCGTGTTCGAACCAGCCCATTTCCTCGCCCTTTGCCAGCCGGGAATCGCAGGATATTTCGTTGGGCCCCCGGTAACGGAGATGCAGGGTCACGTCGAGGAACCGAAGCCGGATACTGGCCACGAGGATAGCGGCCACGGGCACTAGGGCGATCGTCTCACCGCCCCTGTCGAGCCGACACCGCACGATGGCACGCTCGTTGCGACAGAACAGCCGGGGGATGCGGGCGAGCGTCGCCGGATTGACGTTGAACGCGTCGCCGGAAACGTAAGTGATCCGCGAGACCTGGCAGTCGTGCGGCGAGTGGAACCGGTGATACATCGCGGATGTCAGCCGCAGCGTCACGTAGGCGCCCCCCTCGAGCGAGTCCGCCAGCTCTCCGTCGCCGGCCAGGAGATCGACCAGGCCGTAGGTCGAACCCTTGGCCTGCAGCAAGGTCTGGCGGTCGATCGTCCCGCAACCACCCACGATACCGTCACTCGGACTGGCCAGGACCCCGGGCCGCAGGTCCGGCGGGCGCGCACCCTCGCGCAGTTGTCGCGTGAAGCAGTCGTGCATGCTGCGGAAATCGCGGGACCTCGCGTCGGACAGGTCCAGGTCGGCGAAGGCCTGCCAGGCTGCAAGGCACAAGTCACGCACGACCGGATGCTCGACCTTGCTCAGGCGCCCGACAATCCAGGTGAGCGACTTACGGGGAATCCGGTTGGTCAGCCAGAAATTCAGCGTCGCGTTGCCGGCCAACCAGGCCGCTGCGCTGCGCCCCCACGCAGCAGTCATCGACGTGTCATCCAGCCAAGGTACCTTTGCGGCGGAGGTACGTGGTGGACTTGAACCCGTGGGTCCTGACTGCGATTGCTGGTGGGGTCGCCGTCGCGGCCCCCGCTGCCCGTCGCCGTCTTGAACTTTCTGCCGCCAAGCATCGGTCGCTCGCAGGACATCCCCGGATTTCCAGGTGGTTGGCGGCGCTGATTCCAAACTACGAATACGACGAGCACGAATTCTTTCGCAGCGATGGCGCGGAGCCCGCGCTCGCAGAGCAGCGTCGCCAGGGGTTGCAGCGCCTCGGCGCAGCACTTGCAGCAAAGTATCCGGCCGGCGACACGTTGAACTCTGCAGCCGAAGGCGGCATTTCCGACCTGCAGTTCATCAACCGCAATCGCGTGCCTTTCCAGTACCGCGGCATCGTGCGAGCGCAACTCAAGGGCACGGCCTTCTTGCAGTCGTCCTCGGGCGTCACGCTTACTGACGTGGATGGCAACCAGTCCTACGACCTCGCCGGCTCCTACGGGGTCAACCTGCTCGGCTACGACTTCTACAAGGCATGCATCGATCGCGGAATCGCACGAGTCCGTGAGCTCGGCCCGGTTCTTGGCGCCTATCACCCGGTAGTCGCCGACAACGTTGCGCGCCTGAAGCGGATCTCCGGACTCGACGAAGTATCCTTCCACATGTCCGGCACCGAGGCGGTGATGCAGGCGGTGCGCCTCGCCCGCTATCACTCGGGCCGCACGCACGTCGTTCGCTTTTGCGGCGCCTATCACGGCTGGTGGGGAGACGTGCAACCCGGCATCGGCAACCCGATCCCGGCCGACACCACGTACACGCTCAAGGACATGGACGATGCCACCTTGCGAGTGCTCAGTCGCCGCAAGGACATCGCGTGCGTGCTGGTCAACCCGCTGCAGGCGCTGCATCCGAACTCCGCCGCGCCTGGCGACTCTACACTCGTCAACAGCGCGCGTTCGGCACGGTTCGACCAGTCGGCTTACCGATCGTGGCTCGAGCGCCTGCGTGCCGTCTGCACGGAGCGCGGCATTCCGCTGATTTTCGACGAGGTGTTCGTCGGTTTCCGGCTCGCACCCGGCGGCGCGCAGGAGTATTTCGGCGTCCGGGCCGACCTCGTCACCTACGGCAAGACGCTCGGTGGTGGCCTGCCGGTCGGCGTGGTCTGCGGGCGAGCCAGCCTGATGCGCCGATTCGACGAAGACAAGCCGGCCGACGTCTGCTTCGCGCGCGGCACATTCAATGCGCACCCTTACGTGATGGCATCGATGAACGAGTTCCTGGTCGCCCTCGAGGAGCAACCGGAGTTGCGAGCGCTCTACGCAGGGCTCGACGACACATGGAACCGACGCGCGGAAGTCCTTAACGCACGGCTGCGCGAAGCGCAGGTGCCGGTTCGCGTGCGCAATCTCGCCACGATCTGGACGGTCTGCTACCAGCAGCCTTCGCGCTACAACTGGATGTTGCAGTTCTACCTGCGCGCCCACGGCCTGACGCTCAGCTGGGTCGGCACGGGCCGGTTCATCTTCAGCCTCAATTACTCCGAGCATGATTTCGAGGAAGTGATGCAGCGCATCGTCGGAGCGGCCCGTGACATGGCGACCGACGGGTGGTGGACAACCCCGCCGGGCCTGACGAACCGCGCGATCCAGCGAAAGGTCTTGCGCGAAATGGTGCGTGCGAGAATCGGTCTGCCACCGGTCAATGCGGCAGCCTCGCCGCGGACGGCCGCTCCCCTCGCAGCAGGTGCAGCGGCGCCTTGTGATAGAGCCTGATGTCGTTGTACGGGTCGGTGACGATTTTCGTGCACCAGACGAGCCCGGTCTGCAGGTCCTTGAGGAAGCACAGGTGCAGCGTGCGGAACAGCAAGCCGCCGACGCCCACGACCAGCCAGATCATGCCGACGTGCTCGAAGAATCCGGCCAGGTTCGTGTGCGGCTCGAAGATGCCGAACAGCGCCGGATCCGCGACCAGCGCCAGCGGCGACAGCGCCCAGACGGCGAGCAGCACGACCTTCCGGCGCAGGTTGTAACCGACCTTGATTGCTTCCTTGTGCTCGTGGGTGGCCTGGTTCACCTCGTCGTAGCCCTTGGGTTCGAAGAAGAAATGGCCGGCCTGGCGCGAAGTCATCGCGATGAGCCACGCCACCAGGGCGGCCGCAGCAGGACTGATGAGAAGCAGCGCATAGGCGCAGAGGAAACTGACCGCGCTTACGAAGTGCAGCGACTGGTTGACGACGCTGTGGTGGTAATAACGATGATCGTCCCAGCGCTGTGTCTGCAGGGCTTGCCGGAAATTCGACATGGTTCAGGCCTCACGAGTGGAAGTCCCTTCCCTTTTACGTCCTCGATTTGACCAACGCGTGACAGTCGAACTGGTCGAGCGCCGCCTCTCCCGATTCGACATAAGGATCTGCCTGTAAGCAATCCTTAATGCGCCTGCCACGGAAACGTCGCAACCGATGGCTATGGTGCGTGCAGCAGGCCGGCGCAATCCAGCCGTGCCGTGCAGGAGGCGCGCATGACACCGACAGTCACGACCGGACTCTGGCACCGCTTCGATCATGCAGAACACGCACTCTGCCTGCGAGTGAATCGAGGCTGCCAACACGTCCCGACGCGCCGGCTGTTCGTGACCGTCAGCCGGCTCGGCGACGGCATCGTCTGGTACGTGCTGATGCTGGCTTTCGCGCTGAGCGGTCCGCAGGGTGCCTTGGTAGCCGCCCAGATGGCGGCCGCTGGACTCGCCGGCACGGCGTTGTACCGGCAACTGAAACATCGACTGGTGCGGGAGCGTCCCTTCATCTCGTACGCGAGTATCCAGTCGGGCACAGCCCCGCTGGATCGGTACAGCTTCCCGTCCGGCCACACCCTGCATGCCGTCAGCTTCACGCTGATCGCAACGACTCACGCGCCGGAACTCGCTCCGCTGCTCGTCCCGTTCGCCCTGCTAGTGGCTACGTCGCGCGTGGTGCTGGGGCTCCACTACCCAACCGACGTTCTCGCCGGGGCGGCGATCGGCGCGGCGTTCGCTCGCGCCGTAATGTCGCTCTGGCCAGCCTAGAAGCCGTATCGGCGCCTGGTCTTGTGCATCTGGAAAGCCGCCAAAGTACGGCCTTAGACCGACAGACTGCCCTGGATCGCCCGGTGGAGTTCCACGCCGGATGGCTGCACCAAGGCGTTGACGAATTGTCGAGTGCACGCTTCCCACGAATAGCGCAACGCGTGCTCGCGACAATCGACCGGATCGAGGTCGAGCGCGTCCATTGCAGCCGACTCCAGGTCGTCGTGGCTCAGCACGCCGGTCACACCGTCGACGACAACGTCAATCGGTCCCGTGACTGGATAAGCCGCCACCGGCAATCCGCAGGCCATTGCCTCCAGCATGACGAGCCCGAACGTATCCGTGCGACTCGGGAAGACGAACACATCGCAGGCGGAGACGTGCCGGACCAGATCCTCGCCATGCCGATAGCCGACGAACCTCGCTTCGGGAAACTGCACTTCAAGCGTTGCGCGCGCCGGCCCGTCACCGACCACGAGTTTGGTGCCCGGCAGGTCGAGAGTCAGGAAGTCCTCGATCCCTTTCTCCACCGCGACACGCCCCACGTACAACCAGATCGGTCGCGGCAGCTCGAGAAACTTCTTGCAGAGCGGCCGGAACAATTCGCTGTCGACGCCGCGACTCCACCGTGTGATGTTGCGAAGGCCCCTGGCTTCGAGCCGACGCTGCATTGACGGTGTCGCGACCATCGTGCGTGTGGCGGCGCCATGAAACCACCGCATGAAGGCGTAGCTCACGGACAGCGGCACCGGTGCACGGGCGCGGATGTATTCTGGAAACTGCGTGTGATAGGCGGACGTAAACGGGTGCCCGCTGCGAAGGCACCAGTTGCGGGCCGCCAGGCCCAGGGGACCTTCCGTCGCGACGTGCACCGCGGCGGGTTGCAGTTCCCGCAACTTTCGACCCACGGCCCGCCCCGCGAAGAGGGCCAGCCGGATTTCCGGGTACGTCGGGCAAGGCCTGGTGCGGAAATCATCGGGAGCGATGACATGCACGTCGATTCCTTCGGCTCGCAGGCGTTCGACCGTTGTCGACAGTGTCCTCACTACTCCGTTGGTTTGTGGCAGCCACGCGTCGGTGACGATCACGACCCTCATGCAGCTGCCCGGTCCGGAACAGCAGGCCGGTCGAGGAAGGGAACCTCCTGCCCGCCCAGCAGCACGGACTGCGTCTCGGTCCACCGCAGCAGGCTCAGCCTGCCGCTGAAATCCTCCACCAGGGCCGTGCAGCTTTCCACCCAGTCGCCGTCGTTGCAGTACAGGATGCCGTCGATCTCGCTGATCTCGGCACGGTGAATGTGCCCGCAAATCACTCCTTGCAGGTCGCGCCGTCTCGCCTCCTCGGCCAGCGCGCGCTCGAAGCCCGCGATGTACTTCACCGCGTTCTTGACCTTGTGCTTGAGGAACGCCGCGAGCGACCAGTACGGGTAGCCAAGTCGGCGGCGAATCCGGTTCAGGTATCGATTGGCGGTGAGTGCGGCAGCGTATGCGTGGCTGCCGATCGATTCGAGCAGCGGGCTGGCCCGGACGATGCTGTCGAACTCATCGCCGTGCAGCACCAGGAAGCGGCGTCCATCGGCAGTCTCGTGCACGGCCTCGCGGCGGAACTCCACGTTGCCCATCACCAGCCCGTCGTGATCGCGGAGAATGCGGTCGTGATTGCCGGGGACGTAGACGACGCGGGTGCCGTGCTTGGCCTTGCCGAGGATCGTGCGGATGACGTCGTTATGTGCCTGCGGCCAGTAGAACGACCGGGTCATCGACCACACGTCGATGATGTCGCCGACCAGGTAAACGGTGTCGCACTCGACGCTGCGGAGAAAGTCCAGCAGGTACTTCGCCTGGCAACCCTTGAATCCAAGATGTACGTCGGAGATGAAGACACTGCGGGTTCGCAACGTCGTGCGCTGCACTGGCCCCTGGTTCATCGCGTGCGAATCTCTGGCCTCGTTCCATCAAGAATGAGGCTCGTGCATGAACAGGCCGTGAACAGACAGAGAATGTTTTGTGACGGGGGCGGCTCGGGTGCCCGCCAGGCCCGCTATCGGGTCAGCCCTTCACGTCGCAGCTTGTCGGCAATCGCAGCGGCAAAGTCGTGCAGAGCAGCATCTGTCGACTCGAGCTTGGTCGCCTTCGTCTCCAGCGTATAAATCAGGGCCTTGTCCCGCGTCTGGTAAAACCTCGACGAGACCCGGGCTTCGCCCTGGGCAATCGTGAACGCGGGGGCCGTGGCAAACTCGCCATAGATGACCGGCACGCCATACACGCCGTAATACCCGGTCGCGAATCCCGCATCCGTCGCCTTGTAGGATGCGTTGCCGCGCGTGTCCCTGCTGCCGCCTTCCTTCGCTTCGAATTCCCTGGCAACGAGACTGGTCGCCAATACGGCATCGGCCTGCGCGGCGGTGATCGCCTGCTCGATGCTTTCGAGGGTCAGCGGGACCTTGTCCTTGACCGCGTCGCAGCTCCGGATTGCCTGGACTGACTCGCTCGTCAGCTGCGATGCCATGAAGAACTCGAACGCGCAGCGCTGATTGACGTTCGGGCTGACGCCGACGACCAGCACCCGGGCGAATGACTGCTTGCGCGGCGCGCCTTCCTGCCAGGTGCCCTTGACCGTGGTCTTCGCCTGGACGAACCCGGCGAACAACGTGGCCCCGAGCGCGCAGAGCATCGTCCCGACGGCCATGCTCCGGACAGATCGGCCAATGGAGGTCCTGTTTGGCACTGCGTTTTCCTGGTTGGGTGACGGATCGAAGGACGTTGCGCCGCACTCGCGCCGGCATGGCCCCGATTGCAGTCTACCGCGACCAGCGATGGGTCAGTTGCTGGCCTGCTCAGCGGCCAACGCATCCTGCAGGGCGATGGACTCCTCGCGAACTTCCGGATCCGGCTCGCGTGCCAGTTGCTCAATCGTATCTATCGGCCGCTCGGCTTCACGGCCGTTGGCCCGGTTGATCGTCGACGCGGATTCCTCCGCCGTTGCGTCAGCCGCTGGTGTCACCGCCAGGGTGCGCGACTGACCCGCGGCTGCATAGGCGCTGGCGCCCATCCCTCCCTTGGTGGAGCGATCGAACACGCCAACCTGCCATAGGCCCAGTGCGATTCCAACAGCGACCAGGGCCGCGATCAGCCAGGCCGGAAACCGCAGCGCCGTTTCAGTGTGCATGGCCATGCAGGTGTCCCCCGCCATCTTCCGCCTGAACCCGCATCACGAACGGATCTCGCTCGTGATCGCCAAGGTCGGCATAGTCGAGTATGTCGTAATCAGCGGAAGCCGTGGGTTGCCAGGGTGACCTGCCGAACTCGAAGGAGCGCAGCAGCTCGACGGACTCCACCTGGCGATCGGCGTCGCGCCGTTCGATGCGGGTCGGCAACATCTGGTCGGTGCGCACGGTGATGTCCCACGCAACCTCCCCGATCGCGCCTGTGTACCGACGGTACGGGTAGCCATCGCGCCACCCGTGCTCACGCTCGCGCAGCGCTCCGACCAGGCGTGGATCCAGCAGCGTCGACAGCGCAGCCCAGTCAGGGGAAGCGTTCAGAATCTGCAGGTCTTCGCTGCGGTATTCGATGCCGCGCCGGTCGGCGTGGTACAGGCGAGTGTGGAACAGGGTCCTGTCGTCCCGCACCCAGAGGTCCCCGGATTGCGCCGCAGGATTCTCGCGTTCGATCCGATCGTGCGAGCGCCAGAAACGCCACTGCGCCGACGATTTGCTGCCCTGCGCGGACTCGACGGTCGTGCGGAACTCGGCCGCGACAGGCGGCGGTGATTGCGCCAGGTCGAGCTGCGGCACGGGCGGCCGGGCGCCG